>Ga0214923_10006080_pt1 | contig 13721 bp, 16 predicted proteins | sample LL1510_MetaG_FD_177993 | JGI IMG/M metagenome (GOLD analysis project Ga0214923, IMG submission 177993) | Freshwater microbial communities from Lake Lanier, Atlanta, Georgia, United States - LL-1510 | ecosystem: Environmental > Aquatic > Freshwater > Lake | place: USA: Georgia | collected... | reverse complement strand
TTGCCCTTCTCAGCACTTGTGAGACGAGCCAATATCCGCGCTTTACCCCTGCCGTCGGAAAGCCTGGAAATCCATTCATCAAAAACAGAAGATCGGATCAGCGTGAACATGAGATCTTGTATCCTAATAGATACAAGGCATCAAGCTAGCCTGGTTGGTATGAGACATTCATACGGCCCAAATTAATTCCTAGGCGCATCTGATATAGACGATAATGATGCCTAAAAGGCCTGAAGCACACAACACTTTATAACATTGCAAATATCTGAACTGTTAGGCGCTCTAAGCGAGTGGGAATAATGCGGCCCTAGATCGGTCAGCGATATTAGATTGACCTTTGTGCAAAGCTTACAGAACAATATTCTGGGCATTTGCTAACTTTCACAAACCAATTATCTCGACAGGCTCATGTTAATATCGAGACCATTTCATCATTTGGATTTATTCATTATACAGGGTAGGTATTCTCCCATCTATCAAGACAGGCATTAGTTCGTGAAAGTGCGCTCAAATCCGCGTTTTTTGGGCGGACAAATGTGGGGATAGACAGATAATTGAAAGGCATAGTGTTTTATTATCAGTCTAATATGCGATCAGGAAGAAGCTCCGCCAATCCGACCATTAGTTTTAGATACTTGTTTTTATTGAAAATTTTATAGCGCCACAATTAATCGCCCGACTAGGATTGTCTATTTTACTCCTGCAATCCAGCCTCGCCACGAAAATTGCGCTACACAAATCTAGGGGCCCAGCAAAATCTCACTTATGCGAGTAAGACTGGTAAAATTGGCTCGGATCGCCGGTAAATTATAATAAGTTCAGCGAAGATAAGACGGCCCTAAAGCTCAAGGGTCGCGACCATTAAGATTCTTCCTCATCCCAATCAATCCAATGTTGCCACATTGTCTGCCTCCAATCTTGAAGCATTGGTTCCCTATTGCTGGTTTGAGATTTGCTCGCGCAGTAAGTTCTAGAGCTCAATCACAAACATGCCTTTCTTGACGAAGCAAACTGTAGGCCAGTCTCTTCAAGACTGAAAGGAACAGAGTTCGAGATCTTTCAACCAGAACGAAAGCTCCATCTGAACCTCAGTCCTGAATAGGTCTGAAGAATTTTGAAACTAATTGATCAAGCCCCTTCTACATGGCTAATTGGGGCGTGGGTTTATTGGTCTGTTCCACAGACCGGCAGAACAATCTCACCAACATAACTTTCAAGAATAATTTCTTTCTGACCAAATGAAAGGCTTCCTAAAACACAAAAAACATGCGCCCAGTTGAAGACATCGCTATTACCAACGACGATATCCCCAACCCCGACGATAACCCCAGCCCCTTCGATAGCCCCAGCCGCCACCCCATTGACCGCCGCGGCGACACCCGCCCCAAGGCCCCCGATGCCCATAAGGCCCGCATCCTCCCCAGACTTTCTCTAATCTGACCGCACCAACATCGCTCATTCTCGCGACTGGCATCGCTATCGCAATAGACGCCAAAGAACCAACAAGATCGACAAAGGAAAGAGCTAAAACAATTGTCGCTAGAATGAACTGACGTTTCATAGCCTACTCCTGATTTTCCAAGGGATGAAACTGATAAGACATTAGCAAACTCCAAACATGGATTAAATATTTTGACAAAATGATAGTAGGCTTTTCTATTAGATTGAATGATTATAACAACTTAGAAATATCTCAAGTTATGCTTTTAGCAAAATAATGTTGAGGGAAAACTTGGCGAAAAATAATAAATTTCATCTCTATTGAGAGAAAAAATATCGTAACAGACCAATAATATCTGGCAGGCTCCTATCATACGACACAATATAGAAACTATGAACCAAAACGATCTTTTTATATCCTTATCAGAAGCCATATACAGGCTTGCTAATGCGCGGGGCGAGTGGCCCATTACGATCGAAGCTAAAAATGACGTGATAAAAGCGGCTTTAGAAGGAAAAATAACAATTTATGGGCAACAAAGATATTTGAAAGAATGCGAAGTGGTTCCAGCCTATGCCTTTGTCAAACCATTGACGCTTCCTTTACTTGACCTACATTCGCTTGTGAAAACGCCAAATCCGGGAAATTGGAAGATCTTCGAGGGTAGAAACGACGATAGAATTGGAGATCAATGGCGTAGGCTCTGTATTTTTGAAAACCAGCTCTTATCAATTATAAATTACACCCAAAACCAAGGAGACAGCATATGTTGAGTACCTGGCGCTTAAAAAAAACAACCCTGACGCTTTTATCGCTCCTCTGCTCAGTGACGCTCGTTAGCTTCGCAGAAGCCGCATCTAAGAAAAAAACTCCGAAAGAAATTAATCAGGTTGAAGATACATGGGGAACGCCCGTTATCGATGCGCGCGCGATTGACAACAATCAAACAGACAAGAGCAAAGAATGGTATCGCGGAGATTTTGACGGCCTAGATGACGATTGAGGATCAAATCCATCTATAACACCCTAATTTCGCGCCAAGACCCAGCGTAATTAGGGTGGATATAGCTCTAATTAAAGAAAAGCGCACAGACATCTTTCTCACTAATTATTCAAACTTAAATCTCTGTAATAACTTCACAGTTATATCTTGAAACCATATTAATTTTTTCAGAAGGTAAAACGTGGAAAAATCCAATTTAAGTATTGCCAAGGTTTTCTTCAAAAAATTCATAGGAATATTACTGTTGGTCTGCGTTGCCTCTATCCCATCATCGTCTCTCTTTGCAAAACCCAATCTATCTGAACATAGAATGGAAAAAAGCTCTTTAAAACGTCCGCCTCATAGTAAGGCAAAGTCAAATATTACTTCAAAGGATTATTTACAAGATTGCCAAGGGTTTCAGGCAGATTTCGATGGCGCTGGCGGGTGTGGACCAGCAATGGATTTAAACGACGAGTAAAAATCAAAAATAAGTTACATAGATCGTAAACGATAGTTATTGAATAATAACAATTATGAAGCACTACTCGCTTTCATCTTTATAATTATCCATAATATCCAAAAAAAGATTAATGACCCTAAGGCAAAAATTAAATTGTCACCTGCTGAATTCAGCCACATAGATCCGGTTCTATCATAAATATGCTGTTTGAGACATTTAGCGCTGTCTAGTTGAGAAGATGCCGAACAGTATGCGTCCCAGTAAGCCAGTTCTTTGCTAGCTCCTCTATAAGTTAAATACGCTAGAGAAAGGATGAAATATGCTCCAGATAGTATTATTTTGAAAGATTTATTCAATTTTAACTCCACCGCCTCAACTTAAGTATCTTTATTATAACCATTATTTGTCAATAAATCATCTATTCAAACAAGCCTTCATTTTGAAATTACCCCTGAGAGATTAGTTGACCTGAGCCTAAGAAAAGAGAGGTCCTGGACCATTTGCTCTTTAACGAATAAATTTAATATCCCTTAGTTAGCGAGATTTTTGCGTAGCTGTTCGATCATCTTTATCGCTTCGGCGTGCGATTGGGCTTCTTGCTCACTCGGGCTATAGCCGCGTATTTTTTTTTCTAATTCATCTAAGTTCGCCATGCCAGTCGCTACAAGCTTTGTAAGGCCTCGTTTCTTAGCATCAACGATTAAAGTTAACGCCTGTACTGAATTGTGATAGTCATGACTAGCGCTGGGTTTATTTTCTATCATTGAATAACCCAAGTCCTATTAATGAAACGCATATTATAATAATTTATCATCATTACATTACCTCTTATTCTGCATTTCGTTTAGGAAGAGAATTATAGCTATTTCACTTAAAGGCGCCAAAAAATTTACTCTCTAATCACATTGATCTTTTGTGAAAGCGCCAAGCCATTCAGCATCACGCAGGAGACATATTCAATTAATTTTGGAAAAAGTCCGGCTGATCCTTTTTTTGTTCACGGGCGGCTGGTTGCTTAGCCCCCCGTTGTTTTACTTGATTTTCAGACTTCTTCGCTTTCAATTTTGGGAGAGGTCGAAGCTCTTGCACAATCTTTGCGATTTGCCATCGAGAGAAAGCATAGTCCTCAAGACCTTTGGGCGTGATCGCGCGTCTTCCGCCCGTTTCAGCAAGTAAGTTAACGGCTCTTTCGTGCAAATCGCCTGGATCCTCTCCAGTAAGCGCTGCGGTTTCGTGGATGAGCCGAAGGGCCCGTTGATAGCGCGCCAATGACCTTACGCTTGGCTTAGCGAATTCTGTGAGACTAAAGAGAATACCCTCAATCGCCTCATTCGAGGCAGGCGTCGTGAGCTTTGGCCGGCCAGCTTTGTTAATCTGGCGCGCGTCGCCGTGACGTCGCAGCCGCATATAATGTTTCCGGCAATATCCTTTGGCCACAGCAGGCGAGTCACAATTTTCAGCTAGACACATAGCGATTAGTTAACAAATTATTGCCTCTGTGACTATAAATAGTTAAATCTGATCCCGCCCTTATTTAACAAATAAGCGCCAATTGGCATTTATTTGTTAAATCGCCCTATAAGAAGACAATGGGTCGTAAAAAAACACGATCTGTTAACAGACGTCGAGGCTAGACCATTAATCAAATAAGCTATTGATTATAATTAAGTAATTCAAAGCAGTTGTTTCGCTAAGGCATGAGGGCAAAGTCAATTACAAAAGCAACTAGCGTTAAGGCAACAAAACAGATGATGTCAAAAGCAATCCGCGGCTCTATGCTCATTTTGGATAGCCCTTCCCTGTTATTTTTATAACAATTTTGTGAAGCAAAATAAGGGCCACATAGTCGAAGACGGACGAGTTAATAATTTTAGTAAAAGCTCTCAAAACCTTTTTAAAAAACGCAGTGAGCTTTTAAACTCTACGAGTTGACAGTTAGACTAATATATGTAAACAAAATAGTCCGATGACAGCTATACTTATCGAATAGACCTGCCAGGATAATAAGAGACTTAAAATGATCTACATGTGCGACGGCGGGCCGACGGGACGGTTAAGAATATTAATTAAACTGATCCTATGCGCTCTGTTATTTGTTTTGTTAGTTTATTCCAGCATTGCAAGCATCCAATAAGGCGGTAACGCCTTCAGGCGCGCAATCGCTAAACGGCTATGGCTGGATTTAGTAAAAATAGTCTATTCTTTAAAGTTATTAGCTCTTGTGCGTCAGCGCACAGACGTTTTTAAAATATATTTTATTCTCACTCACATGACGTATTTTAAAGATTGGATTATCACTATGCGACCTAGAACCATCGCGATTTTATGCTCGATTGGCGCTTATGTTTCTGCATTCACATTCATGTCTGTCGCGTGGATTTAATATTCTAATTCTCAGCAATCTTTTATCTGGCGGAGTTAGATGAACCCATATTAATAGCTCCAGGGTTACTTTTTTGAACCAGCAGCTCCATAAAGAAATTATTTACTCTATCGCCGTAGGCTAGAGCGTCCTGTAAATGCCTTTGATTTTTAGGCGAATGCGTATGAAAGGGCAGCGTTTGCGTAGTAAAGTCAAAAATATAAAGCGTCTCTTATATGGATGCTCAGACACAACACCCGCCCAAGAAGCGCTTATTTTGTGCGCGGGCTTAATTGTCCTCATCCTGACGTCAGGCCTCTTCAAGCCCCTGACTTATTGATAGTGATGGCGCGCTCCAAAAAGCGCGCCACCCTGAACTATTGGGCTAAGCCATTTCCTGTTGGCTCTTTATCTTTTAAATACGACGCTATTTTAATTGCTCTTTCGCCTCTGACGCTGTGAGAGCGAAACGGCGACAATGCTCTAAATAGCCGCCCTCATGACTCATGAGTAAAGACACAATCGATGACCATAACCAGGACGGGGCATCGAGAGATTTTGATCTCGTTTTCTGTAAATCCGCCTGCCATTCTTTACGGGACTCACTACTCATTTGTCGCGCATGCGCGCGACCAACAACCATCGCCAAATATTTTGCTGTCTTAATAGCTTCGGTTTGAGTTAGCCGCTCAACTTCCATTTTCAGATCTTGAGGCAATAACTCACGAATAAATACTGAACGATTGTTGAGTGAGCCAGATCTCATCCGCTGCCCAAGATAAGGAGAAAGGTAGCGCGATCCCTCAACTATTCTTTCTCCGTGCGTAGGCGGCATTTTTACATCATCGTAGCGGGGAGCAGCCGTCGTTACAGCCTCTTTTATGTCCATCAAACAGTATTCTAAATCCACCCCTTTTTTACCTACAGCCAGCAATACGGCATAACGTAATAAACCCAAGGAGCTACAGCCCTTCATCCAATAGGCCGCATCCACCACATTCACTGAAGCATCATCATCCCGCGACCATAGGGTCGTTGCGAGACTTTTTAAATTTGGATCGGCAAATAATTGATGAATTCCCTGTCTTTCCTCATCGTCGAGCACCCAAAATCTTTTGCCGATCGGGATGACAGGGCTCGTATCAGCTATTCTCTCGCGTGCGAGATGTTTCCATGTCCTACGATTAGATTTGCGGATAACTTTACGAACTGAATCCGGCATATCGTCGTCATCTTCGCCATTCCAATCCGGCTCAAATGCTTGTTCATAGCCCTCAACCAGAGCCTCGATCATATGCGCAGTTGTTACGCCAGGTAACTCTGAACCCCGCGCCGCCGAGGCTAGTGAAAGCCCTAGCCGAATGAGATCATGCGCCGGATTGCCTATAACAGTTTGGTCAAGATCACGGATTTGGACCTGTATACGGCCCTTAGAATTTGCAACTGGTCCTAAATTGCCAACGTGACAGTCCCCACAGATCCATATTGAAGGCCCCTCTGGTAAAGCGCCTCTTTTTTGTTGCTCAAGCCACTCATAAAATCTGACAGTGTTGCCTCTGACATACGCATGTGGCGATCGCGCCATTTTCAAATTTCGAGTCTGGGTTAGCTTCGCTTCACGCTCAGATGGCCTAATCATTATCGCCTTGACCCCGTAATAGATTCGATAGGAGCTATAAGTTTCATAATTTTTAATTCTGTAACCCTTTGGGCTTGTTTGGCAAGAACAATATATATCCGAATAATAAATGATTTACCCGAGCATGCGCCAGTTATGCCCGATCTATGAGAGCTCATAAAGGATAGATCAGCAAACGTTTTCTAAAAAAAATTTAGATTATGACAAATATATAATTTGGTAGGATTAAAGAAGCCCCAACCCAGTCAGCTGCATTAATCTAATATATTTTATAGAGCCAAATGATAGAATTTAAACTTAGATATGACGCAAATTCAATATTATACTAGTAATATTAACACTTTCATTTATGCCAAACTACTCAGGCGGAGAGGTCTTATTTATTGTCAAAAAATAATGAAAAAGCGATAAACTTGCCAAGTGTTATCAGCGCGCTGCTGCTCCTTTTTATTGGGCTGCAACTTTTAAAAGAGTATGGGCCGCTTTCATTATCCCAGTTTATCTATCAAACACTCGCCTTTGTTCCAGAGCGATTGAGTAACCTGCTTTTTCCGCAAATTATGATTGGCGAGGCCCCATACCTAGCTGATCATACATATGTAAACGCGCTTGGCCCCACAGAAAAAGATTATTTTAGTTTTTTTACCCTTTTAACTTACGCCTTTCTGCACGCAAACTGGACCCATCTCCTTGTAAATAGCCTAACGCTCGCCGCTTTTGGCGCTCCAGTCGCGCGTCGACTTGGCCCAATTAATTTTCTAAATTTTATGGCTCTTTGCGCCGTCGCTGGCGCATTAACTCATTATTTTGGCCATATGACTGAGACTACCCCCATCGTCGGCGCCTCTGCCGCAATTTCTGGCGCAATTGCAGGAACCATTCGATTTGCATTTGACGCGCCGACATCGCAATCCCAAAGCCTGCAAGCGAAAAACAAAAATGAAGGGGCTCTCAAGCCACTTAATAATCTGCTATCCAATCGCTCCGCTGTTATTTTTATGGCGGTATGGCTTGTGTCAAATTTTGTGATTGGAGTTTTTCCTCATTCCTTTGGAATAGAGGGCTCCATCGCCTGGGAAGCCCATTTGGGCGGGTTTCTTAGCGGCCTGTTTCTTTTTGGTTTTTTTGATCCCGTAAAAGCGCGCACCCTTTAACGAGTCTGATGTGGAATGGGAAGATAAGAGAAAATATTTGGCAATGCGCGCGTTGCGGCATGGCGCCCTATCTCGATAATCTTTTCAGCACGATGAAAATCAAACATACCAACATCCTCCATGTGCGCAGTAATAATTGCATCTGGCGGGTCTCCCGCCAGGCGAGAGCGCAAAATTCTATCTTGAATAATATTAAAGGCGTCAATCATAGCGCTGCCAACATTAGGAGCCTCATCGCTACGTCGATCAAAATACTTTGGCAATATTCTCTCAATTAAAGATGCATCCGCACGTTGATCATAGGGTTTAGCGCTTGTTCCAGACTTAGTTATATCGGCTGCAGCGTCTCTGATCACACCAGCGCGATACATCATATCCGCCGTAACGTTTACAGCGATAACAAAATCTGCGCCTAGCGCCCGACATACCGTCACGGGCACAGGATTGACCAAGGCGCCATCAAACAACCATCGATCTGCGACGCGAACTGGCTCAAATATGCCTGGCAAAGCATAAGACGCGCGTATGGCTAAAGATAAAGAGCCGCGTTGCAGCCACACCTCATGTCCTGTTCCGACCTCCGTTGCGATGGCTGCAAAAGGGGTTTCTAACTGCTCAATCAAAAACCCGCTCAACTCTCTCTCCAAGGCGGCCTTTAATCGCTCGCCAGCAATTAAACTTCCTCCCGTAAAAGAGAGATCCATAAGCGTAAAAACACGGCGACGCGTTAGGGAGCGCGCAAAAACTTCGATTTGATCTAATTTACCTGCTGCATAGCAGCCCCCCACAACGGCCCCCATTGATGTTCCAGCAATAACATCTGGATACAAGCCATTCGCGAAGAGTTCACGCAGGACGCCTATATGCGCCCAACCTCTCGCGGCGCCAGCCCCAAGAGCAAGACCAATTTTAACATTTCGTTTAGAAGAAGGGGCTTTTCCAACATCCTTGTCAGCTGAGGATTGAGCTGGGGAGGCTGTTTGATGTGGCGCTGTCATATGCCGCTCTGAGTGTGATGGAAAGGCAGTCGAGACTATCTAAGCCACCAACAAACTATCTATACTATCTAATTCAAAAAATATTCTGCGCCATAACTTTGGAGAAAAAATTTATGGAATTTATTTAGCAATTTTGAAGGTCCTATCCAAAAGGCCTTATTATTCCTGCGAAACTGCCAATTCATAGACGCCAGAGGATGATTTAACGAGACGGTAAAAACACGATTTGCGTCCAGTATGGCATGCCTTACCATCGCCGCCCGGCTCTACTGAGAGTAAAAGCGCGTCTTGGTCGCAATCGACCTTTAGGGAGACCACATTTTGAACCTGGCCAGATGTGTCGCCCTTGCGCCAAAGAGCTGCGCGAGAACGCGACCAATAATGGGCAACGCCAGTTTCAAGAGTCTTGTTCAAAGCCTCCTCGTTCATATAGGCAACCATAAGAACTTCACGGGTAGCATGTTCTACAGTTACGCAAACGATTAAATTATTTGCATCAAATTTGGGAGCAAAGACTGTACCTTCTTCTATTTCGTAATCCCCCATAAAACCTTCCTCGTCTATTAGCGGGCTCCGCGAAGCAGGGTATAAAAACGCGCCTGCTGCTCGGCGTTATTCTCAAACAAACCAGCAAATTGTACCGTCACCGTTAAGGAGCCTTGTTTTCTGATACCGCGCATAGACATACACATATGCTCAGCTTCCAACATGACTGCAACACCGCGTGGTCTTAGATGCGTTACTAAAGCTTGCGCAATTTGAGCGGTCATCGTTTCCTGCGTTTGTAGTCTTTGGGCAAAAGCATCAACAAGACGCGCTAACTTGGACAGACCAATGACGCCATCAGACGGATAATAGGCGATATGAGCTTTACCTAAAAATGGCGCAACATGATGCTCGCAATGCGAAGTAAAATTAATATCTCGCACTAAGACTATGTCATTATAATTTTCAACTTCTGAAAACACCCGTCCGAGCAAATCTTCAACATTTTGCTTATAGCCTTGAAAATATTCTTCATAGGCCTTCACGACGCGCTTTGGAGTGTCGAGGAGCCCTTCTCTGTCTGGATTATCGCCCGCCCAGCGCAACAATGTCCTCACTGCCGCTTCAGCATCATCTCGAGAGGGTCGCGCGTGAAGTTTTTCTACTAACAGTCCAGTAGGACCAAGCGCATTAGTGGAGGTGGAATACGACGATTCTCCCTCGCCATCAGGATAGTCCAGCTGGGTCTTAACCAATTCTTCCATGTGGCGCCCCTCACGAAAAAAATCATCATCAAATCAGGCGTTTTAGGCCAATAGACAGCAGTCAAAGCGAAGATTCACGCTTAAGAATTGAAAACAAGAAATTCTAACATCGGACAAATCTATTTAAAGCTTTCACTCCTGTTTCCTGACGACTATATAGGCCTGTAAGTCATCAAGTTAAGCCCCAGAGCGCCCAGGTTATGATTGAAGCAATTTATAACAATCGCATCCTAGCGCTGGCGGCGGAAATACCCAGAATTGGCAGACTGTCGCGGCCAGATGCAACGGCGACAGCGCATTCTAAACTCTGCGGATCGACCGTCACTGTCGACGTCATTCTTCAAGATGGCCTTATTGCGGATTATGCGCATGAGTTAAAAGCCTGCGCCCTCGGTCAAGCCTCCGCATCAATACTTGCGCGCCATGTGATTGGCGCTTCGCTTGACGAGTTGCGCGCAGGCCGCGACGCCTTGAGAAAAATGTTAAAGGAAAATGCTCCGCCGCCAAAAGATCGGTGGGAGGAAATTGCTGTCTTAGAGCCTGTAAGAGAGTACAAAGTTCGACACGCTTCAACGCTGCTGGCTTTTGAAGCGGTAGTGGAAGCAGCTGAAAAAGCTACAAAAAATTGCTCTAAAGTCACTTAGCCTATAACGAGCCTTTCTACTGCGCTGGCCCTTTCGCTTGATCCAGACTTCAGGGAGATAAATTATGGCGCGATCAAGCTAGTCACTGACGACCCGACTGGTCTCAAGGCTGTCTTTAAGACTAAATTGAGTGAATGACCCTTCCAGCGATTCGTATAATTGGCATCGACCCAGGCCTGCGCAATACAGGTTGGGGGATCATTGACTGCCAAGGCTCCCGACTCACCTTTGTTGCCTGCGGATGCATTCATCCTGCTCCAGAACTAGAAATGGGTGAACGTTTGAGACAATTGAATATGGGTTTGCTTGATGTGATCGCCCAATATAGCCCAAGCGAGGCGGCGATTGAGGAAACCTTCGTTAACCGGGATCCCCAGTCAGCGCTCAAGCTCGGGCAGGCGCGAGGCGTCGCCCTTATGGCGCCCGCTACTGCACGTCTCGTCATTGCTGAATATGCGGCTAATCTTGTTAAAAAAACTGTCGTTGGCTCAGGTCACGCGGACAAAAATCAAATTCAGATGATGGTGCGCGTGCTATTGCCCGCGAGCAATCCAACGTCTGCAGATGCGGCGGATGCATTGGCTGTCGCCATCTGTCATGCTCAACATCGCAATATTCGCAAAAGAGTTTCAGCATGATCGGTAAACTCAAAGGGATCATCGACAGCTATGGAGAAGATTATCTCATTCTTGATGTCAGCGGCGTCGGCTATGTCGTGCATTGCTCAACTCGAACACTGCAAAATTTAAAAGGTAGAGGCGAAATTATTACCCTGATAATCGAAACACAGGTGAGAGAAGATTCTATCCGTCTGTTTGGTTTTGATAGTGAAAAAGAGCGTGATTGGTTTAGACTCCTTCAAAGCGTTCAGGGTGTTGGCGCTAAAGTAGCGCTTGCAATTTTATCTATTCACACAACATCAGAGTTGTCATCGGCCATCGCATTTGGAGATAAAACGGCAATCTCCCGCGCGCCTGGCGTGGGACCTAAACTTGCTGCGCGCATTGTTGCTGAATTAAAGGACAAAGCTCCCCTACCCAACTCAATTGATACAGGTTTTGAAAAGCTTACCTCGCAAGTCGAGCCAAGTAATTTACCCTCGGCAATGCATGATGCAATTTCTGCTCTCATAAATCTTGGTTACGCGCGTCCGCAATGCACTGCTGCAATCCTTGCAAGCATCAAGAAACTTGGCGAGAACGCCGAAACGAGCGTCTTAATCCGGCAAGGACTCAAGGAGTTAGCTTCGTGAGCGCTTCATCCGAAAATCGTTTTGTTAGCCCCGAACAGCGTCATGACGACCTAGAACAAAGCTTTCGACCGCTCTCGCTAGTCGATTTTACCGGCCAAGAAGCCGCTCGCGCTAATCTCAAGATTTTCATTGAGGCTGCTAAAACACGCGGCGATGCGCTAGATCATGTTCTTTTGGTTGGGCCGCCTGGATTAGGAAAGACAACATTAGCGCAAATTATAGCAAGAGAATTAGGCGTTAACTTTCGCTCGACATCTGGACCCGTTATTGCGAAGGCGGGAGATTTAGCCGCTCAACTGACAAACCTTGAGCCGCGCGATGTGCTATTTATTGATGAAATTCATCGCCTCAATCCAGCGGTTGAAGAAATACTCTATCCAGCGATGGAAGATTTTCAGCTTGATTTAATCATTGGCGAAGGACCCGCCGCGCGTTCTGTCAAAATTGATCTCGCTCGCTTTACCTTAGTTGGGGCGACGACGCGCGCTGGGCTTCTAACAACGCCGCTACGCGATCGTTTTGGCATTCCAATTAGATTAAATTTCTATACATCGAGTGAGTTAGAATTGATTATTCGTCGCGGCGCGCGCGTTATTGGCGTTGGAATGAGCGAGGCGGGCTCCCAAGAAATCGCCCGTCGCTCCCGTGGAACGCCAAGAATTGCCGGCCGCCTTCTGCGGCGCGTTCGAGATTTCGCTGTTGTTGAGGAGGCCGATGAGATCACGCGAGAGCTTGCCGATCGAGCCTTGTCTCTTTTGGAAGTTGACGCCATCGGCCTTGATATTATGGACCGTCGATATCTGGAGATGGTTGCAATCAATTTTAGCGGCGGGCCTGTTGGAATTGAGACGATCGCAGCAGCCCTATCTGAACCGCGCGACGCCATAGAAGATATTATCGAGCCTTATTTACTACAGCAGGGATTTCTTCAACGCACGCCGCGTGGGCGCCTGCTCACCCCGAATGCTTTTCGTCATTTAGGACTAGCCGAACCCGCACGCCCTAATGGACAATTTGGTTTGTTTGCGGAGGACCCATGAATAAGTCCTTGGCATCCCCCTGCGCTGAAAACGGACCCCATGAGATAACCATCCGGATCTATTATGAAGATACTGATTTTTCCGGACTTGTGTATCACGCCTCCTACCTCCGCTTCATGGAACGCGGGCGAAGTGAATTATTGCGGGGTCTAGGTCTGCACCAAAGAGAGCTTCTTGAAGGCTCAACCGGGACGCCTTTTTTCTTTGTGGTTCGAGCCATGGATATTGATTTTAAAAAGCCGGCGCTGATGGATGATCTTCTCACCATCGAAACATGGGTTAAGGAAGTCGGTGGGGCCTCAGTATTATTGCAGCAGCGCGTCCTACGCGACGCAGAATTGCTCGTGCAGGCCGCCGTTACGGTAGTCTGTGTCGAGAATCGCAAGGCTAAACGCCTCCCAGCCGATGTCAGGTCCCGTTTCCTTTCCCAGCAAAAAAGAGGATCGCATAACTGATTGTTAACACTCGCCCTATAACAATTTTTTGTGCGGCGCAC
>Ga0214923_10006078_pt1 | contig 13722 bp, 10 predicted proteins | sample LL1510_MetaG_FD_177993 | JGI IMG/M metagenome (GOLD analysis project Ga0214923, IMG submission 177993) | Freshwater microbial communities from Lake Lanier, Atlanta, Georgia, United States - LL-1510 | ecosystem: Environmental > Aquatic > Freshwater > Lake | place: USA: Georgia | collected... | reverse complement strand
GGATGTGTTCGAGAATTTATTGATGCTTACTTAAAAAAATATCTATAATGGAAAAAATACGGATAGGTGTCCTTCGGGAAGGTAAAGTTCCTCCTGATTTTAGAACGCCGCTCACCCCGTCACAGTGTGCTACGCTTGCAACCATGTTCCCGCACGTTGAAGTGTACGTGCAAAGCAGCCCCATCCGTACTTTTTCGGATGAAGCGTACCTCAGTCAGGGTGTATCCGTTGTGGACGAACTCCACCACTGCGACATCATCCTTGGGGTGAAGGAAGTTCCCATTGATGCGCTGATTCCTCACAAAACATTCATGTTCTTCTCCCATACCTTCAAAAAACAGCCGTATAACCGAGCATTATTAAAGGCCATCTTGGCCCATCGCATTCGGCTCATTGACTATGAGGTGATTCGGGATAAATACCGGAACCGGTTGATAGGTTTCGGGCGATACGCTGGTATTGTGGGTTGCTATAATGGATTTTTGACATACGGGTTAAAACATAAACTATATGAATTAAAGCCAGCACACACCTGCTTGAATCGGGAAGAAGTCGAGGCAGAATTGAAAAAAGTGATCCTTCCGAAAAATTTTCGATGCTTGTTGAGTGGCTACGGCCGGGTGGGCCATGGTGCTGGTGAAATCATGAATCTCTTGCCGATCAAAGAAGTGACACCCGAAGAGTATTTACGTCAAGAATTCGATGAACCTGTTTATACGCATCTGGAAGTTGAGGACTATTTCCAGAAGGAAGACGGCACCTTTAACAAAGCTGAGTTTTATTCCAATCCTGAAGGATATGTTTCCTTGATTCGTCATTTCGCTGTCGTGAGTGACATGTATTTGCCTTGCCACTATTGGGACAACCGTTCGGCGGTATTATTAACCCGAGAAGATTTACAAAACAGCCCGAGATTGAAAGTCATTGCGGACATTTCGTGTGATGTAAATGGCCCCATAGCGAGCACCATCCGTCCTTCAAATATTGACGAAGCGATGTACGGCTACAACCCATGGACGGGACTGGAATGTGATTTTATGGAGAGCGACGCCATTGCTGTCATGGCCGTAGACAACCTCCCATGCGAATTACCGAAGGACGCGTCCGAAGACTTTGGCAACGAACTATTGAAACACGTATTTCCGAGGTTATTGGTAGACGACCCAGACCAAATCATCCACAAGGCCTCAGAAACGACGTTCGACGGCACCTTGAACGAACCGTTTTTATATCTCAGCGATTACGTAAACGGGAATTGATGCTGTTCCAAGGGATTTCAAAATCGCTTGGAACAGGTTTAAACTTGCTCCGCTTTCCGCCGTTGCACCAGCATTAAGAAAAACCAAAATACCCCAGCCACCAGAAAGGCGCCGGGAAGAATTAACATACCAATTCGAAGGTTTCCTAACTTTTCAACACGGATTATTCGCTTGTCCGATTTCAATTTATTCAAATAGTTATTCGTTTTAGAAACATTAACTAATTGAACATAATAAAATTTCTCGAATCCCCCCTTAGTATCCTTAATTGAATTAAATTCGATTTTTTTCACATCACTTTTCCCAAATAATGAAATTAATGATTTGTTACCATCATCCTTATAATGATTCGATTCATTTAACGCATGATTAACTTCGATTTTCAATTTATTTGCATATTGATCCGATACTCTTCCAACCAGCTCAGGTGACCATAAATCACCGAACGCATGAATCATAAATATACAAATTGCCATGGCAGAGGCACGTATATTGGGTGCAACACTTTCCACAATAACAGTATTGATTGGTCCCGTGGATTGAAAAAGAAAAATGAGCGAAACCGCAATGCAAATCATGCTCAACAAAGTATTTTCTGTCAGAAAAGCTATAAAGTTGAAGGGGACGGCCAAAAGCATGGACACCACCAATAGTTTAGCATAACCATCTGAAGATTTTTTACGCCAACGGTTAGCGATATACCCACCAAATAAAGTCCCAATTATCCCCCCTACCACTAAACATGGTCCCAAAAACAGGGAAGCATCAGCTTCCTTCATCCCATGCACACGATGCAGAAAAGTAGGACCCCAAAACGAAAATGCCCCCATGGAAAAGGTATAAAAAATATAGCCCAAATTGACCAACATATACTCCCTATTTCTAAATAATTTCTTTATACTTTGTAGGGTAATTTTTTCTTTTACCGATTCCACATTGTCGTTGAGCCCTCTTGCTGGTTCTGGAAGAAAAAACAATAGAATCGCCAAAAGAAATCCGGGTAATCCCGTAATAAAAAAGGCATAACGCCAACCTAACTGAGAGGCAATAACACCCCCTATGGTAAATCCAATAGCCGCTCCAATAGGAATCGCCAAGGAAAAAAACGTAATGGCTTTATTCCTTCGTCCAGCAGGAAATGCATCGGAAATAACAGCTGGTGCAATGGCCCCAAAACTGGCCTCACCTAAACCCACCATGATTCGGCAAAACATCATGAAGGCAAATCCTTGAGCTAACCCACTTAGGCAGGTTCCATAACTCCAACCGATTATGCCCAAAGCCATCAATTTCCTTCGGGATAATTTGTCCCCCAAATAACCGAAAATTGGCGAGGTAAGAAAATACCCCAACATGAAGGCAGTGGCTAAGCGTCCCATGTCCCCATCGCTTTTAATACCTAAATCGGCTTTGATTGGTACTAAAACAGCTGAAAGCACATAGCGATCCAGGAAATTGAAAAGATTAATGACGGTGAAAAGAATTAACAAGCTATTGGCTTGCGGAAAAAGCAAAGGAGTATTAGAAGAGGTACGCATTGCCACAAACTTAATATAATTGCAATATTTACGGGATCATTTCTGAAGAAAGATTTCGGTATTTCAAATAACTTTGTAGCATGGAGGAAATTAAAACGATTATCGAACAAGCTTGGGAGCAACGAAGTTTATTATCTGAATCATCAACACAAGCAGCTATTGCAGACGTAATTGACGCGCTGAACAATGGAAAACTGCGTGTCGCGGAACCTTTATTGGACGGCAATTGGCAAGTGAACGAATGGGTAAAAAAAGCAGTGGTCATGTATTTCCCCATTCGAAAGATGCACACCATGGAAGTAGGTCCTTTTGAATTTTGTGATAAGATGGCATTGAAAAAGGATTACCAGTCACTTGGCGTACGGGTGGTGCCTGGGGCAAGTGCGCGTTATGGTGCTTATCTCGCAGCGGGGGTTATCATGATGCCCTCCTACGTTAATATTGGGGCTTACGTAGACGAAGGCACCATGGTCGATACGTGGGCCACCGTAGGCAGCTGCGCCCAAATAGGAAAAAACGTGCATTTGAGTGGTGGCGTAGGTATTGGGGGGGTATTGGAACCCCTTCAGGCGTCTCCCGTGATTATCGAAGATGGGGCTTTTATTGGTTCGCGGTGCATAGTCGTGGAAGGTGTTCGTGTGGGCAAAGAAGCTGTATTAGGGGCCAATGTTGTGCTGACAAAAAGCACGAAAATCGTTGATGTGACAGGAAATGAAGCACAAGAATTTAAAGGTTTTGTACCAGCGCGAAGCGTCGTTATTCCTGGATCGTATGCAAAGAAATTTCCCGCGGGAGAATTCCAGGTACCTTGCGCCTTGATCATCGGACAACGCACGGCCTCCACGGATTTAAAGACTTCGCTCAATGAGGTGCTTCGGGATTATTCCATAGCTGTTTAATTTTCCGTAACTTTGGGCTTTGCGCATGGAATTCAACGCCCTCACCTCTATTTCTCCTATCGATGGACGGTACCATTCGAAAACAGCAAATTTACGCGCATATTTTTCCGAATTCGGGCTTATAAAATACCGCGTATTCGTAGAAATCGAATACTTCATCGCCCTCGGGCAGCAACAAATTATTCCTTCTTCCCTTCCCTATGATGCGCTTCGAGAAATCTACACCCACTTCAGCTTGGAAGACGCGCAGCAGATTAAACAACTCGAGAAGACTATCAACCACGATGTCAAGGCTGTTGAGTATTTTCTCAAAGAAAAATTCCGTGAACTTGGGGCGACGGACGCCACGGAATTCATCCACTTTGGCCTCACTTCGCAAGACATCAACAACACGGCAATTCCTTTAAGCCTGAAAGCGGCATTGGAGGAGGTGGTATATCCGCATATTGAAAAGCTCCTCGACCAATTGCATGAATTAACGGTGCGTTGGGCTTCTGTCCCCATGTTGGCCAGAACCCACGGGCAGCCTGCCTCTCCTACACGACTGGGAAAAGAAATCCAAGTATTCGAAGAGCGTTTACGCCTGCAATGGCAAGAAGCCAAACGAATCCCTCATGCCGCAAAATTTGGCGGTGCAACTGGCAATTTCAACGCCCACCATGTGGCCTTCCCAATGGTAGATTGGAAAACCTTTGCGAACAATTTTGTATCACATTTAGGCCTTTACCGAAGCCAAACCACCACGCAAATTGAGCATTACGATTTTATGGCGGCCCTCTTTGATGCCCTGAAACGGATAAATACCATTCTTATTGACCTGAACCGAGATATTTGGATGTACATTTCCATGGATTATTTCAAACAGGAATTGAAAGAAGGTGAAATTGGTTCGAGTGCCATGCCGCACAAAGTCAATCCCATTGATTTTGAAAATGCGGAAGGGAATTTGGGCATGGCGAATGCCTTGTTTACTTTTCTTTCATCTAAGCTTCCCATTTCCCGTTTGCAACGCGATCTCACGGATTCAACCGTGCTCAGAAACATTGGTACCCCCTTAGCCCATATGCTCATTGCCTTACAATCCACCTCCACGGGCCTGCAGAAATTGGTTTTAAATTCCGCGAAAATCGCCATCGATTTGGAAGAAAATTGGATGGTGGTCGCCGAAGCCATTCAAACTGTGTTGCGACGAGAAAACTATCCAGCACCATACGAGGCCTTGAAAAACCTAACAAGAACGCATGCAAAAATCTCCGAAGAAACGATTCAAGAATTTATCAAACACTTAGCAGTCAGCCAGGAAATTAAAGAGGAATTGAAAAAGATAACCCCATGGAATTACACCGGAATATAAGGTTATTCTTATTGGCTATTAGTTTCCTTATTTGGAAGCATGGCATTTCACAATCCCTTCCAATAAGTTGGGGGCCTTTAGAATCCAAACGGGGCGTATTGTTGGATATTTTACCCATACGTTCGGCCGATTTTTATGCCCTTCGTTTTAGTGGTAGGCTCTTGGGTTCCTACCGGGTTAATACATACAATCAACTCTCTTTCTTGCAACAACAGCGCATCAAGCCTGTTACGGAAACGGGATTTGCTAATGTAGAATCCTCGGCTTTTTTTGCTGGTAAATTTCAAGTTTTTTTGACCGACCGGTCGGGTGCAACGATGTCGCTTTACAGCCAAACGATCATTGAAGGGGAGGAAAATGCACCGTCCGAATTGCGATGCACCTATCAAGATGCAAGAATGGGAGCCAAACCCAATTTTCACATTCTCATGTCTCAGAATCATCACTTTTTAGCTGTCACGTACGAAATTCCTGGGCGAAGAGAGAACAGAGACCTGTATGGTTATGTGCTATACGATTCCACTTTCTCAGAAATAGAACACGGCGAATACCTATTGCCGTTTGATGGAAATATGGCCACCATCAATCAAAATCACATCACGAATCAAGGCGATTATTTAATTGCTGTAACCGAACACAAAGATAGAATAGATCGTTTTTTTGGACGTAATTGGGAGAATTTCAAAGCACTGCACGTCTTTAAAATTAAGAAAGACGCCATTAAAGAATTCCATGTAGAACTTGAAGATAAAAGAATCGATGATATTCTGATGAGTTCAAATAATTATGGACAGGTCTCTATGACTGGATTGTATGGCAGAGGGAACAACAGAGGCATCGAAGGGGTTTTTTCCATGAATTTAAATATCATTTCGGACAGTATAAAAGGATATAGATATTCTCCTTTTGACCAAGAGATCGTCCGTGAGTCGAAATCGAATTTTTTAATAAATTCCATGTTTCGGCGCGGCAACCAGAGGGGTGAGGAACCCCAAGTATTTTCGTATAAATTGAGAACGATTCAAACCTTAGAAGACAATAGCCAAGTGGGATACCTGGAACAATACTACGAACGTCAATTTGTAAATTATGACAGCCGCACCGGAATAACCACGGTTAATAACTACTACTATTACATGGATGTTGTGGTGTTTAAATTGGCTCCCGATGGCGCATATATGTGGGGAAAGAGGATTCCAAAGACGCAAATAACCATGAACGACAATGGACCTTATAGCTCGTTTGTAGCTTTCAACAACCAACAAAAAGCCTATATTCTGTTCAACGATAACAAGAAAAATTATGACGAGAACGGGATCTTTTTACGCGAGAATAGTTCAGTGTACGGACTGAATCTAAGCGCATGGCGGAATGTTGTATCCTTGGTGACAATAGATTTATCCAACGGTAACAACGACCGAAATACGCTTTTTACCCGTAAGGATCTTTCTGCCATTGCCGTACCTAAGTTGATGAAAGTAGATTGGAAAAATCTGGAAGTATTGCTTTATGCCATAAATCGAAACCGTGAAAAATTTGGGATCATATCGTTTAAATAATCATTGGGTAGCTATCTTGCTTTTGCTTGGTGTTTCTTGTAAAACCGAGAGGCGTTCAACTCCCAACTTTACTAACGGTATTGGCCTTACCATCATTGACCCGCATTCCTACGCTAATTTCAAGGAAATTCAGACTAAGCACCTCTCCTTGGAGCTTGACATCAACTTTAAAAATAAAACCATATATGGCGTGGCCAGGCACACCGTCATAAATCGAAAGGCAAGAAAAGCTATTTTCGACATCCACGGCCCTCTTATTCGAAAAGTGACTACAGGTCCCAAAAATCAGGAAAAGGAAGTGGACTTCATTATTGGAAAAATGGACAAAGATTCGATATTAGGCCAACCCCTAATCGTCTCTATTAGCCCGGAAACGAAATACATAAATATTTACTATCAAACCACGCAGCAATGCGCCGCTATCGAGTGGATAAATACCAAATCGAAGGAAAACCCATGGATGTATACGCAAGGTCAAGCCATTCTGGCTCGCTCCTGGATACCTATACAGGATGCCCCATCGAATCGATTTACCTATGATGCTACCGTAAAGGTGCAACCTGGTTTATTGGCACTTATGAGCGCATCCAACCCCAAAACATCCAATAAGAGCGGAAAGTACTATTTCAAAATGGATAAACCGATACCATCGTATTTAATAGCCCTGACAGCCGGAAACATAGTCTACCATCCCTACTCTGATCAATGTGGTATTTATGCCCACCCAGAAATAATTGACAAAGCGAAAGAGGAATTTTCAGCATTACCCAAGATGATTGCGTCCATTGAACAAATCTTCGGACCTTATGCTTGGGGAAATTACGATGTTCTGGTGCAGCATCCCTCCTTTCCTTTTGGTGGTATGGAAAATCCAAAGCTGACTTTTGTCAGCCCTTCTATCGTAGCGGGAGATAAAAGCCTGGTTTCTGTCATTGCGCATGAATTAGCCCATTCTTGGTCTGGGAACTTGGTGACCAATGAAACATGGAATGATTTCTGGCTCAACGAAGGTTTTACGGTGTACTTGGAACATAGAATAATGGAGGCCCTTTACGGTAAAGCCCAAAGCCTGCTTTTGAGTGAAATCGAAATGTCCGAATTGGTGGAAGAGATGAAAACCATCAAATCGTCAAAACACCCCGAAGACGCTGCCTTGTGTTTAAATCTTAAAAATCGAAATCCGGATGATGGAATGACAAGTATCGCTTATGTAAAGGGGGCCTATTTTTTGAAAACTTTAGAACATAAGGTAGGCCAAAAAAAAATGGATGCCTTTCTGAAAGACTATTTCAAGGCCTTTCAATATACATCAATCAGTACAAAAAACTTTGTGAAATATTTGAACGAAAAGCTTCTCCTTCCCAATTACGTTGATTTCAACCTGAACGAATGGATTTACCAATATGATTTGCCTTCAAACTGTTTTACGGAGCCATCATCGCTTCTTCAACAAGTGAATTATTTAGCCAATGCGACCAATAGGGGTATCGATGTTTTCGCACCAAAGCAAAAATTCAAATGGGTGGAAAAGAAAAAGCGGAGAAGGATCATACGAAAAAAAGTATGGTACACGGAACAATTGAATCCAAAAATATATAACACCCAACAATGGATCATATACCTACGGCAATTAAATCCAACTTTAACGAAACGGGCATTAGACCGCATTGAAAGATATAACCATTTTAGTGAAGCCAACAGCGAACTGCAATTCGAATGGTTCATGTTAAATTTAAAGTGTAACAATTGGTCCATTGCCCCTAAAATTGAGAAATTTTTATCCGCAACAGGCCGCAGAAAATTTGTCGAACCCCTTTTCACTTTGGTACTCAGAGATAGCAACCGTTTAGGATGGGCGAAACGCGTATTCGATGCCACAAAAAACAACTACCATTCCGTGACACAACAAGCAATTCATGCCTTATTTCAAAAGTATCATTAATTTGCCATTTCACTCAAATAGCGAATTCTAACCAAACGCAATTCCTCTTCAGAGTATAAGCCATCAAATTCTCTATAAGCTTCTTCTATGGAATCCGATGCAGCACCGTTGAAATAATTGAAAATTTCTTCTTGTTCGCTAACATCAATACGTTCGTCAAGGTAATAGGATAAATTAACCCTCGTTCCCGAGGAAACGATTGTTTCAAGTTCATGCAAAATTTCATCAAACGTTTTTCCTTGGTTGGTGGCAAAGTCCTCTAATGATAATTTTCGATCAATGTTTTGTATGAGCTGAACTTTGAGTCCAGACTTATTGAGCAAGGATTTAAACACAAAATCTTGTGGTCTGTCGATGTCGTTTTCTTCTACATAATGAGCAATTAATGCAATGAAGGGTTCACCAAAACGTTGGGCCTTTCCTGTTCCAACACCCTGCACATGTGTTAATTCCTCCAAGGTTATTGGATATTGTAAGCACATATCCTTAATCGAAGGGTCTTGAAACACTACAAAAGGTGGTACGCCCATTTCTCTGGCAACTGATTTCCTTAAGTCAATCAATAAGTCATATAGCACTTCATCAAAGGCAGAGGATCTGCCATTGATAATATCCCCTTCCACATCATCGGTTTGAGAATAGTCGTGTTCTTTTAACAACATGAAAGAAGAAGGATTTTGTATAAAATTTTTGCCTGCCTCACTTAGTTTCAACACCCCAAAAGACTCAATATCTTTCTCGATCAAGCCCCCAAGGATAGATTGTCGAATCACTGCATTCCAAAAATGTTCGTCCTTTTGCTTACCTAAACCAAAGGTCGGGAGTTGTTCGTGCTTAAATGCTTTAATCTCTGATGTAATTATTCCTGACAGGAACACACAGTAATGCTTTGCCTTAAATTGTTCGTCAAAACGTTGTATTACTTGGAGTAAATTGAGTACATATTCGCTGCCTTCAGTTCGGTCTCGCGGGTATTTACAGTTATCGCATAAATCGGAACAACTTCGTTCATCAAAGGACTCTCCGAAATAATGCAAAATATACTTTCTTCTGCAAACTGAAGTTTCAGAATACGAAACAATTTCATGCAAAAGTTGTCGTCCTATTTCCTGTTCTGTAAGGGGTTTATTGGCGAGAAATTTCTCTAATTTTTCAATATCCTTGTAGGAGTAAAAGGCAATGCACTCGCCTGCCCCTCCATCTCTTCCAGCCCGACCTGTTTCTTGATAATAGCTTTCAATACTTTTTGGGATATCATGATGGATCACAAAACGTACATCCGGCTTGTCAATCCCCATTCCAAAAGCAATAGTTGCTACAATAACATTGACATCCTCCATGAGAAACATATCTTGGTGCCTTGCACGTGTATCGGCATCTAAACCTGCATGGTACGGTAGTGCTTTAATACCATTAACTTGAAGAAGCTCCGAGATTTCCTCCACCTTCTTCCGACTCAAGCAGTAAATGATGCCACATTCACCTTCCTTCAAACGCACATATTTAATAATCTCCTTTTCTACATCTCGCTTGGGTCTTATTTCATAATAAAGATTGGGGCGGTTAAAGGAATCCTTGTATACTTTGGCGTCCAACATATTCAAGTTTTTCTGAATATCTAATTGCACCTTCGGCGTGGCTGTTGCGGTGAGGGCAATTACAGGAACATGGGATATTTTCTCAAATATTTCGCGCAACCTTCGGTATTCTGGTCTAAAGTCATGTCCCCATTCCGAAATACAATGTGCCTCGTCAATCGCAAAAAAAGAAACATTTACAGCCGACAAAAAATCGATGTTTTCCTGTTTGGTAAGCGATTCGGGCGCCACGTATAACATTTTTGTATTTCCTGATATGATATCCTCTTTTACCTGGAGTATTTCATTTTTTGAAAGGGATGAATTTAAAAAATGGGCAATATTTCCTTCATCGCTCACGTATCGTATGGCATCCACTTGGTTTTTCATTAATGCAATCAATGGCGAAACAATGATCGCTGTTCCTTCCATCATAAGTGCAGGTAGCTGATAGCATAATGATTTTCCCCCTCCAGTGGGCATAATCACGAAAGTATTATTTCCATCAAGAATGTTTTCTATAATTTGTTGCTGTTCACCTTTAAATGTATCGAACCCAAAGTAGTGTTGCAAAGCATGGTTCAGATTTAACTTTACCATAGGACTATCTTTCATTTTCTCGTCTATCTCGTGAAGGTACTAATAGGTAAATATACGAATTAAGCATGGTCCATGCAACATGTAAAACGCCAAAATAATTTTTGTGATGACATTAGCCATTATAGGCTTCCACTTTTTGAACTTCAGGTAAATGTTGCTTAAGTAAGGTTTCAATACCTCCTTTCAATGTAGCTGTCGAAGAAGGGCATCCCGAACAAGACCCTTTCAAGACCAAACGCACAACACCTTCATCAAAGCCGACATAATCGATGGCGCCGCCATCATTTTCCACGGCGGGTCGCACGTATTGGTCCAACAAAGCCAGTATCGGCTCGTCCATTTCACTGGGTTTGGCAATTTCTGGTTTTTCAAGGGCCACTTGTTTTTCCGTAGCAACAGGCATTTTGATCAGGACCTCTTTACCATCGGCCAGAAATTCTCGAATAAACTCGCGCAATTCCATCGTAATAAAATCCCATGGTACGTTATCGGTTTTTGTAACCGTGACAAAATTGGCAGCTATGAAGACACTTTTAACAAAGGGAAAAACAAACAAGGCTTCGGCTAATGGGGAATACCCTACAGCATCTTGCCTTTTGTTGAACTCGACCGAATCGCCTGCGGTGAGCAAGTACTTATTTGCTACAAATTTCATCGTAGTCGGGTTAGGTGTCATTTCTGCATACACTGTAATTGGAACCTTCATGGGAAATCGTTTGAATACAAAGGTAGCTACAATAATTTCTAAACAAAGATGATCTCACCGAAACCTATGTTGAAACCATCTTTAGGTAAAAAAATAGCAACAAGCAAGGTCAGCTTTTGTTTTGCGCACCTTGTATTCGGAACCAAACTATTTTCCTTTTATTTCCATGGCTTTTAAGGTATTCATCATGAGCGATGCGATGGTCATGGGGCCGACACCACCAGGAACAGGGGTTATCATGCTGCACAAGGGCGCCACTTGCGCGTAGTCTACATCCCCCACCAAGCGCCATCCTTTGGGAGAAGAAGCGTCCTCGATTCTGGTGGTCCCGACATCTATGACGACCGCTCCTTCTTTAACCATATTTTTATGGATGAATCCCGGTTGACCCACAGCAGCAATAAGGATATCGGCATTGCGGCAAACCTCCTCGAGATTTTGTGTTTTTGAATGGGCAAGGGTTACGGTACAATTTCCGGGATTTGCGTTTCGGCTTAGCATGATGGACAATGGCATACCTACAATGTTGCTTCGACCAATAATGACACAACTTTTCCCTTCGGTTCTAATATTTTTTCTTTTAATGAGTTCAATAATCCCCGCTGGAGTGGCAGGAAGAAAACCAGGAAGATGCACCACCATATTACCGAGATTTCTCGGGTGAAAACCATCGATATCCTTCAACGGATCAATGGCCTGGGTAACCTTCAACTCTTCGATATGCGGTGGCAAGGGAAGCTGGACAATAAAACCATCAATGCTGCGGTCCACGTTGAGCGCATGCACTTTCGATAAAAGGATATCCTCCGGAACCGAATCATCGTAACGAATCAAGGTGCTCTCGAACCCAATTTCCTCACAAGCGCGCACTTTGTTTTGGACATAGGTCATGGAAGCGCTGTCCGAACCCACAAGCACTGCCGCCAAATGAGGGATCTTCTTGCCCTCTGCCTTTCTTTGCATTACCGCCGCTTTTAATTCCGCTTTGATCTGTTGAGCAATCGCTTTCCCGTCAATGATTTCCATGACGCAAAGATAATGAATTTAGCATCTATCTTGCCTCTCCTAATTTCTGAGAGATGACTATCTTTGCACAAACTGCTTATGAAAATCAAAACATTATTTTTCTACTTTCTCCCCTTTGTGCTCTTAGGGCAAACCTCCTTTGACGGTTCGGAAATAGGTGTGGAACTTTTTGCTGGCGCGTCGAACTTAGGAGGAGCTGTTGGAGGGGATGTAAAATATGCGGCGATCCTTAACGAACATTTGGCGCTCGGTCCTTCGTTTCGGTACCAACGTACCTGGTCTAATAATTATGGACAAAAAATGGGGTTTTCCATTTATGGCGGGGGCGTTTATGCCCATTATAGAATTCAGAACAGCCTATTTGTGGGGGGGGAATTCGAAATGCTTCGCAGTCCATATAATTTTATCCTATTCAATTATTCTTCACGAATTTGGGCGCCCACCTTATTTCTTGGTGGTGGATTTTCCAGAGATTTCAATCACAAAATTCGTGTCAATGGCGGTGTTTTTTACGATGTCATCAACGCAGAAAACAGCCCTTTTCGGTCCAGCTATTCCATTAAAATTAAAAACGACATGGGGCAAGTGGTGCGTATTTTGCCCATCATTTACCGAATCACGTTCTTCTTCCCAATAGGCAGCACAAAAACGAAGAAATGAAAATAGGAATTGTGCTTTATCCCACCTTCGGAGGAAGTGGTGTCGTGGCTACGGAACTCGGAAAAGCTTTGGCTAAAAAAGGTCATGAAATACATTTCATCACTTACTCGCAACCTGTTCGTTTAGGAAGATTTCAAGAAAACATCTATTACCATGAAGTGGCCGTATCCGATTACCCCCTCTTCGAATTCCAGCCCTACGAAACCACACTTGCCTCGAAAATATACGACGTGGCGAAATACGAACCGCTCGATATTTTGCATGTGCATTATGCCATTCCTCATGCTTCGTCCGCCTTTATGGCACAACAGATCTTGCGTGCAGAAGGCCTCACCTTGCCCTTTATTACGACGCTACACGGGACTGACATTAATTTAATAGGTAAAGACCCCTCCTTCGTTCCTGTGGTGCAGTTCTGTATCAATTCCTCCGACGCCGTCACCGCGGTTTCCGCCAGTTTGAAAGCGGAAACGCACCGACATTTTAACATCCAAAAGGAGATTCAAGTCATTCCCAATTTTATTGGCACCGACGAAACGCTTCCACCACGCAACGAAACAAGGAGAAAGGCCTACGCCACAGCGGATGAACCCATTCTATGC
>Ga0214923_10006077_pt1 | contig 13725 bp, 15 predicted proteins | sample LL1510_MetaG_FD_177993 | JGI IMG/M metagenome (GOLD analysis project Ga0214923, IMG submission 177993) | Freshwater microbial communities from Lake Lanier, Atlanta, Georgia, United States - LL-1510 | ecosystem: Environmental > Aquatic > Freshwater > Lake | place: USA: Georgia | collected... | reverse complement strand
GCGACACAAAGACCTTCGATAATATACTTAATAAAGCGCTTAAAAAGCTCACTAAAGTCAAGTGTTCCGTACATTATAAATATAATGTAGAAAAAAATATTAGTTTATTAGTTTATTAGTTTATTAAAATTAATAAAATAAAGTAAGCATACAATTTATAAATTAATAAATGGTAAACTTACTTAAAATAATTATTTAATTATATAATATAATGTCCGAAACAAATAGTTTGCCAAAGGGAGTTACTCCTAAATATTTACCCGATGGAAAAGAAAATCCTAAATATGTCGATTTATTGGAAGAAGATAAACCAATCGCCGGTCAAAAATTCGTATGTCTTTCATTCGTTTCCCCGGAGCATATTATCAAACAAAAGGAGCAGTTTTTGTTCGAAGAGTTTGTGAAGCAGTGGGACTACAAAAAGTCAATGGAAAAATTTACCCAGTTTCTCAACTTTGTATCATTTAAGTATTCTCTTTCTTTCGATAAACTTACTGCAGACTTCCAGGAGTTTACAAAGGAAGAAGGCGAGGCGATTCGCGCAACATCCGCAACGCTAATTAGCGACGACTATAAAACATTTTTGGATAATAACGAAGACGAACTTGAACAGAAATTCGGCGAAAAACACGGGTTCCAAACATCTACGAGAGGCATCAAAGTGCGCGGCGTTTTTGCTACACAAGGCGAGGCAGAACTTCGCTGTAAATTGTTGCGCGAGGTCGACCCCAATCACGATATTTATGTAGGGCAAGTTGGTATGTGGGTTCCTTTTCATCCGGAGGCATACAAGACGGGACGTGTCGAGTACATGGAAGAGACTCTCAATCAACTTATGTCCGATAAAAAGAAGAATGAAGAGACTGCAAAACAGGAATTTGATAAACGTGTGCGCGAAGCTAGGCAGAAGGCAATCGAAGAGAATATGAAGAAGGCGGAGGAGTCTGGCAATAAACTTACTCAGACCATTAATGCGGATGGGGAGTTGGTTGGTATTTCAAATGCTGCGAACTTTGATGGTTTGGATGAGGATTCAACGATTGATGATATTAAGAAGAGCATGTTTGAAGCCGAGAATGTTGTTCTTGATAAGAACAGCGACCATGGTTTGTCGAAACTGACACATTTCGAGAATTAAGATGGGAACCGACTTAAAATAAACAAAATAAACGAAATAAACAAAATAAACGTTTTACCTATTAAATATTATATGTTAAATATTATATGTCACTAATATATAATATTTGCTTTTTAATTGGCATGAATAAAAAGGTAAAACAATATGTAGTAAGTAATTATTTCAAATCATTTAATAGTGGTAATGTATTTATTAACTTGGTTTGTTTATTATTCATTATAGCTGCTATTATTATATGCATGTATTTCTTATATAGGGCGATATCGAATGCATTATATATGTATAGGTTAAAGACTGATTTTTATAAATTACAGGATATGGGAATAAATGTTAAAAATTATAATATTTTATATTTTGAAGAGTTTAAAAAAAAACATATAATGAATTTTTCAAAATTAAAAAATACGAAACATACTGAATTTAAAAATAAAAACGCAATTGGTATGATTACTGACAAATATGTAGTTTTAGATTTTGATAATAAGAAAGGTGTCGCAAGTGCAGATTTTTTAATTGATAAAATTCCAAAAGATACAGTTTGTGAAAAAACACCCAATGGATATCATTACTATTTTGAGAATGATACAGGAAAACCAGTATATACTTGTATACAACTAGTTATTGATAATGTAAAATACTCTGTAGATGTATTAGGTGTTGATAATCTTATAATAACATCTCCTACAAAAATAAATGGAAAAGATTACTATTGGATAAATAGTATTTTTACGCATACTCCTGCAAAGTTATCTGAAAATACATGGATACTAGATTTATTAAAATACCAGAAACCATTTCATCGTAAATTTAATAACGCCACTTTATCGTTAAATATCAAAAATGCCTTTATAATTATAGATAATTTAAGTATTGAAAATAATATTAGATTTACACTTGGGATGATGAAGGAATATTCGGTAAAAATGAAATTATTAAATGGTGTTATATACGTATATGATGACAACTACTATTTTTTGACGAGAGGTAGTTTTAGTAAATACAAGAATAAGAAATCTATGATAGAAAAACTAAAAAATGTTATTGACAAAATTAAACCATCGTGTATTATAGATTTATCTATTATAAATAGCAACTATTTTAAACCCGAACATATTTTTCATATGACATCATGTGTTATACATAACGACTTTAAAAATTATAAATACAATTCTGAATTTCCCAACTATATTGAATGCGCTTACATATATAAAAAAACGAAATATCTAATCAAGGATACTATTACCATAAATAATTCTAATAATTATACAAATTCTAATAATAAAAAATTAAATAACTTAATAACGTCGAATGCATCTAACATATCTGAAGCAAGTAATGTTAATAAAATATTCACAGGTCCGGAAAGTATTTATATAACATTTTTACTTTCAAATTATTTTAGTATACCATGTGTAACATTAGGAGTTACTTATGATGAAAGCAGTGGTTCAGAAGAATCTACTAAGTCTTTAAATCAGGCTTTACATAAAATTATAAATACTATGTTTTCGTTATTTTAAAATAACACAAAGTGATGCAAAATAATATAAATATATTTTATAATTTATAGTATAAAATATAAAGTATAAAAGTACAAAGTATAAAAAACAAAATGAATAAAGAAGAACGACAAGTCAACCGAGTAGAACAAATGAAAAAAATTCAAAGTGAGGCGCTAGAGTTATTTACCAAAAAAAATATTGATTATGGTGACGCATTTGCAAAATACGGAGTTATCGGAGTTTTAATGAGGATAGAAGATAAACTACAGCGTTCTATGTCTATAACAAAAAATGGTGTAAACTTAATAAGCGACGAAGGGATTAGAGATACACTAATTGATTTACATAACTACGCCGCAATGGCGCTAATGTTATTAGATGAATAGTAGAATAGTCGACTAACCTGTTTTTGCAATATTACTACCACTTATTTTTATTTACCTTGATTTTCGGACCTTGACCTTTACGTTTAATATTTGCAGGGTCGTATTGTTCTTCCTCATCATCCGAGTGAATATCTTTCGACATTTCCCAGAATTCTTTCGCCCCCAGTTTAAACGGACCATGTGTCTGTGCCTTATACCAAAATATCTGGTCATGTAATTTATTCGATTTCGCATTGTTATTAATTACTAAACATTCGTAGTTTTCAGTACACTGGTCCATCACCTGGCAAAAACTTTCAAATGTCGGAAACATACCAGCGTAATTCTCATAGATTCTTTTACGATTCCCAATATATGGCTCACGTAAAATAAAAACATAGTCAATATTGGTTCGCAAATTGGGCGGAATACCTAGAGGATACTGCATCGTAATTACCAGCATGATTTTCCAGTGACGACCGTTCATAAAAAGTAAACGCATCATGACATCTTTGGTCCACTTATTGTCGAAAAGACAGTCATCCAGTACCACAAATGTTCGCGGGTCAATTGTGCTTCTTTTATACGACTCTATCTCTTTTTTCATCTGTTTTAATACGGCTTTTTGGCGTTTTAAAATATTTTCAATAATCGCTGTATTATAAGCATCGTGAATAAATAACTTGGGGACATGCTCTCCGAAAAACCCGTTCCCTGCTTCTGTGCCGGATATAACAGTGCCGATAGGGATATCTTGATGATAATACATTAAGTCTTTTACTAAAAAACTTTTACCGGTATCACGACGTCCAATAAGAACAATAACAGGTCCTTTATTTTCGTCGGGTCTAAAACTAATTGACCTCATATCAAATTTTGCTAATTCTAAACCTACACTCATTGTTTGTATGTTTTATATATATTTACTTATTTATACTATATATTAAAAAATATATAATTTACAAACGCATATAATTAGAAAACGAATATTTAGTATTTATTCACATATTTATTCGCATATTTATTCGCATATTTATTCGCATATTTATTCGCATATTTATTCGCATATTTATTCGCATATTTATTCGCATATTTATTCGCATATTTAGTATTTTTATTAGTTTAAAAAGTAATAAAAATATGTATTTAATTAATTAAGTAATCGACGATGGAGATTTGCGACGATGCCCCTGTTTTTGGAGAAAGTACATTTTCTTTAAACTACAGAAAACTCAACAATCGTGATTTTTTTGCTTCTTTAGAAGAATCGGAACTTGGTATTGTAAATAGTAAAAACTATATGCCTATTTACGAGAATTATTTTAATTTAAATGAGACAAACTATAATTCCATCAACTTGAACCAGCGTTTTTATGTATCCACTTTATCGGGCGTCGTTGATAAAAATAATATACAGGCTGCTGTTGTGGATGCTTTTAAAAGCACTTCCGAATCTTTAACGATTCTTCATAAACCGATTTTTATTAAATTTTCTCCTTTGATTGATCCCGTTAAATATATGTTGGGAAAATATGAAAATTTAAATGTAAATGGCGATATTTTAGATATTCCGGTTCTATCGAAACTTGAGAGAAAGGGGCTATTAAAAGCAAATGATAAAAATAATGCAGCATATGTCGATGCTTTTTTTTCATATTTATCGAGTCAAGTTTTAAACTGTCACGACTTTATTCATGGTCTTAATTTCTATGGTTCTTTCAATGCTATTAAAAATGATTTTTATTATAATGTAATTGATGATATAGAATGTCTGGATAAAAATCCTTATTTTAATAAGAATAAGAATATTCTTTTTGAAATCGAAGATATTGAATTTTCCGATGACGATGGCGATGACGGTGGCGATGACGATGGCGATGATGACGAAGATAGTGGTCACTCAAACTACGCGCATAGACAAAAGAAAAATACAAGAAACAAAAAAGAAAAAATTACTATTGAGAAAAACGAAACGATAGACGAGTCAACTATAGTTGTTCATGATGAATTTGACAAAGTGAGCAATGAGTTGAATTCTATATTTAATACTTCTTCTGATAATATTGATAGTAAAGAATCCGAACCATCCGAACCATCCGAACTACCATGCGACGAGGATTTATTAACATTGAAGTTAGATGATATAGTAGCCGATAATGCAAACATAATTGAAGAAGTAGATGGTATTGTATTAAACAAGGATTGTCATTTTGGTAATGATAGTGATAGCAATGACTCCTTCACATCCGGCTCATGTTCTTCGCGGTCATCTTATACAAGTGATGATGGCTCTGGAAGTGATTGTGAAATTGATGATATTATTTGTCTTGATGATACTGTAAGTGGTGGCAAGGATGGCAAGGATGACAAAGGCAAGAAACATGATAAAAAAAACTCAAAAAATCAGTCTGATGCGTATTATAGCGAAGAAGGCAGTGCCGGCGAAAGCGGAGACAATAGCAACAGTGACGGCGAAGGAGAAGATGACGGCGACGATGACGGTGAAGAAGAAGATGACGGCGACGAGGATGAAGACGATTACGAAGATGATGAAACACTATGGGCAACAATTAAGAACTTCCCAGTGTCGGCGATTATGCTAGAGAAATGCGAAAATACGCTCGACTCTCTCATGATGCAAGAAAAAGAAATGACCGAGAATGAATGGAGGTCGGCACTTATGCAGGTTATTATGACGCTTATTACCTATCAAAAACTGTTCGGATTTACTCACAATGACCTACATACAAACAACATCATGTACATCTATACTGAAAAGGAATACATATATTATCATTACAATAAGAAATATTACCGCGTTCCTACATATAATCGCGTTTTCAAGATTATTGACTTTGGTCGCGCGATTTATAAATATAAGTCCAAAACCATATGTAGCGACAGCTTTAGTATGACTGGTGATGCCGCAACACAATATAACTGCGAACCCTATTTTAACGATAAGAAGCCTCGTTTAGAACCGAATTACAGTTTTGATTTGTGTCGTCTTGGGTGTTCTATATTTGATTATTTTATTGATGATATAAGTAATGTTACGGCGATATGTAAAAAGGAGCCTTTGTCTAAGTTGATAGTGGAGTGGGTTACAGATGACCAGAATAGGAATATTTTGTATAAGGCGAATGGAGAGGAGCGTTATCCGGATTTTAAATTGTATAAGATGATTGCGCGAAGTGTGCATAACCATACACCGCAAGCGCAGTTGGCGAAACCGATTTTTGCCAGTTATGAGTTTCCTAAGAAAAAAGTTAAATCGTCACACAGAATACTAAATATCGATAAAATGCCATCTTATATGGAGTGATGTAAAATATTATTGTATATATAAAATTATTATTGTACCTATAAGAGTATAATAATAATTTATCTAGTTATTTATCTAGTTATTTATCTAGTTATTTATCTAGTTATTTCCTATTTTTTGCATGTTTTTTCTACCGGTAGACCATAGTCCAACCACCCAGCGACGGGAATTTCCTTTACAGGAGATAATCCGTACCCAAATTTAATTGAAACTACATCATAACCCAACAATTTTAATAGAGTCATTACTTGACTACTGGTGTGACCTACATAACATATTAAAAATATTGTCTTATTCTTTGGTATTTTTTTCAAATTTTTTTCATCTAATATGTCTAACCAAAATATATTTTTAGCGCCTTTTATATGCATTTTTTTGTATTCACTCGGTGTTCTAATGTCTATTAAAAAGTAATCTTTTTTTTTTAAATAATGGTTATTATAAAAATCTAAAGGAGTTATGTAGTTCCAGTTATCTTTTGTATCATCTAAAAATTGTCTCAGGTCTTTTACATTTACAAAACTTGTCATGGTATATGGTATATGGTATATGATATATTATGTAAATATATTATGTAAATATATTATGTAAATATATTATGTAAATATATTATGTAAATATATTATGTAAATATATACTTTTATATATTTACATAATTTTCAACTAGTGATAAGTATGTATACAATGAATGTGTATGAAACATTTTTAAAACCCAGGTGAATCAGTAAAAACATCGGGTTTACTGCCTAAAATAACGGGAGACTCATTAAATTGAGTAACAATAAAATGACCTAAAATATAGCAAACAAATACAATAACGGCATCTCGAAGGGCGGTCTTCATCGGTTTTGAGTCAGGTGTCTCATCTTCGCTTGGTTTTGAAATAAACCGTATTTCTATGAATTTTGCTAAAAGAAAGATACATGCAACAATTCCGGCAGAAACATACAAGTTGTCCATTTATTTTATAGTGGAATAATCTATTACGGGTTTTTACGAATAATACTTTATAAATACTTTATTAAATACTTTATAAATACTTTACACCCTTGAACATTTAAAATGGCACCTTTTAGAAATAATATATATATATATTATGAATTTGCATTTACCTAAAAATTTAAATAATTTATATAGTTTACTTAATAATGAGCATTTATTTAAAAATATTTTAATTGTTAACACAACGAACACTGGTTCTTTTTTAGACAAAATGTGTTTAGATAAAAAAACAATACGAATAAAATACAACCACTATGATTTTGATAACTTTATTACAGAAATAAATAGCATATCTGAAAAATTTGATTTAATTTTAGTAGACCCATATCATGAATATAAACATAGTATTATTACATTTAAAATGTTGACGTTATTATTAGATGAAAATGGTATACTTATTAGTCATGATTGTTATCCGGAAAATTTCAGTCTAACATCGCCAATTTATAAGAAAGGCAATTGGTGTGGTGTAACATACGCAGCATTTATTGAAAATTCATATGACAATCCAGATTTTTACTATGCTGTTATAAATAATGATTATGGGCTAGGAATTATGTCTAAAATAGAAATTCCATTTGTAAAAAAAATATTTGATAAAGAAAAACAAAAAATATTTTTAGATATATTTAAAAATAATGATTATGAAAATGCTTATAATTACTTAAAAACACATTCAACTGATATTATTAACTTAATTAGTTAAATAGTAATTTTATACACTTGAATATTTGAACTGGGATAATATTTCTTAAATTTATAAAGATTTTTCTAAAATGTGCCATTTTAAATGTTCAAGGGTGTAAAATACATAAATAATTTTTATTTTTAAGGACAAATATAAATTATTGTTAATCAATGCACTCGTGCAACTTTATTTGTTTTATTTTTTGTTTTGCGACCTCTACCCCCTTGGGTCACTCTAGTACCTAAAAATTGCACATAAGGTCTACTATGATGTATTTCACTTGCATCTTTAATGATTTTCCGCTCATTCAGAGGAGCTTCATGTACTCTATAAATAAGCTCCTGTATTCTTTTCAGCTCATTCAGTCGGTCTTTATATCTCATAATTATTTCACTGTTTTGCAAAAGTTCAAGTTTATACATATCTCGCAATGTTTTTTTGTCTAAATTCGAAAATGATGACGCTGTCGCTCTTTTCAATTCATCGAGAGTTATTTCATTAATCTGTTCGAGACTAATAATTCGTTTAATTATTTTACGACTTTCGCTCACAAATGGTTTGCATTGTTCGCGTGCTCTTTGCACGTTTAATTTATATCTATGCTCGCTTCTCAAAAATTCACCTGCCTTCGTATTGACTGTATGCATTCTCTCACTTCCGCGAAGTCCGCGACCAAGATTTAATGGAACTACTGTTGCATAAGGGTATTGTTTTGGCATATCCTGTGGCGGATTATCTTTAGGTTCCTCAACTTCCCATCTAGAATATTTTCGCATTTTTTTTTCAGTAGGTTTAATATTTATAAATATTAAAAATATTATAAATATTAAGAATACATTATGTAGTTATTTATTAAAAATCATCAATCATGGGGATTTCTTCTATTTTTAAATCTATATTACTGTCGTTGTCTTCATCGTCGCTAGGGAATGGGTCAACACTTAATTCAACATTTTCGCCTATACTTAGCTTAACACCGTTATCGTCGTCGTCATCTTCATCGTCATCATCGTCATCATAATCATCATCATAATCTTTAGATGAATCATTGCGAGAATCACTAGATATATTTTCAATAGGTATTACCTGGTTATTATTCATATTAAAACTTACACCGGATGACCCGTTAGAAATGGATACTTCGGGCGTAGATGCAAAAGACGCTGCTTTTATTTTTGAAAGTGTTTCGGCTTCTTCGGCAAGTTGTTTTGCCGACATAGGTTCTGGCTGGGAAATATTGCCTGCAATAGGTTTCTCGATAATAGGTTCTTGCGAAATAATCTCCTCTCTTTCGTGAACTTCGGTAGCATTTTCGACAGTCTCACTCATATACAATTTTAATAGTTCTTCTACGGGAATTGTTTCACGAACTGTTTGTAAGATACATTCTTTAATAATAATCTCCAACTCTCTTGAATTTTTTTGAGACTTTAATGATGATATACCCATCTCAAATAAATATACATTTGTATATATTTTACGTGCGGCATTGATATATACGTGATGAACAAAGTCTTCTAAAGACGGAATATTTACATCCACCTTTTTCTGTTTTGTCCCAACGCGCATACATGACAACATTTTTAATTGAATAATATGCACACACGTTATAAGGTCAGAAATATATGTACAGTTGCTTTTATCTTTAATGCGAGAACATTCTTGTGAAATAATATTTGGATTCCACTTTGGAACTCTTGAAAGAAAGTTTTGGAATGTCATTAAATATTTTGTCTTCTCGTCATTCTCTACACATAATTTCCATGATTCTTCAAATATTGACTTAATACCATCTATAATGCAAGGCGTCAACACTGTAATTAATCGCGAACACCACTCATTGCGAGATTCTTGTAAGCTATTCAAAGAAAAGTCGTCCATTTACATAAATGAAATATTTTCTAAAGTGGATTCACTACGAAAAAGGAAAAAATTTAATATAAATAACATTAGTAATTTCTCATTTCTAAAATCCTTCTTTATCTTATTGAAAACAACCATAAATTCGTATATTTTACTTTCTCCCAGAGAACTGTTACGAATAAAATTTATAATATCTAAACAACTATATCCCTTTTCATACAATTTTACACAAAGACCAATAAGTTCGTTCAGTGTATACTTTTTATCCAGTTTTAAATCCTTTTTAAGATTTTCCATTTTCTTTTTTGTCGCTTTTCCTAAATTGTATACTTCATCCAATGCATAACTATGTAAGTTTATTATTTTACCATTCACGATAGGTTCAGGTACATATATTTCACAAAACCTAGACAAAATCGGTTTTAATAATTTATACTTATCTTCAACAATTATAAAAAATCTAGTAGAATGGCTAAATAGTTCAATACATCTACGTAATGCTGATTGTGCATCTATTGTTAGTTTATCGGCATTTAATAAAATAATCGTTTTAAATATCTCGCCATCTTTTAAATTTATATTTGTTTTTGCAAAGAACTTTAACTCTTCTCTAATAAATTTTATACCTTTTCCATGTGCACAATTTACTTCCATTACATAATTTTTTATCATTTCTTTGTCATTATGATAAATATCATGTATAAAATGATTTACAAGTGTATTTTTACCACATCCTGACACGCCATGGAAAATGATATTTGGAATTTTCTTTATTTCAGTAAAATATTTTAATTTATTTTTTATTTCGCCATGTATGTCTAATTTTGGAATATTTTTATCATTTATTTTTTCCATATTTGTTTAATATTAAATATATATTCATTTATTTAATATTATTTATATATTTATTTGCCGTTATCAATATTTGCCGTTACCAATATTTGCCGTTATCAATATTTGCCATAAGTTATGAATTACAATACGTACATAGGATATTTTGTATCATTCTCCACCATAAGTTTTATCAACTCGTCGAATGATGTTTTTGGTTTCCACCCCAATACCGTTCTTGCTTTTGTGGAGTCTCCTAATAGTGTATCAACTTCCGCAGGTCTATAGTATTTTTCATTTATAGAAACCATTACTTGTCCTGTCTTCTCATTATACCCAATCTCATTTACTCCACTACCCTCCCATTTTATGTTAAACCCACACATTCCAAATGCTTTCTCTATCATTTCGCGCACCGTATGCGTTTCATTTGTCGATAATACATAGTCGTCGGGTGTATCGTGTTGCAGCATTCGCCACATCCCCTCTACATAGTCTTCGGCGTTCCCTAAATCACGCATTGCATCTATATTGCCCATAACAAGTCTATCAGTTTCTCCGCGTATTATTTTACCTAATCCTATTGTTATTTTTCTTTCTACAAAATTATGCCCTCTTCTTACTCCGCCATGATTAAAGAGGATTCCGTTGCACGCAAACATGCCATAGGCTTCGCGATAATTTTTAACTATCCAGTAAGCATATAATTTTGCTACACCATATGGCGAGCGCGGATAAAATGGCGTATTTTCATTTTGAGGCGTTTCTTGTACTTTTCCATATAGTTCACTCGTCGATGCCTGGTAAAATCTCGAAATCTTTTCTAGATTATTATTTCTTATCGCTTCTAATAATTTAAGTGTCCCAAATGCATCTGTGTCTGCGGTATATTCCGGCATTTCGAATGATATTTTTACATGTGACTGAGCTGCCAAATTATATATTTCTAGTCGTGTCATACCCGGATACGCATTTTTAATTGAATTAAGTATTTTTTCTAGACACGAACTGTCCGTAATATCCCCATAATGCAGTTTTAAATCTTTGTTATCAAAAATATGACTAATTCGAGATGTATTTATAGTAGATGCTCTGCGTATTAAACCATGAACTATATATTTTTTTGATAATAGTAGTTCTGCTAAATATGAACCGTCTTGTCCAGTTATACCAGTAATAAATGCTATTTTGTTTGTTGCGTTTGTTGCGTTTGTTGCGTTTGTTATGTTTTGTTCTATAAAAGACATCTGTAATGAGTGATATTGAACCGTATACTTTTATATAGTTTTATATATCTTAAAAAAATTATTTTTATATGACTTTTGATATTGTTTTTATATCAAACGTTATATTTGTAATTTGTATTTTATAGTTTACATTTTATTTTTTACATTTTATTTTTTACATTTTATTTTTTACATTTTATTTTTTACATTTTATATTTGTATTTCTAAAACGAAGCATCAGAGGACGATTTTACTAGTTCTGAGTTCAAACAACTTTGAACAACATTCGTTTCATTTGGACGATTTACCTGTCTTGTAACACATCGGGTTTCTTTTCCTGCATTAAATGGGGGTATATATATTGGATTATGTGAATATACTTCGGGGCGCGTTTCATCTTTTTTTATAAATAACCCTACTTCGTCTAAGAATGTTTCATTTACAGTATTGTGTTCACTACTGAAAGTTTCATTATTATTGGTATTTTCAACATTATTTATATTGGCAACACCACTACTTTGCAAGGGTTCCGGACTATTTAATATATTTTTTTCCTCTACTAGTCTATTTTGTTTTTCCGAAATATCTTTATTTTTTTTTTCAGTTGTTTTTTGTATGAGAAAAAACATACCAACACCGAGAAAAATAAAAACAAAAATTATTAATGGAATTGAATTATTTGCTGTAAATATAGAAGATGGTTTTAAACTTTTCATATATTATATACTATTTGTATTATATAATATAATATATAAAAATTATTACAAAATATCTTAAGAACACAATTTTGTCTCAATAAGCTCAAGAAGTGGGCATAAATCTTTCGGATCAATATTCTCTTTTTCCGTTCCTACCTTTATATGTTTACTTGACTTGCAAAATGACTTATCCACAAGTTCAAACAAAGGGCATAAATTTTTCGGATCCATTTCTAAATTAAATTCAATCACACTTTTTTCGTTCTTACTATTTCTACTATTTTTAATGTTATTATCAAACTCTTTTGGGTGATTTATGTCGGTACCATTACATAGTACCGTGTCTACATACTCCACGAATGAGCATATTTTTACTCCTTCGTTGTTGTTGTTGTTTGCTACATGAGCGTGTTCTGCCAGTGCACTTTTGTTCACATCATCTGAATGGGATGGACCTGAAATGGGAAAAGGGATAAAAAAGGCAAATGTAAGAGCAGGTAAAATAGCAAGTAAGCTAACAGTTTTCAACATCTTTGTTTATATGTATATGTATATATAATACATAAAAATTTATTTTTAATTATGTTTTAAATATAATTAAAAATAAAAATATCTTCCCCTAAATTACACGAGTTGTATAAAAATAAAAATAAAAATAAAAATAAAAATAAAATAAAGATGTGAGTTTATTATTTGCCATATTTGTCATATTTGCTGTTTTTATATACCACCATAGCTGTGCAAACTTTGTGTATATGGGTTGCGTTTAAATGCATCCAAAACATCCGGTTGAATTCTTTCACAATGAATAGACTGTTGATAGAACTGCGGCATTTTACTTAGTTTACCAAATTGCGTCGCAGAAGGAGGCATTCCTCCTAAACCAGAACCAGCACTTGCTCCACCATTCCATGGGCATTCTTGGTTATTTTTATCAGGTCTTCTAATATTTATATTTGCATTATTATTAAATGCGGAAAGATTTCCAGATGGAGTATATTCTTTGCTTACTTTATTTGTATTATTGCGCTGATTTCGCGCAGCCATTGTAGAACGATATCCTTGATTACTTGAGCCATCACTGGGT
>Ga0214923_10006076_pt1 | contig 13726 bp, 13 predicted proteins | sample LL1510_MetaG_FD_177993 | JGI IMG/M metagenome (GOLD analysis project Ga0214923, IMG submission 177993) | Freshwater microbial communities from Lake Lanier, Atlanta, Georgia, United States - LL-1510 | ecosystem: Environmental > Aquatic > Freshwater > Lake | place: USA: Georgia | collected... | reverse complement strand
CGGCCGCCCTCGTCCCTGGGCACGGCTCCCTCCACCCTCCCGCCGCACTGGTTGCAGTAGGACGCACGAAGCGGATTCTTGGAGCCGCAGGACGGGCAGTGTCCACAGAGCTTGCGGCTGGGCATCGCCACGAACGGCCCGCTCGGACCCCCGATGACCTTGAGGTCGCGCACCACGAAGGCCCCGTCGATCGTGATCGAGCAGAACGCCAGGAGGCGTTCCGCCCCGTTCTCGACGAGCTTGATGCGAACCTCCGTGATCTGCATGGCTCACCCTCCGCCGCCGACCGGCAGCCGCACGGCGCGCACGAATGGCCACCGTGCCTCCCCGGCGGGGGTGTGGCGTGCGGCGAGCCGTGAGGCGAGCGTCTGCGCCTCGGCGTACGTCCGGGTGAGCGCGAAGCAGGCGCTGCCGCTGCCCGTGAGCCGCGGCGCGATCGCCCCCGCCTCCGCGAGTGCGGCGAGCGCGTCGTCGACATCCGCGCACAAGGCCCGCGCGGGTGGTTCGAGGTCGTTGTGCAGCAGGGGCCAGACGTCACGCCACCGCCCCTCGGCGAGCGCCAAGGCCAGCCGCCGGGCGTCGCCGGTGCGGGAGGCCGTGTCCACATGTTTTTCGCCCCATGCTCGATACACCGCAGCGGTCGACAGCGGCGTTCCCGGCCAGACGATCACCGCCGCCAGTGCCGGCAGGCGCGCGACCGACTCGACGTGCTCCCCGCGTCCGGAAGCGATCGCGGCACCGCCGGCGAAGAACCACGGGACATCGCTCCCCACGGTCGCGCCGATGTCGGCGAGACGCTCCCCCGGCCAGTCGAGACCCCAGAGGCGAGCCACGCCCCGGATGGCCGCGGCCGCGTCGCTCGATCCGCCGCCGAGTCCGGCGCCGGCGGGGATCGCCTTGACGAGGTCGCACGCGAGGGCCGGTTCGACGCCGGCTCGGGCGGCCATCGCACGGATCGCCCGCACGACCAGATTGCGGTCGTCCGTGGGAATGTCGCCGGCGACTCCACAGCCACCGTCACGGAGCGCGAGGTGAATGCCCGGAACGGCCGAAGCCCGCAGGACGAGCGTATCCGCCACCGACACGGCCACCATGAGCGACTCGATCGCGTGGTAGCCGTCGGCCCGGCGACCGAGCACGGCGAGCGAAAGATTGAGCTTGGCCGGCGCGGCAATCGTGATCGTCGCGGCAGGAGTCGTCGTCTGCATGCGTCCGCGTCCTCACACGACCCGTCGGTACGATTCGTTGGGAACGCCCGTGGGGCTCGCGGGACGACGAACCACCGCGGGTTCCTCGCCGCCGACCAGAATTCCCCCCAGCACCCGCGGCACTCTAGTGATCGAGGCCCGGAGGGTCAATCAGCAACGGCCGTGCGCCCCGGGCGGATGCCCCCGGCCGTTCCGGCCTCGGCGCATGCAGCCCGAACGTCAACGACCGTGCCTCGCTGACTGCGGAAGCAAGTCTGCCCGAGCAGGATGCGAGGCGTGCCGACCGTGGAAACCCCTGGCGTTTCCACCGGTCGGCCACGTGGACAAAGGCCATGGAAGGCTTCGTCCACGGACAGCTAGCGCGCATCCCGATTTGGTGGAGCGACGGCTTCGGGGCGGCGACGGGATCTCTTCCGCCGCTCCAACGGCGGATTGGCTCGTCGCGTGGGCCGAGGCGGCCCAAAGCTCCTCGAGCGTTCGCCGACCCCTCGCCTCCGTCTCCAGGTTTGCCAAGTCGTCGCTCCAGCTAAACCAGATGCGGTCTAGCGCCAGGTCGACACGAAGGAGAGCGTGACGAGGGCGAGGACCAGACCGATCGCGACGAGCACGGCCAGCAGGATGGAGATGCTACGTCCGGCCGAGAGATCGTCCCGGATCATCTCCATCCGCTCCGGCTTGTCGAAGGATCGGTTCCACACGGGGAACGCCTGTTCGTCATAGACCCAGGCGGTTCGTTCCTCGAAGCGTTTCTCGCTCATGGCGTTTATGGGAGGCGTCGGTGGGGGCGTCTGCGGAGGGGTGAGGCGGGCGCGGCGGAGATTCGCCCGTGGGCGCGATATCATCGCCTGTCTCGCAGGAATCTAGTCGGCTCCGGCACCCGCCGCCAGTGCCGTTCGATCCGGCGCGAGACCGCGGGCCGACCCCCGCATGCGAGTGATCCGTGACCGAGCCCACCATCCTCATTCCCGCTGCATCGCCGACCGGGTCCCTGCCCGAGGCGGAAGCCCGCGCGCACCTGCTCGACCCGGACGCCGATCTGACGGGCTGGCTGGCGGTCCGCGGACATCCCGCCTGGCGGTCCCGGGCGATCCTGCGCTGGGCGCTCGCGCGACGGGCCGCGTCGTTCGAGGCGATGACCGATCAGCCGGCCGTCCTGCGCCGGGACCTCGCCGCCGCGTTCACGATCCGGTCGGCGACCGTCGCCGTTCATGATCGGGCGGAGGACGGGACGGAAAAGCTCCTGCTCGCGCTCGCCGACGGCCAGCGGATCGAGTGCGTCCTGCTGCGCGGCGGGGGCGATCCCGCGGCTGGAGACGACGACGGCGAGTCCCGGACCGAACGGATCACCGCCTGCATCAGCTCGCAGGTCGGCTGTGCGATGGGCTGCGTGTTCTGCGCCAGCGGGATCGACGGCGTGGTGCGCAACCTCACCGCCGGCGAGATCCTCGAACAGCTCGTGCACCTGACGGCGCTCCTGCCGGCGGACGAGCGCATCAGCCACGTCGTGGTGATGGGGATGGGAGAGCCGCTGGCGAACCTCGACCGGCTCCTGGTCGCGCTCGAGCGAACGCAGGATCGCGAGGGGTTCGGCATCTCGCCGCGGCGGATCACGATCTCGACCGTCGGCCTGCCGGCGGCCCTCGACCGGCTGTCGGCCGCGCGGCCCGGCTACCACCTCGCCGTCTCGTTGCACGCCGCGGATGACGCGTTGCGCACGCGACTGGTGCCCGTGAATCGCTCGATCGGCCTCGACGCGGTGATGGCCGCGGCGGACCGCTACTGGGAGGCGTCGGGCCGCCGGCTGACGTTCGAATACGTGCTGCTCGGGGGCGTCAACGACGCGGCGGAGGACGCGCGGGCCCTGGTCCGGCTCCTCGGCGGCCGCGCGGCGCTCGTCAACGTCATCCCCTACAACGCCGTGGCGGGCATGCCCTGGCAGGAGCCGTCGGCCGCCTCGCGTGAACGGTTTCTCACCGTCCTCCGTGAGGCGGGCGTCAACGTGCAGGTGCGTCGCCGCAAGGGGCACCGCATCAACGCGGCCTGCGGGCAGCTGCGGCGGGCGGCGGCTCAGGCGAACCAGCCGAGCACCGTGACGAACACGAGCACCGCGCCGAGGATGCCGCCGAGCCAGACGATCCAGTGAATCATCGCGCGGGCGATGGCCTCCGGCGCCTCGTGGTGCGTCGCCGCGAAGACGAGGCTCGCCACGATCAGGAGCGGCAGGCCGAGGACCACGCCCGGAAACCCGCCGGGGAGCATGGCGAGGAGCGGGCAGAGCGCGAGGCACGCGGCGACGGGCGTCATGGGGACGGATCCTCACCGTCCTCACGACGGTCACCGAGCGGTCCAGACAGGGCGTCATAGACCACCAACAGGTTGAGCATGCCCGCCAGCGCGGTGTAGAGCGTGCCGATCTCGAAGAAGCGGCCGAGCCGCTGGTGCCAGAGCGAAAGCTGGTCGAACGTGCAGACCGCGAGGGGCGGACTGTCGACGAAGCCGCCGTCGGGAAGATCCGGCTCGGCACGCTCGACGCGATCGGCGTAGCGCGGGGTGACGTACTGTCCCGCGTGGAGCGGCGGCGCGAGCCACGTGCTGCCGAGGAAGGTCTCGTGGGCGGCGTTGCCGAGCCGCCACGCCTGCGCGAGCGCGGGGATGGCCAGCGCACCGACGCCGGCCTGGCCGAGAAAGGCGAGCCGAGCCTCACCGGGTCGCCACGACGCGTAGACCACCCGTCCCTCGCCGAGCCAGAGGCCGGCGACGAGGATGGCGAGCAGGGCGCCCATGAACAGGCCCCCCTTGGCGGTGCGGCCCTGGTACAGGTGGCCCAGTCCGGGGACGAGCCACGCAAGCAGCGCGGCGACGGCCGGGTTGCGGAGATCGATCTCCGCACCGTCGTCCGGTGAGCGGACGATCACGTGCCCCGGCCGGGCGGGCGTCGATGGCGGTGGGGGCATGGGGTGTCGCCGGGGCGTCGCTCGTGCGGACGCCAGTCTACGTCCCGATGCCGTGCGCGGAAACAGCGCGGGCACGCGCGAGATGAGGCATGCGCGATCAGCCCCACAGGCGCCGGACGACGCGGACCCGCGGCTGATCGTCGGCATCGGGCGCGGCCGCGCCCGATGCCGGGCCGGGTGGCGACTGGTTCCACGACGTCGAGAGCTCGCGCCACGCGCGTTCGACCGTGCCGGCATCGACCACCGAGGCGCCGTCGCCCGTCGCCGCGGCCAGCGCCAGCCTGGCGAGGGAGACGATGTCGCGTGGCACGCCCTCGGCGCAGCGGGCGATCGTTCCGGACGCCTCCGGAGTGAACATGTCGCGCGCGATCCCGTGCCGCTCGAGTTCGTGCGCGAGATACCCGGCGGCGAGCTCGGCCGTCCACGGCGCAAGCTCGATCCGCACCACCGCGCGGCGCCGAAGGGGCTCGGGCAGCCGTCCCCAGCCCTCGGGCTGCGTCGTGGCCACGACGAGCGTGCGGGCGAATCGCGGCTCCACCGCGGTTGCCAGGCGGGTGACGCCGTCGACCACGTCGTCGGGCGCCGCGTCGATGTCGTCGAAGATGAGCGCCGTGGTCCGCTCCAGGAGCGCGTTTTCCCGAAGCCGCTGCTCGAGCATCTGCCACGGACGCAGTCCTTCGCCACGAGCGGCCGGATCGAGGGGCAGGCGATCGAGGAGCATGGGGAGCCAGTCGGTGGCCGCAAGCCCGCGCAACGACAGGACCGCCACCTCGGCACCGAGTCCCGCAAGCCGCCGTGCGGCCATGGCCATGAGATGACTCTTGCCCAGACCGCTCGCCCCGACGACGAGCCCGCAGCGCTGCCGCTCGACGGCGAGCCACTCGAGTCGGGCGAGGGACTCATCCTGCGGCGGGCCACGGAAGAACCGGGCGGGCTCCGGCGCCCCGGAGAACGGCAACGCAGCGGCAGATGGTGTGTCCCGTACCATGGCGAGGGAGTGTAACGGCCTGTGTCGCCCGGGTCAGGACGAGTTCCCGCCGGCTGCGCACCGGTCCACCATCACGACCACATCCTCATGGGCGAGCGTTTTTTCCTCGAGACGGCACCCGACGGCGACCGGGCGGTGCTCGGCGGTGACGAGGCGCGCCACCTCGTGCGGGTGCTGCGAGCCGACGTCGGTGACGAGGTGGTCGTGTTCGCCGGCACCGGCCGCGAGTGGCCGGCGCGGATCGCACGCGTGGGGCGCGACCGAGTGGACCTCGAGCTCGGTCCGGTCCGCGTCGATCCACCGTCGGAGGGCGAGATCGTGATGGCCGTCGCGCTCCCGAAGGGAGAGCGGCAGAAATGGCTCGTGGAGAAGCTCACGGAACTCGGTGTGGCCCGGCTCGTGCCCCTCCTGACGCAGCGCGGCGTGGCCGCGGCGACGCCGGCCGTCGCCGACCGGCTGCGGCGGACCGTGATCGAGGCGTGCAAGCAGTGCGGCCGCAACACGCTGATGGACGTCGCTGCGGCTGTGGACCCGGAGGCCCTCGTCACCGCGCTGCCCGCCGACACCGTCGTCATCCTCGCCATGCCCGGTGCTCCGCCGCTTCCCGCGAATCCCGTGGCCCGTGCGCGGAGGCTCGTCGGCGTCGTCGGGCCCGAGGGTGGATTCACCGCCGAGGAGGTCACCCGTCTGGAGCAGTGGGGCGCGCGGCGCACCGGACTGGCGCCGCACGTGCTGCGGGTCGAGACGGCCGCCATCGCCCTGGCCGCCGGGCTGCAGGCAGTCGCGCCGCTCCCGTAGCACCGGCTCGGTCCGCCACGTCGTCGCCCCACCTGCGCACGACGTGCTTCAGAGATTCCGCAGGTGCGCGATGGCGGCCGCGAGTTCGTCGCGGGCGTCCGCCGGGTCCACCGGCTCGAGGCCGATCCAGCCGCGGTAGCCGCGTTCCTCGAGCGTGCCGAGCACGTCCGGCAGATCGACCTGGCCGGTGCCGAGCACGACCGCACTGCCGCGTCCGGCGAACGGTCCCGCAACCGCGTCGGTGGCATGCACCACGGCGATGCTGTCGGCGAGCGTCGCGACCGCCGCGGAGGGATCGTATCCGTTGACGAGGAGTGCGCCGGTGACGAGGTCGCAGCCGAGCGCCCCGTCCGGCACCGCCGCCACGAGCCTCGCGAGATCCGCCGGCGCGGCTGGGCCCGCGGCGACGCACAGCCGCGCGCCGACCCGCTCCCCCCAGGCACCGATGTCGGTGAGCACGTCGACGAGCATCGCGAAGCGCGGGTCATCGTGGGCGGGGATGTCACCGACATGATTGAGCACGACGTCCGCCCCGAACGACCGCGCCAGTTCGAGCGCCGCCTTCGTGGCCGCGACCCTGCCCTCGAGCCGCTCCGCCTCGGCGTAGCCGCCGCGCGTGCGAAACGCGACCGCGGACACGACGATGCCCTCGTCCCCGAGCCAGCGGCGCAGCTGACGCATGGCGGTCTGGGTGAGCCGTGCCGGCTCGAACGCGTTCCGGGCGTCGATCTCGACACCCTGCAGCCCGAGGTCGCGGGCCCGGCGCAGCGCCTGGCGAAAGTCCTTCGCCAGTCCGTCGGCCGCCGTCGAGAGTCGGGAGGTGTCCATGGGCAAAGGCGCCGGCCGGTCCGGGCGAATGGTGGGGCGAGTCGGCACGTCCGGTCACCGCCGCGCGGCGCTCGGGTGGCGGCGGCCGGGCAGCGCGGCGGCCTCGTCGCCGACCGCCATCGTATCCCGCCCCGTCAGCGACGGTATTCTCCCGAGATGCCGCCGCTTTCCCACGTGACCGCCGCGCTCGAATCCATCGCGCCCCTGCGTCTGGCCGCCGACTGGGACGTCGTGGGGCTGCTCGTCGGGGGCCGCCGCCAGGATGTGGCACGCGCGATCGTCTGCCTGTCGCTCACGCCCGAGGTGGCCGCAGAGGCCGTGGCGCGACGCGCGGATCTCGTGGTCACGCATCATCCGCTCCCCTTCCGCCCCGTCGCGCGGATTACCGAGGCGACCGGCACCGGCCGCGTGCTGCTCGATCTCGTGGCGGCGGGCATCGGCGTGTGGAGCAGCCATACGGCCTGGGATTCGGCCGTCGGCGGCATCAACGACCAGCTCGCCGAGATGGCAGGGCTCGGCGCCGTCGCCCCGCTCCTGCCCGATGCCGTCGAACCGCAATCGGGCTTCGGTCGCGGAGGCGATGCCGGCGCCGCGACGCTCGGGGACCTCGCGCGCCGGATGACGGCGGCGCTCGGCCTCGCCGGAGTCTCCGTCGTCGGGGACGTCGGGCGCGCCGCGGGACGCGTGGGGATCGTCTGTGGAAGCGGCGGTGGCTCGATCGACAGCATCGTCGCCGCGGGCTGTTCGACGCTCCTGACCGGTGAGCTCAAGCTCCATGAGGCGCTCGAGGCACGGGCCGCCGGCCTCGGCGCGATCGCGGTCGGCCACCATGCGAGCGAGCGGTTCGCGATGGACGTGCTCTCGGCGCGGCTGGCAGCCGCGGTGCCGGGGCTCGACTGCAGGACGGTGGCGGCGGATGACGATCCGCTCGCATGGATCGGGAGCGTGCGGTGACGCGCGCGGCCCGCCACACCGAGTGGCTGGTCCGGGTTTTTGAATCGCGCGGCCGCCAGCGCTACACTTTCGCGTCCGTTCGCTGACGCAGGGAAGACCTCGCACGATGCCCCGCTACCTCACGGCCCTGCCTGTGTACAACGAGGCGGCGCACGTCCTCGGCGTCATCGACGAGGTGCGCAAGGTCACCGACCACATCCTCGTGGTCGATGACGGCTCCACCGACGGCACGTCCCGGCTCCTCTCGGGCATCACGACGGGGGCGAACGCCCCGCCCGAGGCCGTGGCGGCGGGCCCGGCCGTCGCCGGCGTGCGCGTCGTGCGGCATCCGGAAAACCGGGGCTATGGCGCGGCGCTCGCCACCGCGTTTCGCGAGGCGCTCGCCGGCGGCTGGGACGGTCTCGTGACGATCGACTGCGACGGCCAGCACCAGCCGCTGCTCATTCCGGAGTTCGTGGACCGGGCCGCACGGTGCGACATCGTGAGCGGCAGCCGCTACCTCCGGCGATTCCCCGGGGACAGCGAGCCGCCCGCGGCCCGGCGGCGGATCAATGCCGAGATCACCGCCGAGATCAACCGGCGCTTTGGTCTGTCGCTCACCGACGCGTTCTGCGGCTTCAAGGCCTACACGAGGCGGGCGCTCGAGCGGCTGCGGGTGACGGAGACCGGCTACGCGATGCCGCTCGAGGTCTGGGTGCAGGCGGCCGCCGCCGGGCTCGTGATCGAGGAGGTGCCCGTCCCGCTCCTCTACCTCGATCTCGCGCGGAGTTTCGGCGGCGCACTGGACGATGCGGCGACCCGTCTGGCCTATTATCGCGGCGTGCTCGATCGTGCGGAGGCGGCGGTGGCCGCGTCGGCGGCCGACGGGATGGACACCGCGTCCTGATCGGGCCGGCATCTCGGGGCGTGGCGTGCCCTGCACGCCCCCAGCATTCGACCGGCCCGCGGGCCCCGTGATCCATGCCGCCATCCCGTCGCACCCATCGAGCCCCGGAGGCGTCCGGGGAACGCATCGTCGATCCGCCGCTGCGGCCGGGACCCGCGGGGGCGAGCTCGATCGGCGCGCTCGTCGACAACAACCGTCTCCTCCGCGCGGCCTTCGACACGCGGATCGGCGATCTGCGGTTCTGGGAGCTGGCGGCCGCGACGCGTCGGGAGGTGCTCACCGTCGCCACCGAGTACACGGGGAGCTACCGGCACGCACGACGACCCGACGACGTCGCCGACTGGATCAGCCGGCCGATCATCATGGGCGGGCATCAGCCCGAGCTCTTCCACGCCGGCGTGTGGCTGAAGAACGCGTCGCTCGACGCCTACGCGCGGGCCGTGGGTGGCACCGCCGTCAACCTCGTGGTCGACATCGACCGCTGCGTCGGCGCGACCGTGGCGGTGCCGGTGGGGACCCCGCGCGAGGCGCGGCTCGAGCACGTGCCGTTCGACGCGGGCGGGCCGGAGATCGCCTGGGAGGAGCGCGGGGTCCTCGATCGCGACTGCTTCACGACGTTCGGCTCCCGCGCCGCGGATCTGCTCGCGCCGCTCTCGCCCGACGCCATCGTGCGCCGCTGGTGGCCGCTGGCGGTGGAGCGTGCCGCGGAGTCGCATCGCCTCGGCCTCGCGCTCGCCCAGGCGCGGCACCTGCTCGAGGAACGGTTCGGCCTCGAGACACTCGAGCTGCCCGTGAGCGAATTGCTGCGGCTGCCCACGGTGATGGTCTTCACGGGCTGGCTGCTCGCGCACGCCCGGGCGCTGCACGAGGCGTACAACGACGCGCTGGCCGCGCACCGGCGGCAGCATCGCGTCCGGGGCCGCGGCCGGCCGATGCCCGACCTCGCCGTGCGTCGGGATGCGTCCGGCGAATGGCTGGAGGTGCCGTGGTGGCTCTGGTCACGTGACGACCCGCGCCGCCGCCGTGTCTTCGCGTCGGTGGCGACGCCCGGCGCACTGGCGCTGTCGGATCTCGAAACGCTGCGCATCGAGCTGCCGATCGCCCCGGACACGTCCCCCTCGAAATGGGTCGATGCGATTTCGCGGCTCGAGGAGCATCAGCTGCGTCTCCGTCCCCGCGCGCTCGTCACGACCCTCATCGCCCGCGTGCTCGTCGCCGACGTCTTCGTGCATGGCGTGGGGGGAGCGGCCTACGACCACCTCACCGACGACATCGTGCGTCGGCTCACCGGCTGCGATCCACCGCGGCACGCGGTCGTGTCCGGCACGCTGCGGCTGCCGATCGACGAGGTGCATCCGGGGTTCGCGTCCGCCGACCCCGCGGCCCGGCTGGCCGCCGTGCAGCGCGAGCTGCGGGACCTGGAGTTCCACCCCGAGCATCATCTCGGTGCGGTGGACGGGCTGCCCCCGACCGTGCACGAGCTGGTGACCGAGAAACGACGCTGGATCGACACGTTTCCGACACCCGCCCTGGCCCGCCGTCGCTGTCGAGAGATCCGGGCGGCCAACGAGCGGATGGCCTTTCATCTGGCTGGGCGCCGGCAGGATCTGCTCGCCCGCGTCGGTCCGCTCGCGGCCGCCATCCGCGCGCGAAAGGTGCTGGACTCCCGTGACCATCCCTGGTGTTTTTTTCCGGAAACCACGCTGCGACGCTTCCTCCTACTGGAAACACGAGGAGATTCTTCCTATCCTTCGGCGCACTGACCGGATTCGCGAACGGATTCACATGCCCCAGGGAGAGGAGGCACCATGCAGCGGCCGCAACGTTCCCGCACGACGAGCCAGGCGCAGGTGGTGCCGAGGCGCGTGCGACCGCCGAGGCTGAAGGTTCGGACTGCTGGTGGATCCGCAACCGCCGTCGCCACGAAAGTGGCCGCGAGCTTGACCGCAAAGCGCGTGCAGCATGCGGCCACGCGTCTGAAGACTCCCGTCGAGTCCTCCGCGGCGGACCGTGCGGGCCAGGGAGCCCAGGGTGCCCGTGGAGTTCGGTCCCGCCGATCACGCTCCGCCGGCACGCAGGCGATCAGGCTCGCGAAGGCGACGTCACGGGACGACGCGGCGGCGGCGCGGACCGCCCCACCCTCCGCCGAAACGGCCGCGGCGACGCCACCGAAACGCAGCCGTGGCCGGACGACGCCCGCCGGCGGCGTGGTGACGGCGGTGGAGGTGAGGCCCTCGGGTACGACCGTCAGCCGGCGTGCGCCGGGGCGGCGTCCCGCGATCCTCCACCTGCCGAACCTGCCTCCGGTATCGCGAAAACCGCCGGCGTGGATGCTCGAACACTGCCACGTCGCACCGGCTCGGGCGGGTGATCAGGGGGAGATTCTCCAGCTCCTCGCCGGGCTGCCGTCGCCCCCGTCGCGCGGCGAGTTTCATGCGGCGGTCGATCATCCCGAGTACGACCCCTCGAATCGCCTCGTCGCCCGGCTCGGTGGCCGCATCGTCGGCCATGCCGAAATCGTGCCTCGAACCATCGTGCTGGGGCCGGTCGCCTCCGGATCGAGCGCGGGGGTGCGTGGCGCCGTACTCGAGCGGGTGGCGGTGCTTCCGGAGTGCCGTGGTGCGGGGCACGGCCAGCGGCTCGTGCAGTCCGCCGAGGAGCGCATGCGGCAGGCCGGCACGGTCGTGGCGTTCACCCGCACGCGGATCGCCTCCTCGTTTCATGACCTCGGCTGGAGCGTGCTCGGGCGCGATGGTGTGACACCGGGCAGGCCGACCGAAATCCTCGCGAGGCTGCTCGAGGGACCAGCCCGGACCGGCGAGCCGGTGACGATGCGGCAGTGGCGTCACGTGGAGCTTCCCGCGATCCTGCGGATCTACCGGCACCATGCCGCGCGGTTCGTGGGCGCGTGCGACCGCGATGAGAACTACGGCCGCTGGCTGGTCAGCCGTGCGGCGTTCGACTCGATCCTCGTGGCCCTGGTCGGGCAGGATCGATACGAGCTCCACGAATCGAGTGCGCGGATCGTCGGATACTGCGTCCAGTCGGGCAGTCGAATCCTCGAGATCGCCGCCGATCCGCAGTTCGCCGGCCTCGAGCGCGAGATCCTCGCGCGTGCCTGCGCCGAGGCGATCGAAAACGATCGGCAGGAAATCGTCTACGAGTCGAGCGTCGCCGATCCGCTGCATGCCGCCGTCGCGGGAGCGGACGGGCTGGTGCCGGCCGGTGACCGGATGATCGTGGCCCGTGTCTTCCGGCCCCTCGAGCTGCTCCAGGCGGTCGCCCCCACGGTGGCGGCGCGCGTGGCGGCGGCGGGAACGCGGGAGACGGTGGAGCTGGGACTCGACGCGCCGGGCTTTCGCGGCTCGATCGTCGTTCCCGAGCGGCGCGGCGGTGTCGCACCGCAGGCCGTGGTGCATCCCGGCCGGCTCGGACGCAGTTACCTGCGGCTCTCCGAGGCCGAGCTCGCGCGGCTGCTCCTGGGCCAGTGCGATCCGGCGGAGGCTGTGGCCGCGGGGCGGATGGAACCCTCCACCCAGATGGCGCAGCGGCTTGCCGGCCAGCTCTTCCCGCGGGTGCCTCTCTGGTGCCCGATGTGGGACGACCTGCCGGCGTGATCCGCCGGGTCGGCGGCGTCAGTCGCGTGCCGCCGGACCGCTGTCCGCCGAGGCACCCGCATCGCGATGCGCCCCTTCGGCGAGCCGGCGCACGTGATCGAGAACGCGGCGGTGGATCGCATGGATCGCCATGTCGCTCCAGAGCGTCCAGTACGCCCGCGGGTGCATGTCGAACGTGTACCACGTGCGTCCCTCGAGCCGCGTCCGCCCGTCGCCGAGATCGACGAGGCGAAACTCGCCGCGTCGGCTCCGCAGGGATTGCTCGGCGAGGTGCGGCGGATGGACGTGCCGCCATGGCGACAGCTCCCGCATCGGATCGGGCTGGGCGGTGACGTCGAAGGCGAGCCGCGACGGCTCGTCCCACACCGTGATCGGCTCGACGAAGTCCCCGGTCGTGAACTCGCAGTGACGCACGGCCCCGGGGCCCGCGCCCTCGATCCGGGCGCGCACGGGGCAGGCGATGCCGCAGCGGAAGAACCACTCCCGCGGCTCCGGCAGGTCCGGGAAGGACACGACGTGCGGCCAGACGCACTCGGGCGGTGCGGCCACGTCCACGGACGTGAGGACCACGTGCTCCGGCAGCCTGCGCATCGCGAGCTGCTCGGCGCCGGCGAGCAGGGGCAGCACGATCACCAGCGGCACGACGCCCCCCGGGGATATCGACGTGGCGTCGGCGACGGCCTTGCCGAGCAGCGCACCGACGATCCCGAGCGGCATCACGATCGGCGCCGCCATCGCGATGCAGATGAGCCCCTCGAGTGCGAAGGCGAGCATGATGACGGCGGCGGCGACCATCACCACGGCTCCGAGGCCGGTCGTCAGCACGCGTGACCGCGACAGCGGACGGTTGAAGAGGAACCCGGCCACCGCGCCCATCACCAGCGGCGTGCCGAGGAACAGCGCCACGCCATACGTGGCGATGAGATAGACGGTCACCACGAGCATCGCGACGCCCACGGCGAGGGCCGCTCCGAGGGCGCGGAGGGCACCGGCGGCCGAGCCCCCCGGATCACCGGCAGCGACGACGCCGGTCGCCGGTCGCCAGCGTTCGGGCGTGCGGTCGGGCGCGAGGCAGAGGGCGAGCATGACCGCGAGCCCGACGACCGGGACGAGCACGGCCAGCCCGGTCCACGGCGAGACCCCGGCGAGCGACGCGCGACGCACGCTCATCGAGAGCGCGATCCAGACGAACGGCAGGTTCCACGCGAACAGGGCCCAGCCGAGCCAGTCCGGCGCCCCCGCCAGCACCTCGCTCCGTGCGGCGAGCGACGGATTGAGAAAGTCGAGGGGGCCGAGCCACCGGCCCGTCACGGCCTGGATGACCACCGCCTCGACCCCGTACTTGAAGAGCGCGAGCCCGCAGCCGGTGGCGGCATACTGGCGGCGCGAGACGGGGAGCTGCGTCCCGAACCAGAGCCGTGGCCACCCGCCCATGCCCAAGTCCCCTCACTTCCGCCGCGGCGTCATCCGGTCCATCTGGGATTGCTTTGGGT
>Ga0214923_10006075_pt1 | contig 13726 bp, 8 predicted proteins | sample LL1510_MetaG_FD_177993 | JGI IMG/M metagenome (GOLD analysis project Ga0214923, IMG submission 177993) | Freshwater microbial communities from Lake Lanier, Atlanta, Georgia, United States - LL-1510 | ecosystem: Environmental > Aquatic > Freshwater > Lake | place: USA: Georgia | collected 2015-10-15 | reverse complement strand
CAGAGCCTCCCTGCTCGAGGTTCCCGAAGGCGAGGCGCTCCCAGTCGTCGGGCAATCCATCACCATCGGAATCGGTATCACCGAGAACGACGCCCTCCACTTCCAACACGGGTCCGGGAAAGAGGTTGTCTTCACGGGTGGACCATTGCGGGTAAGCCCCGCTGCCTCCCAATCCGGTGCCGCCCGGAGTGACCTGCTTGGCCGGCGACAACGAACTGACCATCAAGGACAACCGACCGGAGGCCAGCGATCGGGCCACATAGCCGGCGATGAGCGGATCGGACAACTCGAGATCGAAGCGAAAGGTGCTGCCCAAAGGAACACTCTCACCGGAATTCACGCCATCGGTCAGACCCACGGCCCAGGGCCGGGCCTCGAAGGGTGGCTGTGTCCAAGCGGCGTTGGCCTGCCCGACATGATTGGCGATGTCGATGAGTTCGCCCTTCGGATTAAACACGGCGGCGAACGAGTTGCGGGTGCCGATGGAGATGGTGTTCGAAGTGAAGGCACCGACCACGCCGAAAGGGCTGTCCTCCGTGTAACCGACCGCGTCGAATCCATTGCGGAAGCCAGTTGCGAACACTTCGACCGGTCTCCCAGCGTCTTGATCAGGTTGATAGGACGGATCCTGCGGCGACAAATGGGTTTTGTAGCTGTCGAACGACGGGTCGTACAAAAAGGTCACCCGCTCCCCGGTCGCATTGTTCACCAAGTCCCTCCCCACCGTGAGGTTCAGGCGAACGCGTTTCAGGACGTATCGGCTCGGAACACCATTGGTGGGAATCACCGATTGGGTCTGCCAGCCCAACAGGAACTCGGCATCGCGGGTGTCGAAGCGCGGATCGAACGAGGCGAACGTCGGAGCCACCGGGCGTGAACCCCCGGTGCCGAACTCGAAGGGGTACATCCACTTGTCCATGGCAGTGCCGACCTGGACTTTGAACTCACCCGCCATCAACGCGGCCGTGCAGAAACCCACAACGCACACCGGGTAAACTCCCACACCCCACCGACTCGATATTCCTGATCGCATGACTGGGCAAACATCGGACTCTGCCCTCCGACCGCAAGTCTCCGATTGCGTGATGCGCGAGATGAACGCGGCTTCTGGCAAGCGATGCGGCTGAGACCGCCCGCCCCGGACCCCAGGGATCAACGGGGCCTGGGCTCGAAGCGCAAATAGGCGGCCTTGAGGTAGCGGGCCTCGTCGAAGGTGGCCGGATGATCCGGGGCGTGCCCGGTGTAAACCTCGTCGCCAAAGGGACGGCCGCTGCGTCGGGCAGCCTCGGTGACGGCGGCGTAGAACTCCTCGGGCGTCACGTGGGCCGAGCAAGAGGCCGCCAAAAGCAATCCGCCGGAGCGCACCCGGGCAATGGAATGCATGGCCAAGCGATGGTAAGCCTCGATGGCGCCGGCCCGTTCGGTCTCGCGCTTGGCCAGCGACGGCGGATCGCAAATGACGATGTCGAATTGCTCCGTGCTGCGTTCCAACCAAGCGAAGGCATCGGCCTGAACCGATTCATGACGGGCGGCAGCCATGCGGGGGTCGGCCGCATTGAGTTCGAAATTACGACGGGCCGACTCGAGGGCGTGCGGGGAAATGTCGAGGTCGGTCACACTGCGGGCACCGCCGCGGGCTGCGTGGAGTGAAAAGCCGCCGCTGAAGCTGAAGGCGTTGAGCACGTCCATGCCGGCCGAGCACTGACCGATGCGGCGACGGTTGTCGCGCTGGTCGAGAAAGAACCCGGTCTTTTGGCCCTTCACCACGTCGGACCAGAACCGGATGCCGTCCTCCAGGAAGACCACCGAACCCGAGGTGTCGTCGCCCCAGAGATTTTGCCCATCCTGATAGCCGGCCTGCTCGAAGCTCGTGGCGGCGTTTCGGCTCAACCGCAGGACGATGCGTTCGGGCTTAAGGAATTCGCGCAGCCAACGGGTCAGGTCTGCGATGCGCGGCAACCAGACGGCCGAGTACAGCTTGAGGACCAAGGTGCTGGCGTACTGATCCACCACCATGGCGGGCCAGCCATCCGATTCGCCATTGATCCAACGCAGGCCATTGGTTTGTTCAGTCAAGACGCCTTCACGCCGAGCCAGTGACGCGGCCATCCGATCACGCCACCAGGCGTCATCCACCATCACGGGTTTGCCGGAGTGCAGGGCACGGAAACGGATGGGTGAATCCGGATCGTAAAGTCCCAACGCCAGGAACCGGTCCTTGCGGTCGTAGACGACGGCGATCTCGCCTGAATCCCCTTCCCGGTTTTTTTCGCGGATGCGTTCGGCATAGACCCACGGGTGCCCGGTGCGGACCGCGTATTCGGCGGCCGGGGTGAGGCGCAGGCGCAGACGGGGCTTTGCTGGACTGGCTGAAGACGTGGGGGATGAACTCATGCTTGGAGCGAGGCAAGGACCTCGGGGTCACGGACATCGACCCAACGGCCGGCAATTTGCAGCCCAGCCAGCACCTTGCTCTCGGCGATCATGGCCGACAACGCGTCGGTCAACTCGTACTCACCGCGCGGCGACTTCTCCAACCGAGCCGTGTAGTCGAAGACCGACGGCCTGAAGAGGTAAATGCCGGCGTTGTACCAGACGGGCTTGCCCGGGCGGATCCAGCCTTCGGCGCGGAGGGTCTCCAACTGGGCGGCACTGGGCTTCTCGACCAAGCCGGTCAGGCAGAATTGTGCGTCATCAAAGAAGAACAGTCCGCCTTTGGTGACGTCCTCGGCGGCGGTCACCGTGAGCACGCCGTCGAATCGGCCGGCTTGCCAGCGTTCGATCATGTGCCGGTAAGTCTCGGGCTTCACCAAGATGTCGCCGTAGGTGAGCACGAAGTCGTCGCCACCCACGAAATCTTTGGCCAGTTCCGGAGCCTTGCCGGTGCCATCCTGCACCACCTGACGGGAATAACTCATCTGAACACCGAAGCGGGATCCGTCGCCGAAGTGCGACTCAATCACGTCGGCACGCCAACCGGTGACCAAGTGGAACTGGCGGATCCCGACTTCTTTCAACCCTTCGACAATGTGCTCCAGAATGGGACGTCCCTGCACCGAGAGCATGGGTTTGGGGATCTCTTGGGTGAGGTCGCCCATGCGGGTGCCCTTTCCGGCGGCGAGGATGACAGCCTTGGTCATGAGGCCTGACAGTGTGAACGAATCCCCAACGGGAAGGAAGCCTCAGCCGGATTCGATACTGACACGACGAAGGGCTCCGGGAGTTGAAAACCCCTCGGAGCCCTGTCGTGAGAAGAGTGCAACGGCGACGAATCAGGCCAGCTTGACGGCCTTCTTGAGCTGAGCGCTCTTGACGGCCGCATCGACGATTTCCTGACCAATCCGGCTGATGGCCAAACTCACCGGCCCTTCCAGCGGCACATTCTTGTCGAGGCAATGCAGCAAGTATTGAACAGGATTCTGGTTGGGAGCCTTGGTTGCAGGCGCGGCGACCACATGCGGCACGGGTTGCTTGCGGGTCTGGACGGTGACGTAGTCGTCGTAGTCGTAGCTGCTCACCGAGCCCTCAGTGCCCAGGATTACGAATCCGCACTTGGGCTGCGGCTGGATGATCCACGGATCGGTGAAGGTGCCCCAGCGGGTCTCGAACTTGGAGAGGCCGTGCGCGTAGCGAGCCACCACGATGCTGTGCTCATCGACCTCCAGACCGGCGGGCTCATCGACCACGGCCGTGACTTCGATGGGCCGACGCCCGCCCTGATACCAGGTGCCCAAGGTGGTGCCGTAGCCGAGGTAATCGAGCAGCGAGCCACCGCCGTGCGCCTTCTTGTAGAACCAGGAGTTCGGCTTTTCTTTGGCGACCTGTGCGGGCGTCTTCTCATCCTTGTCGGCGCCGTGGAACAACGGGCCCCGATTGCCGCCGATGTGCCACACGTTGAGCACTTCGCCGATCTTGCCACTCAAAACCAGCTCGTAGGCCTTGCGATGCGAGGCCACCCATTGGAGCGGCCAGTTGATCATCAGGCGCTGATCCTTACCCATGCATTTGACCATGGCATCGGCTTCCTTCAGCGAGGCGGCAAAGGGTTTCTCGACCATGAGGTGCGCCCCATACGGAGCCACCTTCTTGACCCACTCCCCATGCTTCGAGGCGGCCGGGCACAGCAGCACCACATCCGGCTTGGTCTTCTCGAGACACTCCTTGTAGTCGGTGAAGGCCTGATCTTGGGTGACCAGTCCCTTGCGGACCGCCTCTTCCATGCGGGCCGGCTGCTCGTCGCTGATACCGACGATCTCGGCATTCGGATGCTCGTGGGCGTACCGAAGCAAATCGCCCATGTGGAAGTGGTCGAAGTTGATGCCAGCAATTTTCCAGGATCGTTTTTTCATTGGAGAAGTGGGTTGAAATCTGCTGCCAAAGACGCCTCGAACGAAGCGCAAAATCACCCATTGAAGCGAGCTCAGCGGCTTGGGCCAACCAAACCCTCTCACCGCGCTAGTGTAGTGTCCCGCAAATAACCATCCCCTTTGGACCGGCATTGGCCGTGGGCGCTTGAGGGCTGCGCATCCGGGTTCGATTTGGTCCAAACGCCGGCGACAAGGTTCCACCTTCGCCAAGATCTTTTCCACGCTGGCCGTCCAGACCAATGGGGTTGGATTTGCGTTCCAAGCATCCAGAAATTCGGCGATGGCTTGTTCCAAGTCATCCACGCTGCGAAAGGAGCCGCGTCGCACCGACTTTTGAGTCAGTTCGGCAAACCATCGTTCGACCGGAAACTGCTCCTACGGTTGGGGACCACTTCAATGTTCGGAGCTGCGCCGAAGGGGTCCCTTTCCTGATTCTGCATAATCCGGCTTTTGGCTGACTTTGCTAGATAGTTGCAGTAGGTTCCTCTGTCGAATCCATTCGTTGGCTGGGGCCAAGCTCCGGAAGGTGGGAATTCGGGAAGGATTTCTATGCCAGAATGCGGGTTGTCTGTGGACGAGATCGCGGCGCATCTCGGTGTCAAACCGGACACGATCTACATGTGGATCACCCGGAAACGCATTCCCGCGCACAAGGTAGGCAAACTCTGGAAGTTTCTGAACTCTAAGGTTGACCGTTGGGTCAAGAATGGGTCGGCCGGAGCGAGTGAGGAGAAGGAATCCTAAACTGATGAACGACATCGGTAAACTTGCTGTTCGGCACTTTCTTGCGTGCCATCCAGGAGCGGCGTTCATACCTGCTTATCAATGTTGGCCATCAGGACGCCAATCCATCGGTTTCAATTCCGTTTCTAGATCCAAAGTGCAATGAAAACAGTCCGCGACGCCTGCCAGCTTCAGCCCAACGCGCTCTCCATCAAATTGAGCGACCAGATCGAGCAGCTCGACGAGTTGATTCATGCCGAGGGCGACGGTACTGCGTTCTTTGAGAAGACCTTCATCACGCAGGGTATGCAGGACCTGGTGACCGAGGGTGTCGCCCGACTTGCTAGTGTCTCCAATCAGGCCGTTTTCCATCTCAAGCAGGCGATGGGCGGCGGCAAAACTCACTTGCTGGTCGGATTCGGTCTTCTCGCCAAGCATCCCGCCCTCCGAAAGAAATACTGCGGCGGTGATGCCAATTCCCAGATGTTTGACACCGCCCGTGTTGCCGCCTTCAACGGTCGCAACAGCCCGGCGAACTTCTTTTGGGGAGAGATCGCGCAGCAACTCGGCAAGGCGGACGTGTTTCAGGAATTCTGGGCCTCTGGGCCGAAAGCGCCTGACGAGAAGGCCTGGCTCAAGCTGTTCGAGGGCAAGGAACCGATCCTCATCCTTCTGGATGAGATGCCGCCCTACTTCGAGGATCTGTCCACGCGCCCGATTGGAACTGGCACTGTGGCCGACATCGCCACCCGTGCCTTTGCCGGACTCCTGACCGCTGCAGGCAAAAAGGCGAACGTCTGCGTCGTTGTTTCCGATCTTGCGGCTGCCTACCAGACGGGCGGAGCGCTCATCATTAAGGCGTTGGACAATGCAAAACAGGAACTCGGCCGCGCTGAACGCTCCATCACCCCCGTTGACCTGGCAGCCAACGAAATTTACGACATCCTCCGCAAGCGGCTTTTCACAAAGCTTCCCGACAAGGCAGAGATCGACGACATCGCCGACGCCTACGGCAAGAAGCTGGAGGAAGCGTCCAAGTCCAAGGTCGCCAATCGGGGCGCGGAAGCTATCGCGGACGAGATTGCCGCCACGTATCCGTTCCACCCGCGCCTGAAAAACGTCATCGCGCTCTTCAAGGAGAATGAGCATTTCAAGCAGACCCGTGGCCTTATTGAACTGGTTTCGCGCCTGCTCCGCTCGGTCTGGGACCGTAATTCCAACGATGTGTTCCTCAGCGGTCCGCAACACTTCGACTTATCCATTGCCGAAGTGCGCGACAAGCTGACCGAGATTTCCGGGATGCGCGACGTCATCGCAAAAGACCTCTGGGATGCTCAAAAGTCTGCACAGGCGCAGATCATCGACTTGAACACCGGCAAGGAAGCTGCCACCCAAGTAGGCTCGCTCCTTCTAACTGCCAGTCTTTCCACCGCCGTCAACGCTGTGAAGGGCCTCACGACCGCCGAGATGGTCGAGTGCCTTGTGTCCCCGTTGCGCGAGCCTTCCGACTTCCTGGAATCGTTCCAGCAGCTCGAAGAAAATGCGTGGTATATCCACCACACACCTGAGGGCCGATACTATTTCGACCGTCAGGAGAACCTCACTAAACTGCTCCAAGGTCTCGCCCATGATGCCCCGGAGAATCAGGTGGACGATCTCATCCGCCATCGCCTGCGCGACATGTTCAAGCCCACGCGCAAGTCCGCATACGAAGAAGTCCTGCCCTTGCCCAAGCTGGGGGATGTTGCCGACAAGGTCCGGAAGCATCGTGTCCTGCTCATTGTCAGCCCTGACTCCAAGATACCGCCCGAGGAAGTGCAGAAGTTCTTCGACGGCCTCAGCCAGAAGAACAACCTCTGTGTGCTTACCGGCGATAAGACCGCGATGGGCAGCGTGGAGAAGGCGGCACGACAAGTTTACGCCGTCCAAAAGGCAGATGGGCGGATCCCCAAGGGCCACCCGCAGCGCGATGAGTTGGAAAAGAAGCAGCAATCCTACGAACAGGACTTCAATTCCACCGTCCTAAACCTCTTCGACAAGGTCCTCTTCCCCATCCAACGGGCTGGCAAGCCGTCGCAGCTCGCCGGAAAGCCTCTCGACTCAGCCCGGGATCAGACTAAACCCTTTGATGGCGAGGCCCAGGTCGAGAAGACCCTCACATCGAATCCGCTCAAGCTCTATCTCGACGTAGAAAAGGACTTCGACCCCATCCGCGACAAATCACAGGACCTTCTCTGGCCTGAGAACCAAGACGAGGCCCGCTGGTCCGATGTGGCCGACCGCTACACCGAGCAGGCGGGCATGCCATGGCTGCCGCCCAAGGGCCTCGATACGCTCAAATCCATCGCCTGCAATCGCGGCCTATGGGAAGATCTCGGTAACGGCTATGTCACCAAGAAGCCGAAGAAAAAGCGCACTTCCGTTCAGGTCATTGCCGAATCCGAACCGGACGACAAAGGCGAGGTGCGACTGCGCATCAATGCACAGAATGCCGGGCCCGCCCCCCGTATCCACTACGCCGAGGATGGCCCCGTCAACGAGAAGAGTCCGCAGCTCAAGGACCAGTTCCTAATCACCAAGGCGCTCCGGGTGAACTTCCTTGTCGTCGACCCCTCCGGCCAATACGAATCCGGCGAAGTCGTCACCTGGTCGAACAAGCTCGTCCTCCGCAACAACCTCACGGAAGACTCGGGAAAGCGCACCGTCGAGTTGCTCGCCGCCCCTACCGGCAAGATCCGCTACACGCTGGGAGGCGAGGAACCCCGTGAAGGGATCATGTATGACAAACCGGTTGAGATCGGCGACGGCGAAACGCTTGTGCGCGTCTTCGCGGAAGCAAGTGGTCTGGAGGCCAAAGCCGAGTTCCGCTATCAGGCCAAGGGCAAGAAAGGGGTGCAGGTGGACGATGTGAAGCCTGGCCGCCTGGTTTCGCGCACCGGCCGTAAGCTCGATTCCCGTACCAAGACTTTCGAGGGACTCAAACAGGCTGCCGACAAGTCGGTTGAGTTCGAGGGGGTCGTGATCACCGTTGGTCAGGGCAACCAGATGATCGGCGTCACCGTGGGCGAGGTCCGCGTCAACGCAACGTTCATCGAAGACATCCTCAAGACCGTCTTGAGTAAGTTTGAGCCGACCACCCCGGTCACCATGACCTTCCGCAAGGCGCACTTTAACTCCGGCCACGACCTCAAGGATTTAGCAGAGAAACTTGGCTTCGAACTCAACTCAGGCGACGTCGAGCAATGACCGAAAAGCTCCAGTTCGTGGACTTCGGCGCACCGGACAAGTTTGGGGCGCACCTTTTCCGCGTCGAGCTGCCCGCGGTTCGGACCGAGTCTGTCCGCATCGTGGAGGACTTCGGCTATAGCGGCCTCGAAGGCGGCATCCCCCAAGATGAAGACCGCGCCATCCTCCCCCGTGCCGTTTGGTCGGGCATCGCGGACATTGCCCGGCGCGAATTCAACGACCGGCTCAAGGCTGTCAAAGTCACCACTGGCCGCTGGCACACCGGTACCAACTTGGTGGACCGTCTGCTCGGCAAGGAGCTCTGTGTTCTCGCCTGGGCCGCCGAGACGGCCAACGATGATCAGCTTCCCGTGATTTGCAGCAAGTGGGCCGCGCTTCGTCCCGAGGAACGCTGGTGGCTGTTCTCCATGACTGTCGCCGAAGCGGGACTGCCCGAGGACACGCAGCGCGGCTGGCGGCGTGCCTTGTTCCTCGCCCTGTCTGACGGCGAAAAACCGCCCGAGGGCCGCAAACGCCGTCGCCCGGTCGAGAGCGACCTCTTCAGCCTGCCTCTGTTCAAATCCTCATGAGCCACACCGTCAAACCGTTCACCCTCAAGGACGCCCCCGCGCTCATCGAGCGGATCCTTCCCGTACAGAAACTCTCCGCCGAGGCTTACAAGGAGCAGATGTCCAATCAGGGCAAGACGCTCACCGCGCTCGGATCCTACTGGAAGGGGCGCAAGCCGCTCATCCTGAACAAAGCCTGCATCCTCGGCTGCCTCCTCCCGGCCACCGACAATCCGAAGCGCGACCTCGAAATCTTCGAGAAGCTTATGGCGATGGACGATGAATCGTTCGTTGCCCGCTGGCCGCGCCGGGCCAAACCCCGCGAAATCCTCGCCACTCTGAGCATTGCCCGCGTGGCCGACTACTTCGTTTCCGACCCGCCCATGCTCCTGCCTCCATCGGCACCCGTGGATTGGTCCAAGCCGGAGTTGGAAGGCGTGAAGGTCGCCTGGCGCGACAACATCACGGAACTGGAGCGACGCCAGCTGGAAGCCCAGTTGCTCCCCAAGGCACCGTATCGCGAACGCGTGGACCAGGCGAAACGGCCCGAAGAAGTCATGGACACCGTTCACGTCCATATCTGGGTGGCGGTCAACGCCCACCTCGGCACGAACGCTCGTTCTTTCCCAGAGCTGGTCGAGCAGCTTGGCATCATGCGCTTTGGTCATCGTCCTCGCGTGGGCGACACGTTCTGCGGTTCCGGCCAGATTCCCTTCGAGGCCGCTCGTCTTGGCTGCGACGTGTATGCTTCCGACCTAAACCCCATCGCCTGTATGTTAACGTGGGGTGCTTTCCACATCGTCGGCGGTTCCGCCGATAGCCGGGTCGAGCTGGACTGCAAGCAGCGGCAGTTGATTGAGGAAGTTCAGGCCGAGATAGACGAACTCGGCGTCGAAACGGACGGTCAGGGTTGGCGAACCAAGGCGTTTCTTTACTGCATTGAAGCCCGCTGCCCGCAGACCGGTTGGTTGGTGCCACTCATACCGTCCCTGATTATTAGCCGGGGAAAGATGGCCATCGCCGAGTTGGTTCCGGACAAGAAGCAGAAGCGTTACGACGTTGCCGTTCGCACCGGCGTCTCAAACGACGAGCTGGAGCGAGCGGCCAGGGGAACCGTACGCACCGACGGGCGAGGACAAGACCCTTACCTGTTCCACGTCGTGGAAGGAGTTGAGTATCGCACCAAGGTTTCCACGCTGCGCGGCGATTTCCGCGACGCGGATGGCAACGCCAACAAACTTCGCTTGTGGGAGAAATCCGATTTCAAACCCCGTCCTGAAGACATCTTCCAGGAGCGCCTGTATGCCATTCATTGGATGCGCCCGAAGCCGGGGAAGAAGACCTTTGATTATGAGTTCCGCGCTGTCACCGAGGATGACTTGAAGCGGGAGCGGAACGTTGAAAAGTTCGTGGGAACGCATCTCGACGAATGGCAGGCCGAGGGCTGGCTGCCGGATATGCGCGTTGAGCCGGGCGCCGAGACGACTCGACTCTCTCGCGAGCGTGGTTGGACCCACTGGCACCATTTGTTCAATCCGCGCCAGTTGCTCGTGAATGGGCTTATCAACCGCCACACAAAAACGGCAGCACTGAAACTGGCCGTCAATCAGGCGGCCAATTGGAACTCCAAACTGAGCACATGGGATGGCTCTCCAGGGGTCGATACGACCCACCAAACATTTTACAACCAAGCTCTCAACACCCTCTTCACCTACGGCACCCGCGCGAGTTTGGCGCTCCGAAAGCCAATCGCTCTGAATTGTAAACACTACCCGCTAGCGAGCTCTTTGCGTGTTGAGTGCGGACCAGCAGCGTCAGCAGCCACCTCAAACGACATTTATGTCACTGACCCGCCCTATGGAGACGCGGTGAACTACGATGAAATACTGGAATTCTTCATCGCTTGGTTACGGAAGGACCCGCCATCAGAGTTTGCCGATTGGACATGGGACAGCCGACGTTCGTTAGCCATCAAGGGTGAGGGTGAGGGATTCCGTCGTGAAATGGTTGCGGCCTACAAACACATGGCCGAGTGCATGTCTGACAACGGCATCCAGGTCATCATGTTCACCCACCAGTCTGGCAGCATATGGGCGGACATGGCGAACATTGTCTGGGCTTCGGGCCTGCAAGTCACCGCCGCGTGGTATGTCGTCACCGAAACGGACAGCTTGCAACGGGAGGGCAGTTTCGTGAAAGGCACAGTCCTCCTTGTTTTACGCAAGCGGTCCGGCACGCACAAGACCACCCGAGACGACCTCGCGTGGGAAATTCAGGAGGAGGTTGAAAAGCAAATCCGCGACCTCACCGGCCTCAACCAGGAGTCCAAGGGACTTTACCGCGACGAGAATGTCTTCGAGGACGCAGATATTCAGATGGCGGGCTACGCCGCCGCCCTCCGCGTGCTTACCCGTTACCTCATCATAGACGGCCGCGATATGACCGCCGAGGCCATCCGTCCCCGCGTGAAAAGCGAGACGACCTTCGTGGACGGTCTCATTGCCTTTGCCGTGGACACCGCCAACCAGTGCCTCGTCCCCCAAGGCATGCCGGAGCGACACTGGAAGGAATTCACCGGCGCGGAGCGCTTCTACCTCAAGCTGCTCGACCTCGAAGCCAAGGGTCTAAAGACCTTGGACAACTACCAGAACTTCGCCAAGGCGTTCAAAGTTCGCGATTTTCGAGCCCTCATGGGCAGCCAGAAGTCCAACGAAGCCCGGCTCCGCAGCGCCGTCGAGTTCGGCAAGAATGAGATGAGCGAAGGCTCAGAACTCCACCAATCCGTCCTCCGCGCCGCCCTCTACGCCATAATGGAATTGGCGAAGAACGTAGACAGCAACGACGTGCTCGCCCATCTCATCCTGAATGTGCCCGACTACTACTCGAACCAAACCCAGCGCGAGCGGGTGGTTGAACTCGCCGACTACCTCGCGAAGAAACTCGAAGCGCTCCGCCCCGAGGAGGCCAGCGCCGCCCGCATCCTGCGCGAGATGGTGAAGAACCAGAGACTTGGCTAGTCTTTCCTCGCTCCCATGCCCAACGAGTACTTCAGTGACACGGAAAATAGACCGACGGCCAAGATCGAGGAGTCGATCTTCGACCGCCTATTTTCCCTCCTTCAATTGGTCCTGAAGGAACGGAGCATGAGAGGGCTCCCATGAGCGTTAATCAGCCGCTTTCAACGCTGTCGCCGGAGGTACAGGAGCGATGGGCCACTTCGGAGGAGGGGCAGTTTTTCGAACGGAAGTCGGCGATCGAAGGGCCTCCCGGAAAGAAGCGGCCACGCAAGCCTCGGGAGATCGCGATGAATATCGCCGAGACCTTGGCCGCTATGGCCAACGCCGACGGTGGCGAGTTGGTGGTCGGGATTGAGGACGACGGTGCGGTCACAGGGGTTCCACAGGCCGAGGATCGTATACGGTTCATGGTCGGCGTACCGACCGATCGCAATTACATTACGCCTCCGCTTTCGGTTCGAGTGCAGTGGCTGCAAACTGCGAACGGGCTGACCCTACTTCATTTCGCAGTCGATTGGAGTCCGACCGTCCATCAGTTGGCCGGTGCGCGCTATCTTCTGCGGGTTCGTGATCGGAACGAGCCATTTGATGCGACGCAGATTGCCGTCTTGAAGGCGGCGAAAATGCAAGGGCTATGGGAGCGGTCGTTTCCGCCCGGTGCCACTGTCGCAGACTTAGACGAGACCTTGCTGCGGGAAGTTGCCCCTGAGGCGTGGGGGAGCCGGCCTCCTCTGGAAATCCTGAAGGACCGTGGGCTGGTGGTGGATCGAGGCGGCGAGCCGGTGCCAACCCTGGTCGCCCTGCTGCTCTTCGGAAGAAACCCAGCCCGTTGGCATCCGCGGTGTGGAATCGATTTTGTCCGATGGCAAGGAACGGAACGACGACACGGGACGGACCTCAACGTGGTAAAGCGCTTCCAGATGGAGGCACCCTTGTCCGTCCTGATTCGGAAGGCCTACGAGATCATCCATCCACAGATCCCGGAGCGACAGAACCTTCAGGACCTTTTCTTCAAGGAGAAGCTGCAGTACCCGACCTTCGCCTGGCAGGAGGCTGTGGTAAACGCTGTTGCCCACCGTGACTACGCGATTCAGGGTAGCGGCATCGAGGTCTGGATGTTCGACGACCGGCTGGAAGTGCGAAGTCCCGGTTTACCCCCTGCGCCCGTCACTCTCGATGCGCTAATGCGCCGGGAGCACCTGCACATTTCACGCAACCCTCTTCTGGTCCGAATGTTGGTGGACCTCGGATTCATGCGCGAAATGGGCGAAGGCATTCCCCGCATGTTCGACGAGATGGATCGTGCCGGTTGCTACCCTCCGGGGCTTGCGATTATCGGCGGCATGACCTTTCAGGTGACGCTTCGCAACCAACCCGTTTACGACCGTGCCACCTTCGATTGGCTAAGACAGTTCGAATCGATGGGGCTTAGCCTCGACCAAAAGAGAGTTCTCGCATCCGCCCATTCGCATCAGGATCGATTCACCAGCCGCGATGTGCAGTCGTTGCTGAAGACGGAAATCTATGGGGCATCGGCCTTGATCAAGGACCTGATCCGGAAAGGGGCGGTACGCTCTCAAACCAAGGGGAGCCGAATTTACGAAGTCGTATTGCCATTTCAGCCGGGGAAGGACATGCCACCGCAACTCCTCCGGATACTGCCGTTGCTCACCCGGCAGGGCCACGTACGGAATCAGGATCTTCAGTCTGCGCTTGGATTCACGCGCATTACCGCGACGCGCACGCTCAAGGAATGGGTTGCGGAAGATTGGCTCTCCATGCCGGTAAAACGGGGTCAAGGAGCCCTCTACGGGCCGGGCTCTCG
>Ga0214923_10006074_pt1 | contig 13730 bp, 15 predicted proteins | sample LL1510_MetaG_FD_177993 | JGI IMG/M metagenome (GOLD analysis project Ga0214923, IMG submission 177993) | Freshwater microbial communities from Lake Lanier, Atlanta, Georgia, United States - LL-1510 | ecosystem: Environmental > Aquatic > Freshwater > Lake | place: USA: Georgia | collected... | reverse complement strand
TTATAGACGAAGAAGATAAAATTAATTTAATATTAATTATAAAAAATAAAAAAATAAAATACGATACTTTATTAAAAGAAGATAACCAACCATCAGAAGGATCATACCAACAAGCTTTAAAAGATATAGAAGATCATAGGAAAGAAGATTTTTATCCTATACTGGTTAATAGAACAACAAATAAAATAATAGATGGAAACCACAGACACTATGCTTTATTGGCTATAAACTCACCATACGCTGTTGTATTATATGTGGATGTGCCAAGAGAATATTTAAGTGAAGGAGCACTAAACGAAATAGAAGTAGAGCATTATGTCTACCGTGTTGATAGCCAGAAGATCCCTGATTTCGCACAGAACATGCGGACTTATTACCATACAGATGATTTCAGTACTAGCGGGCAGTTCGCCAAGGACAGCGAAATCCCCAAAGAATACACGGGTAGGATAACCGGTATCTTTGCTGGTACTAAGTTATTTACAGCCCTCTATGCTACAGGTAATGCTGATCAAACCCGATTTGTAGCCCAATACAGTCCGGGTCAACCAACGGTGTACTTCGATCGACAAGATGTGCCACGTTTGAAAGCTAATCGCAGTTATCTCACCGTGTTTGATGCTCGGCGTTTCGAAGAATTACCCACGGGTGAATGGTTTAGTAGCGACCCTGGTCATCCTATCCAGCAACAAGTCATCAGTGATCCTTTTGACTATATTACTCGTGCCGGGTGGCGTATACAGCAGGTCGATGATCTTCCAGCGATGCTGAGAAAACTCAAGGCAGCAGGAGTAGACTACGGTGCTGAAGGTATCGACGAAGAAGAATACGATGCCGAAAGTCTCAACGAAGAATTAATTCGTGAAAAAGTTAAAGAAACACTCCGCACCTGGTTCAAACGTAAAGGAGCACCGGGTAAAACAGGAGGTTGGGTTGATTGTAATTCACCAATCCGCAAAGACGGAAAAATAACAGGGTATAAACCTTGTGGAAGACAAAAAGGTGAAATACGCTCAAAATATCCTTCATGTCGTCCAACACCATCCAAATGTAAAGATCCTGGTAAAGGTAAGAAATGGGGGAAAATAAAATGATAAAACTACTTAACATATTAAGCGAAGCCGAGCTAAACCAATGCCCTGCTCCAACCCAAAACATAGAGTTAAATCTGCAAAACAGACAAAAAGCTATAAACGAATACGGGTATGGGCCGTTAAATCCAAATGAACCCAACGAAAAATTTTGGCAAGCTAAAGTTGATATGTGGAAACTCGATTCCATAGAAGAAGCCAAAACTTCCCGCTGTGGCAATTGTGCTGCTTTTGATATTACAACCAAAACATTAGATTGCATTGCTAAAGGAATAGGCAATGATGAAGGTACAGAAGATCCGTTTGATGTTATTAATGCTGGTAAGTTAGGATATTGTAGGTTTTTAAAATTCAAATGCGCTGCTGCTCGAACTTGCGATGCTTGGGTGGTTGGTGGTCCAATTACAGATGACAAAAAATGATTAAACTTATAAATATACTAAAGGAACTAGGAGAAATATCTGTAACTCCATATGAATATGACTATGATAAATCTAAACATAAAGCATTCTTTACTACAGAAGATGGTACTAAATATGTAGTTTATTTTGATATATCTAAAGGAGAAATGAAAGTTGATTTTGGCGTGCTCTATGAAGAAGATGATGAGGATGATGATGTTGATTTTGAAATTAAAACTAATAAAGGAAATATATATCGTATTATGAGTACCGTTATAAGTATAATACGTAAAGCATTATCTGATTTTAAGCCTAATCAAATTAAAATTAGTTCTGATCCTAAAAGAATACGATTATACAAAATATATATAAAAAATTTAAATGGATACATTCTTACTAAAGAAGATACATTTAATTTAATTTTGCAACGTAAATAAAAATGCGCCCTTACACAGACATAGAAATCACAGACAGCTATATTATTCGTGAATTTGACGAAAATATAGACCCTATAGAATTACTTTGGCATCGAGACGATGAAAGCCGCATAGTAGAAATCATAGGCAAAACCGATTGGAAACTACAACTTGATAATCAGTTGCCGACTTCCCTAAACTCTCGTATATTTATACCCAGGCACGAATATCATCGTGTAATAAAAGGAACAGGAACACTTAGATTAAAGATACACAAAATATGAATTTACAAGAAAGATTACTTTTACAAAAAAGAGCAGGTATAATTACTGAAACTGAATATAGAGAATATAATGAAATTATATCTTATATAGATCAAGCTTATCTTTTAAATGAAGGATTTTGGGAAAATGCTAAATATGCTTTATCTAAATTAGGTAGATATAAAGCAGGAGGTAAAATTTTTGGTAAAGGAAAAGTTGATGCTGAATCTGCTGTTAAAGTTAAAGATATTTTAAGAAAAAGTAGTAATGAAGCTATTGACAAATTAGATGATCTTATAAAATCCAAAACTCCTGAATTTCCTAATAATAAAAGCCAAGAAGATTTTATTGATATATGTTTAGAAATAAGCAAAGTATACGATGGAATAGTAGCAGGTACTAAAAAATCCCCAGAGGATAAGGAATTTATTCCTATTGATGCTGCTAATGCTATAATTAATGATTTAAGAGAATATGTAAAAGAATTTTTAGATGTAAAATTAGCAGCCATTTATTCAGTAACTAATGAAAATCAGGAAATTGATGAAGCTGAAGAAGAAACAGATGATGAAAGATTAGCAAGAAAAAGAGGAGAATTAGATGCTAAAACCGCAGATACTAAATCAAAACTTAAATCTGGTGAACTTCAAGCATTTGATAGTGAAAGAGTAAAAACTTTAAAATCTTGGAAATTACCTTTATCTATGATGGGATTAGGGCTTTCTTTTGGAGCTTTAGGATGGTTAATAAAAGCTTTATGTAGTGAAGAAAGAGAAGTAACATATACAATTCTTAAAGAAAAAGCAGAAACCTTAGCAAATATTAGATCCGGAGAAGGAGCAACTCAAGTTTTAAATAGAGCATTTGATTTAAATTTAAATCCTAATTCTTCTCCTCAAGAATTTTTAGAAGCTGTAAGAAGAATAGGAGGGGGAAATCTTGACAAAGGTATTGAAATGTTTACTGAAAAGGGAGGAGCTTTTATGAAACCTGATGCAGCTAGAGCTACAATCGAAGCTATATCTGAAAATCCTAATAAATATGGAGATACTTTAAGAGAATTATTTAAAGGAGATTGGGCAGGAACAGGTGCTACTCCTAATGATACTTTAGTTACTGTAGAAGGAGGAACTTTAAGAGGAATGGTATTACAACAATTTATTAAAACAGTTACAGTAACTACTACTAAATATGTTGTAGCTGCTCCTATTTTAAAAGCTTTAGGAGTAGGATTATTAGCTGGAGGAGCTGTAGTAGCTTTAGCTAGATGGAAAGGAAGAAAATCTTCAAGAGCTCAAGTACTAAATGATTTATATCAAAATTTAAGACCCTTAGAACCAACAACAGAAAATCCTGAAATAATAGACACCCCTCCTCCAACTAACCCAGATTCACCTAAAACAGATCAACCCCCAGTAAATCCCCCACCTCCAGAAAAAGTAGTAGATAAAGCTGAAGATACAATTGCAAAGGATGTAGATGCTCTTACTAAACTAAATAGAAATGGGCAAATTGCTTTAGTATTATCTCGTATAAGTACAAATTTAAGTTTAGGCCGTCTTTTAGGCAAAGATACAATAGAAAGTTATACAGATACACAATTAAACCAAAATATGGCTAATAAAAATACGCCTGCTGCTAAAATTTCTAATTTAATACTTAATATTAGAAAAAGTCCTGATTTATTTTTAAAGAAAATAGAATCACTTTTAGGTATAAAGTTTGAAAAAAGGTCTAAAGCTATGGCTACTAAACCAGGTAAAGATACTCAAGCTCAATTAAATAAATTAGAAGAATATAGAACTCTTTTTAAAGATATATTAGGAGAAGCTATGATTGATGATATATTTAATGAATTTAAAATTACAGCTGATATGGTAAAAAGTAATAAAATTGAATTATTAGCTTTAATTGGTTCTATGTATGCTAAAGAAGAAGATACAGCTTTAAGTATTGTTAATCCTGAAAAACTAAGTTTAAGTGATTCTGATAAAAAATTACTTCAATCTTTAGGGTTTGCCCCCCAATCTGGAGGAAATTATGTATTTATAGGACCAGGTTTAACTAAAAAGGATATTAAAAGTTCTTCAAAATTAGAAGAAACTTTACAAAAATTAATTAGGGAAAGACTTCGTTATAATTAATACAGGCCGATTCATAGCCGGTCGCTTAACAAAAAAACTGACAGCTGTGGCGTCATCCCAATAAACTTGGAGACGCCACTTTTTTTATGTATATTTAATAGTTAACAATTTGAAATATGAAAAAAATAGTAATTGTAGGAGCAGGTGTAGCAGGTATTAACGCTGCTACCAAATTAGTAGACAATGGATATCCCGGAGAATTAATTACAATTATTGATATGGGGAAAGATCCTTACGAACGTCCACCTGATGAAGTTATGTCAGGTTTCATGGGATGTGGACTTTGGAGTGATGGTAAATTAACATATCATACAGCAATTGGGGGCCAATTATCAAAATATTGTGGTGAGAAAAAAGCATATAATTTAATGGATCAAGTTATAGAAATGGTAAAACGTTTTCACCCAAAACCAGAAGCCATTATGTACTCCAACCCTACCGAAGAACCAGATTTTATTAAACCTTATTTCGGTTTACGTTTATTTGGGGTATATCATATTGGTACCGATTATCTCCACGAAATAGGAAAACGATGGTATGATTATTTAGTATCTAAAGGTGTTAAATTTATTTGGGAAACAAAAGTAACCGATATTGATTTTGATAATCAAATGATTATGTGTGGTGAGTTTGGAAACAAATACGATGAACTCATATTTGCAGTAGGTAAATCAGGTATTGACTTTGCTCAACAACTAGCTAATAAATATGAACTCCCAGATGAACCCAAAAGTGTCCAAATCGGGTGCAGATTTGAAAGCCCACAACACCATTTCCAAAAACTAATAGACATTTCATATGATTTTAAACTTTATAGAAAATTTGAAGATAAAGGCGTTTCGCTTCGCTCTTTTTGTACAAACAATAATGCGGCATATGTTGCCGTAGAAGAAACATACGGCGACTACAGCTACAACGGCCACGCCAAAAAAGATCCAAAATACCTAAACAACATGACAAATTTTGGTATTTTGATGGAAATTAACGGCATTGAAAACCCGTTTGAATGGTCTCGCAATGTAGTTAACCAATGTAACCTATCTGTTAATATTCCTGCTTCTCATTCTCCAACAAAAGAAAATTTTGTTTATAAAGCAGGTTTATATTACAGCCCAAGCGATCGTTCACCTTCTTCTACATCCGAAAATGAACCTGTTCGAGTTATAAGATTAACCGAATTAAGCAAAGTAGAAGAAATATTTCAAGGATACTTTAGCTACATTACAGATTTTATTGAAGATATGAAAAAAGTATTTCCAACATTAGGTGATGACTTTGGCATATATATTCCCGAGGTAAAATATGTCTCCGCAGAGCCTCTTGTAAATTACAACGATTTATCTTTAACAAAATACCCAAATGTGTATTTTGCTGGAGATGCTTTATCAGCAAGAGGAATAACAGTAGCAGGTAGCCAAGGTGTTTATATTGCTGAAAGTATTTTAAGAAAAATGTAAGTATTTAACTTCTGGTGATATTTATAATCATGAAATATTATGTATATCACTGGATTAGAAAAGATATTAATGAACCTTTTTATGTAGGAAAGGGAACAGGTAATAGAGCTGGTCATAAAAAATCAAATAAAGGATGGAAAAATATTACTTCTAAAGTTGAATGTTTTTGGGAAATTCTTAAATACTTTGATAATGAACAAAAAGCTTACTTATATGAACATACTCTTATTGAAGAATATAAAAAATTAGGGTACAAAATAATTAACCAAACTGAATATTCTAAAGGGGGAGGCACTTGGGCTTATACTGATGAAGTAAAACAACGTCAAAGTGAAAATAGAAAAGGTAAAGGTTTAGGACCCCGAAGTGAAGAATGGAAACAAAATATTAGTAAAGCAAATAAAGGTAGAGACATAACATGGTCTAGCAAAATAGGAGATGCTCTTAGAGGTAAACCCAAAAATTATTTAGGCCACCATAAACCTATATTTCAATATAATCTCCAAGGTAACTTACTTAATGAATACCAATCGGCCCAGGAAGCCGGTAGACATTTAGGAAAATCAGGCAATCAAATAGCAGATTGTGCTGCGGGTAGACAAAAAACAGCTTATGGATTTATTTGGAAATATAAAATTACTTAAAGTTAAGCTTGGGAAACCAAGCTTTCTTTTTTATATTTATGCCCAAAAACACTATGGAAAAATGGGAACCCACCAAAAAACTTACTAAAGCCGACGGCACAATAGCATACATATGGGATGGCAAGCTCCACAATTGGGACGGCCCTGCTTTAATACCCGAAGGTAACATGCGTAAACGCGAATACTATCTTTATGGCATTCCTAAAACAGAAGAACAATGGAAAGAAGCACGCAAAGATAGAGAAGGACTTCCATGGTATAAAAAACCTAGCGTTACAGGAACAAGTAGATATTAAAAATATCGTTTTTTATTTTTTTTTTGATATGTATAATCAAACAAACATTTAAATTATGAAACAAATATTATCCGAAGAATTTCGTAGAATGCAGAAACTTGCTGGTATTATTGCTGAAGGTGAAAATACTGATCAAGCTTTAGATCAATTAAAAGAAGTATGGTTTGATTTAGAAGAACCTATTGAAACTATACGGCGACGACTCAATAATAGAGAAGCTTCAATAGAGTCTATCTATGCAGATTTATGGATGAAAGTAATGGGAATGGTAGAGAAAATGAAAAAAATTTGTAAAGATAATGGATTAGATAAGACATTACAGTACACAGTTAATGATATTTCGAGTGTTTTACCCCATAATTTTATGGAAGTACATATTACAGGTAATAAAAATAAACCTTCTATAGATGACTTTCAAGGTTTTGGAATAGGATACAAAGCTTATAAAAAATTAATTGAATTAATAAAGCAATTTAGAACACCTCAAGGACCCTAATTAAAAAATTAAAAATTACTTAAAGTAAAGCTTGGGAAACCAAGCTTTCTTTGTTATATTTAATTAATAAAAATATTGTTATATGAAAATAGGTTTTTGCGGAACAATGTCGTGTGGGAAAACTACATTAGTCAATGCTCTAAAACAGCATAAATTATTCAAAGATTATGAATCTAGAACTGAACGTTCAAAATATCTAAATAGTTTAGGTATTCCATTAAACACAGATTCAACATTCAAAGGACAACTTGTATTTTTAGCTGAACGTTCAGCTGAACTATTGTGCGAAAACATTATTACAGACAGAACTGTTATTGATGTTATAGCATTTAGTCAATGTTCTGAATCTATGAATATATATGAAAAGGAAACATTTGAAAATACTGCTAAGTTTCTAATCGAAGAATACGATTATATCTTCTATATTAGTCCTGTAGGAGTTGCTATTGAGGATAATGGGGTTAGAGAAACAAATGCAGAGTATAGAGATAAAATAGATCAAGCTATTCGTAAAACGTTATGGATTTACAATAATAGAATTAAAAATTTAATTGAATTATCGGGTTCTGTTGAGGAACGAGTTGAAAAGGTGATATCTACTATATTTCCGTAATATTTATAGGAAAAACAATGCTAAGAATATTATTTATATCATTGGTATTATTATTAGGTTCATGTAGGACTTCAACTTATACCTCAGTAACACCTACTATCCCTCCTTCCTCATATTGGGACGATATTTATTTTGCTCCTTCGGGTCCATATATATCGCCTTATAGCAGACGAGATTGGAGATTTTATAGTTGGAGATATGTTCCATCTCCTCCTGTTATTGTATATAGGAGTCCTAGGGTAATAGTAACACCCCCAAGACCAAGATATCAAGCTCCTCCTCGTCGCGATAGATTAAATAGACCTGTTAGACCCTTTTATCCCCGCCCTTAATTATGAAAAAATCCGAATTAAAACAATATATTAAAGAAATCATTTTAGCTGAGCTAAATATAGAAGCTAAACCTGGTGAACTTAAAGATCTTCAAACTAAACCTGGGGATACAATAAAAATTACAACAGAATCCGAAGAAGAACCTACAGAAGCTGAAATTAGAAAAGAAAAATCTTTAGCTAAAGCCCAAACCGAATTTACTAAAATTGCTAAGGAACTTAAAGCCAATGTCGGTAAAATCAAAGCTATAGTTGCTAAAAAACCTACAGAAAGAACCAAAGAAGAAGAAATGCTTTTAGCCAAAATGAAAGAACTTACCCAACGCAAAAATCAGCTCAAGACCAAGTTCAGCAAACTAGAAGATGAAGACTAAAATATTACATTATTCAATAATAGCTGTATTAGTTGGTATTATAATTTATCTCCTTACCCTTGATAAAACCCAAGAGGAACGAATAGAGATTAAAACAACAATTAAAAAAATCCCAGTTAAAGTTGAAACCCCAGTATATGTTCCCAAATGGAGAACCAAAGTAGAAACTGTAACCGAATTTGAATTCGAAACAGATACATTCTACACTCCAATTGATACCAACGAAATACTAAAAGACTATTATTCCAAATACGCTTATCAAGATACAGTTCAAGTTGATACATTTGGTAACATAGTAATAAGCGACACTATAACAAAAAACTATATTATAGCTCGTAAGGTTCAATCAAATTTAGAAATACCTGAAATTACAATTGAAAAAACTATTTATCTCAATAATAGAGAATGGTATACTGGTGTAGGAGTGGTTGGAAGTCCAAGGCAACTTGGTTATATTGGTGGTGAAATTCTATACAGAACCAAAAAACGTAAAGCAATTGGCGTGGGTGTAGGGATAAATCAAGATTTAACCCCACAAGGCTCGTTCAAATTGCTTTGGAAACTAGGTAAATGAGTGAAGATTTAAGACAGATAATAAAAGATGAATATATCGCCTGTGCTAAAGACCCAAGTCATTTTATGCGCAAGTATTGTTTCATCCAACACCCCCAAAGGGGAAGGGTAATATTTAATTTATACCCTTTCCAAGGTAAAGTATTAAATCTTTGGAGAGATAATCCATACTCTATTGTATTAAAATCTAGACAGCTAGGTATATCAACTTTAGCTGCGGGTTATTCTTTATGGTGGATGTTATTTCACAAAGATAAAAATGTACTTTGTTTAGCAACTAAACAAGAAACAGCTAAAAATATGGTAACTAAGGTTAAGTTTATGTACGACAACTTACCTTCATGGTTAAAAATAGGAGCTGAAGAAAATAATAAACTAACCCTCAGATTAGACAACGGCTCGCAAATCAAAGCAGTATCAGCAGCTAGTGATGCAGGTAGATCTGAAGCAGTATCTTTATTGATAATTGACGAGGCGGCATTTATTGAAAATGTAGAAAATATTTGGGCATCCTCACAACAAACATTAGCAACAGGTGGTGGAGCAATTGTATTATCCACTCCAAACGGAACAGGTAACTGGTTCCATCAAACTTGGGCTAGAGCTGAAGCAGCCGATAACGACTTTTTACCTATTAAATTACCTTGGTATGTTCACCCTGAACGAGACGAAGCTTGGAGAAAACGCCAAGATGAACTATTAGGTAACCCTAGAATAGCCGCTCAAGAATGTGACTGTGATTTTAGCACATCAGGAGAAACAGTATTTTTTCCAGAATGGATTGAATTTATATCACAAACTTCTATTAAAGAACCTATGGAACGTAGAGGTTTAGATAAAAACTTATGGGTTTGGGAGCAAGCAGATTATTCTAGAGAATACATGGTTACAGCTGACGTAGCTAGAGGAGATGGTAGAGACTTTTCTACGGCCCACGTTATAGATATTGAAACAAATGTGCAAGTAGCTGAATATAAAGGACAACTTGCTCCAAAAGAATTTGGACACTTTTTAGTTGGTTTAGCAGCAGAATACAATAATGCCTTATTAGCCCCCGAAAATTCATCTATAGGGTGGGCTACTTTAGAAACCATAATGGAAAGAGGATATCAAAATTTATATTATTCTCCTAAAAGTGATGCATTATCCGCAGAATCATATTTTAATAGATATGAATATGGTTCAAACATGACCCCAGGTTTTACAATGTCTCAACGCACCCGTCCTCTTATAGTAAATAAAATGAGAGAATATATTGGTGATAAAAGTGTTACAATACAATCTAAACGTTTACTTGAAGAAATGAAAGTATTCGTTTGGAAAAATGGACGTCCTGAAGCTCAACAAGGTTATAACGATGACTTAGTAATGTCTTTTGGAATAGGAATGTATTTAAGAGATACATCACTTAAATTCCAACAACAAGGCTTAGATATGACTAGAGCAGCTTTAGGAAATATGAGAAAAAATAATACTCCTGTAGTATTTAACAGCAATAATGTTCCTAACCCATACATACAACAAATTGGAGATCAACAAGAAGACATAAGATGGCTCCTTTAATATATTTATAAACAATGGCAAACACTGATGTATTTTCAAGACTAAGGCGTCTATTTTCAACAGACGTAATTATTAGAAATGATGGGGGTAATCAATTAAAAGTAATTGATACCGACAAAATTCAAACTAGTGGGGAATTTCAAACAAATTCTCTAATAGATAAATTTAATAAACTATACACAAACCCAGCTGCTACTTCATTATTAGGGCAACAATATAATTTACAATATCAATATTTAAGAACTTATTTATACAGTGATTATGATACAATGGATACAGATGCTATTGTAGCTTCTGCTCTTGATATTATAGCTGATGAATGTACCCTAAAAAACGATATGGGTGAGGTACTTCAAATTAGAAGTAGTGATGATGATATACAAAAAGTACTTTATAATTTGTTTTATGACGTATTAAATATTGAATTTAATTTATGGTCTTGGACTCGCCAAATGTGTAAATATGGTGACTTTTTTCTTAAATTAGAAATAGCAGAAAAGTTTGGAGTATATAATGTAATACCCTATACAGCATATCATATACAAAGACAAGAAAATTTTGATATAGAAAACCCTGCTAAAGTTCAATTTACATTTTCTCCTAACGGATATTATACAGGGGGATCAGGTTATTACGCTACCCCAAATACTAAACCTTCCGAAAATCAAATTGTATTTGATAATTATGAAATAGCTCATTTTAGATTATTAACTGATGTTAATTATCTTCCTTATGGCCGTTCATACTTAGAACCAGGTCGTAGATTATTTAAACAATATATCTTAATGGAGGATGCGATGTTAATTCATAGAATTTCTCGTGCCCCTGAAAGACGTGTTTTTTATATAAACGTAGGTAATATCCCACCCCAAGAGGTAGATGCATTTATGCAAAAAACTATTCAAACAATGAAGAAAACTCCATTGATTGATGAAAAAACAGGTGAATATAATCTAAAATATAATATGCAAAATCTCCTTGAAGATTTTTATATTCCAGTAAGGGGCAACGATTCAACAACTAAAATTGATACTGCTAAAGGATTAGAATATAATGGTATTGAAGACGTTGCTTATTTAAGAGATAAATTATTTGCCGCCCTTAAGGTACCTAAAGCATTTATGGGGTATGAAAAAGATTTAACAGGTAAAGCAACATTAGCCGCTGAAGATATTAGATTTGCTCGTACAATTGATAGAATACAACGTATTTTACTATCTGAATTATATAAAATAGCATTAGTACATTTATATACTCAAGGATATGATGGTGACCAATTAACAAATTTTGAGTTAAGTTTAACAACTCCTTCAATTATTGCTGAACAGGAAAAAGTAGCATTACTAAAAGAAAAAGTTGATTTAGCTACCCAAATGCTTGAGCTAAAAATTATTCCTACTGATTGGATATATCATAATGTATTCCAATTCAGTGAAGACCAATATGAAGAATATAGAGATTTAGTAATCGAAGACCAAAAACGTGCATTTAGAAACAAACAAATAGCAGAAGAAGGAAATGATCCGCTAGAAACAGGACGCTCATACGGCACCCCACACGATTTAGCTTCTCTATATGGTCGAAATAGATATGAAGACGCTTCAGTACCTAAAGGATACGATGAAAAAGCTCCGTTAGGTCGCCCTGAAGAAAAAGTATCTAATATAAATACTCAACAAAATGTATTGGGTAGAGACAGATTAGGTAGAAAAGATAATAAAGTAGACGACCAAGAAGGATTTGGAACACCAAATTATAAAGGAGATTCACCCCTAGCTTTAGAAACTTCTAAATCTGTGTATGCTAAAAATAAAACACTATTAGAAAGTTTAAATAAAAATATAATTTTCGGTAAAAAAAGTGCAGGAGAATCGCTATTAGACGAAAGTAATTTAACTGAATAAGTATCTCCATATATTTATAAATAAATCCTAGGATGAAAATAAAACATTCCAAGTTTAAGAATACGGGTATTCTATTTGAAATATTGGTCCGCCAAGTAACAGCTGATACGCTTAACAATATCCAATCTCCTGCCTTAAACATAATTAAAAAGTATTTTGTAAAAAGTGAGCTAGGTAAAGAATTAAAGTTATATGAAGGCTTAACCAAAAGTAAAAAACTAAGTGAAGCCAAATCAAATATTTTAATTCAAACTATCTTAGAATCATCTAAAAAACTTAATAGAACTTCATTAAGAAAACAAAAATATAATTTAATTAATGAAATTCAAAAACACTATAATTTAGACGAGTTTTTTAAAACAAAATTACCAAATTATAAAGTTCAAGCTGCTCTATATTCATTAATCGAATTAGAATATTCAGGAGCAATTGATGTAGAACAAGTTTCATCTAATAGATTTGCTTTATTAGAATATTTATCTACTACCCCAGTTACCGAATCTAAAGTTAAAGAAGATGTAATAGACGAATTTAAGTCATATGATAAAGACTTAAGAACTTTAACTTACAAAATTTTATTAGAAAAATTTAATACTAAATATACTAATTTATACGAATCTCAAAAACTAGTATTAAAAGAATTTATTACATCCGTTGATTCTACGCCTAAACTTAGAACATTTTACAATACAAAGATACAAGAACTTAAAACTGAACTTACTAAACTAAGTAAAAATATTACAGATAAAGCAGTTCAAATTAAGTTAAATGAGGTTTTACCTTTAATAGCTGAAATAGAAAAAACTACTCCTATTAAAAACGATAACATAATTGATTTACTCCAATATTGTGAACTTGTAGAAGAACTAAAAAAGGCAAATGGGAAAGTACAAGTATAAACTTAAAGAATTATCAGGTACAGGTGGGGGGGCAGGTGCCGCATCGTTTACACCTGGTGCAGGCCCGCAATATGCTACTCCTTATGCTTTTAAAAAAAAAGCTAAAAACTATTATACAAAAAAATTAGGATATAAATTAGTTAACCCAAAAAAATTAGCAGCTCAATCAAAAGTAATAGATACTAAATATTTATGGGGAGAAAATAATATGTATAAGTATAAACTAACTAAAAAACTTAATGAAGCAGATCCTGCTAGGATTAA
>Ga0214923_10006073_pt1 | contig 13731 bp, 12 predicted proteins | sample LL1510_MetaG_FD_177993 | JGI IMG/M metagenome (GOLD analysis project Ga0214923, IMG submission 177993) | Freshwater microbial communities from Lake Lanier, Atlanta, Georgia, United States - LL-1510 | ecosystem: Environmental > Aquatic > Freshwater > Lake | place: USA: Georgia | collected... | reverse complement strand
GATCCGGTTGACGAGCTCTTGGCAGCCATCGCCCTCGGCAACCGGATCCTGGGGCACGCATTCTTTCGAATCGAGCGGGCACTGGATCCTGACATGGAAGTGGGCGTGATGGCCGCGCCAAGGACGGAGTTTTCGGAGCCAAAAGAGTTCTTCGGTCTCGAGATGGGTGCAGAGGTAGAGCTTGATGGCCGGATTTACGAAGATGCGTTCGGTTTTCGGATCGAGTGAGGCGAGCTTGAGCTTCAGAATCTGCTCTTGGCCGAAGCGAGCGGGATCGACCAATCCGTTGGCGTTCAGCATGCTCGGAGCATCGAAGTGGTCTCGTTCTTCGAGGCTCAGGAGGCGAGTCCGTTGTTCGGGATGAGTGTAAAACAGAATATCGACATCCAGGCCCACTTGGTGACTGGCGTGAGCCGAGAGAAAGGGGCCGCCCCGGATCTGAGAGAGTTCGCCGATCAGGAGTCCCGAGCCGAGGGTCTCGAGGTTCTTGCCGAGCTCAGCGACGAATTCGAGCAGGTCCGTATGCCCATGATGATGATTTGCCGTCACGTAAATGGATTGATAGCCGGTGCCATCGACCGGGAGCTCGATCGATCCTCGGAGGCAGCCGTTCGAGTAAAACCCGATGGCTTCAGGATTTCCGGGGGCCGGGGTGGTGAATCGTCCCCAGACGTTTTGCGCGAAAGCAGGTACGGAAAGGCACAGACCGAACCCTAAAAAAACACCCCAAATCCTCATGCCAAGGGCATATCGCCGGGCCGCTCTCGGTGTAAAGTCCGAAGTGATTTAGTCGGCGAAAAGGGGGCTAGCCTGACGAAGGGGGGGGGTCCTCTTCCCGTGATCAGAGTTATTGCGTTTGTAGGGCCGACGTCTTTGCAGTCTGGAATATTGAATCCGAAGAGTTCACGGTGGTCAAAACGGCCGTGTTCGTTTGATTCAGCAGATCTTGTTTGGATGTTAAATAATTCACGCTTGCTGTGCTTACGGCGTAAGTCACAGAATCAACGGCAGGCATGGACTGTAGAGTGACACCACTTGCGGCTGCTTGGGCTCTGAAAAAATTGCAGGTGGTCAGTCCCAAGTCCTCCGAATAAGTTGAATCTGGCAAGAGTAGGTAGCAACTCAGCCCAGACACCCGGACTCGATTGAGGAGACTCGATCCATTCATTTGGTTTGCAAAACTTTCGACCTCGTTGACGACGACTTGCAGATCGCACGGGTCAAAGGGGTCCTTCAAAGCTTTGATCAGCATGCTTTTAGCGTATTCATCAATTGAACTTTGCGCCTGAGTGCATTCGGGCGTCGTGTTCCCGAGCCAGCAAGGCGCATCATTTCTTGCATCATGTGGAAAACATCCGGTCGAAGCCTCGGCAGCGACACCAGGGTAGGGCTCCATTCTTCTGCCTGCGCCCGCGCTATATCTTGACCTGCTAGCGCTCGCATCTTGATAAATGGGATATCCATTATAGCCATTTACCGCCTTTGAGGTTACGAAATAGTTGTTACACATATTGGCGGTGCTGGCCGGATGTGAAACATAGCAGCCAAAAACGCCGCCTCCAATATCAGAGCGCAGCATGTTCATAACCGTTGAAGCAGGCGCATTCTGTACTATAAGTAAGATCCTATTCCTTAGTCCCATAAGCGTTTCCGCTTGGGAATCTGAGCCCACAGAAAAAGCAATGGAAAAAGTTAACCCCCAAAAACCGACAAGTTTGGACTTCCTCATAAATACCCCCGCTGAATAAAGGCTACCTTAACTAACGTGTCGTGTCAAATCGCCGATTTAAATGGGAATAATTTAAAAATTGAATTCCCGACAATTCTGAGCTACCATTAAGGTAGGCCAGTTGGAGGGGTAATGAAGAGCCAAACAAACAGAGGTGGTTTTACTCTCGTCGAGTTGATGGTGGTTGCGGCGGTGATGTCGATTCTCATTGTGGGGTTCGCGCAATTTATGAGCTTCCAGAATCGCGCTAATCAAACCGCCAAGGTGGACTCGGAGGTTGTTGATGTTCGTAGACTCGTGAGTGGCTGGTTTCAAAACAAGAACGTTTGTACCCAAACATTGATGGGATTTAGTCCGCTCGCATCAGCCACGATTACCAACGTGCTTCGATCGAGGAACCCAAACGATGTCCTTTATCAAATCGGAACCCGAGTGCCGGGGACGAGTTGGGCCGTGTCCAGCATGAGACTCTTAAGTCGAGCGGAGGCTCTTCAGGTAAGTTCAACGTTCGACGGGGATGTAGATCCTTCTTCGGGCATAGGATATGCGATGGTTGAGGTGAAGGTAAGGCAGCTAAAATTGGGGAGCAATACTTTGACTTACGCTGCTAATGAGGATCGTGGCAATTATTCTGCCGCGGAGAAAACCTTTTATTTCAATGTGCAAGCCGCATTTCTACATAAGATCTTGCAACCTGTAGCCAGTATCGATGACGAGCCCATTTTAACGGATCAAAACCGTACCAGTTGGTGCGCAGCGAACATTGAGACCTCTTCTGGTTCAACACAGATACAACAGGTAGCTGCTAGGGCTCCGGGCGCCACTGCACAGAATACTGGGTTTACGCCGGACCCCGATTTTAATGAAGTGGCCCTTATGAAGGCGCTCCCGAATGGCCAAATCTTGTTTTTGCACCATCGTTTCTGCAATGCCGCGAATGCATTTCTTCCGATCTCCGAATGCATTGTAGGGCAGTAGCGCCAAAGCAGGCTCCTAAAAAGGCAGGTTCTTAAAATAGTTCAGAATCCCCTCGCGGGCCCCACGGACCACATCATTGAGTCGGCTGGGATAGCGAAAGCTTCGGCCGCGATAGGTGCCGATTTGATCTTGCACGGTCAGCCTCGAAAACTCTCGGACATGGTCGTAGTGAAGGCACTCGAGGTACACCATGAGTGAATGCAAATTTCGACGGTTCAGATACAGGTTCCGGGCATACACTCCGTCCTTCACCTTGACCGAGGTCAGGAATTCCGGCCGGTTCAGCAACGGCAATCCCAGGCTTTCGGACATGGAGCCCATCATCGATGAGGCCAAACTCACCGATTCGTTCCAGCGCCTGACTTCGAGCAAGTGCTTCAGGTGTTGGCCCCGACTCACGCGTGAGCCGGTCTCAGACTGTCGGATCCCGCCCGGAACGAAGGCCTCGATGCTCCGATCGCCGTTTTGAAGCTCGTTTGACCGGCTGGCATCATAATGAACCGCAATGACCAGGTCGGCTCGAACCTCGTCCATGATTCGGGATCTCGCCTCGAGGTCCTCGCCGCTGATGAAGTATTGAGCGCGCTGAGAGGCAGAGAAGGCGCGGGCGGTTTCGGGTGCGTTTTTCACCTCGGTCACAAAGCGGGCATCATCGAGCTGAAAAAAGGCGCTCATCCAAGAGTCGAGGCCATTGTAGAAATACTGATTCACATGAGGAGTCGGATCGAAGCTGTCGAGCGTAGTCCGCGCTACCGGACCGTTGGTTTCGCGGGTGAGGGTCACCTCGGCCCCGAGATTCTCGAGTTCGGTAGCAAGGAGGAGCGATGTCGAGAGCGCAATCGCTCCTTCGCTTACGGTCTTGCCTCCGACGGTAACGAATTTGCCGGTGAGGTGATCCCATTCCTCATTCCCCATGTGGCCCGGATCGATGAGCACTCGGAGCCCGCTCAGAGGAAACTCATAGAGGTCTTGCCGCACTTGGGTTCCAATGCGGCGCAAGCGTTCGATCAAGGGCGCGGAGTCTGCAGCCGGGGTTTTCGATTGAAACGGAAAAAAGAACTCGAGCAGGGATTCCGAAACTCCGGGGCTGAAAAAATCCCGAAAGAGCGAGAGTTGATTCGACTCGAGGCGGAGGTAGCGGCGAAGCGCTCCGTCCGGGTCGAGCATCGGAAGATTCGACTCAAATGCCTCCTGCGAGATGCTCGCTGGCGAGGGAAAATCGATGAAGTCGGGAGCACGCTCTTCGGGGATGCCGAGAGCCTTCAGTGCCAGATTGAGTTTGCGGAGGCGGGTGGGAATCGAGACCCCGGCCTCGGAGGCCGGCGAACCATGGTCGGGAATCGGGCTCAGGGAAGGGATCGAATCTTCGGGATGAAGGTAGCCCGGCGCCTCATCGATTTCGTAGGCACGAGCAGGGGGCAGAGCCGGCACAATCGATAAAGCCAAGCCCAAGAGCCGAGTCAAAATCATAGGCCAAAGCGCAGGGCGCTTTCGCAGGGGTCCCACCATATCCGACCGAAAAGCTAGGCAAAGTGGCGGGTGTTGTCAATCTCAAACTGCCCCCTAAGCCTGTTGGTGAGGAGTAACGCATGCCCAAAGTCTCAAGGTTTTGAACGGGGGCTTGAAGGAGGGGGTTCATTCCATTCCCCAACTGCCTCAGTCATTACCGCTTAAAGCTCAATGATTACCTGATTTTGACCTGTTAATACTTGCAGGCACCCACAGGCTTAGGGGGCAGTTTGAAAGTGATGAAGAAGCATCCCAACAGCAAACGCAAGCGCCCCGGCAGCAAGGTCGTCTAGGATCACGCCCAAGGACTGGAGCTTTCCGATCGGAAAGCGTTTGCCCCAGCGATCAATTTGCCGAACCGGTGGGGGCTTCAGCACATCAAAGAGTCGAAAGAGAACGAATTGCAGCACCAGAATCTGGGGTTCGCGGGGGAGCCAGGCCATGGCCACGAAATATCCAAGGACTTCGTCGATCACAATTCGTTGAGAGTCGGATTGGCCCGTATTGCGGCTCCACTCGAGGCTTGCCCACCAGCCTGCTAAGAAAAGAAAAATCCCAAGGCCCAGGAACGCAAGAGGAGTCCAGGACCGAGTGAGCCACACGATCAAAACGCCCATCAGGGTGCCGACGGTGCCCGGGGCTCTTGCCGAGAAGCCTGCGCCGGCAGCGGTGGCTAAAAGAGTAACGCAAAATCCCTTCAGATGATTCACACCGAGGTTGTACCACGAACGAACTGCCCCCTTTGCCTGTTGTTGGCGGGGCCTGTTCTTTTTGAAGGTGCGGTCTTGAAAGAACTTTTTTGGCTTTCTGTTTGGCTTTCTGGGGGCAGCCGAGGGAGTTTTAAAAAAAGGCGATTAAAAACAAACACATTGGGATTGGTTGAGGAGGTCCACCCACAGGCAAAGGGAGCAGTTTGAGATTGCAGCCATGACCAAGGAATGGGAGGACTAGGGTGATGAAACGGGCCACCCCCAGCTTGTCCAAATGGAAGATCGGCGAGAGCGTTCTACGCGTTCTCATCGGGGGACGCTCGTTCCTGGACTCGAAGGAAGGCTTTCTTGGAACTTTCCGAAACGTCCATGCGGCCGAGAACTATCTCGGAGCCTATGGATTCAATCTTCACGATCCGATCGAGAAAGCAGAGCTCCAAGGGTCCCTCCAGGAGGCCCTCCGATTCATCCGCACTTATTTTCTGAAACCCGGAAATCCGGAAGGGCTCGGAATCGAAATCCCAAAGAAGATCATCGAGACCAACGAGATCCCCGAACTCCTCATGTTCGCAAGTTCCGAGACTCAGCCCGAACTCCGGCACTGGGCTTGCGCGATTCTGCGCGTGATTCACACCCTGAGCCACATCGATCGCGACATCCGCACCCATTATTTTACCGACATCCAGACACAGATCCTCGATCGCTTCTACCGGCAGCTTCATCGGGATGAGCACGGAGTCCTTTACCTCGGTCGGACCCATGATGATCCGTTCCGGGTGAATCTCGTGCATTTCGAGGTGAAGCCGAAGAAAGCGCGCGACAGCATTCTCATGAAGCTCCTGCATAAGCCCGAGAGTGTTGCTGAGGAGCTTTTTGACCGGGTAGGCGTACGCTTTGTGACTCGTAACCGGACGGATGCGGTCAGAGTGATTCAATACCTCGAGCATGCGAATGTCGTGGTCGGTGCCAACATCAAGCCTTCGCGCTCGCGCAATACGCTCATCGACACCGAGCAATTCGAAGACGTCCTGAGAGCCGCACTTCCGAAACTCAAGGACGGCCAACTCGACGAGGCAGGGCTTCGGGATCAACTCGAGGCGTGCGGATATCCCGTGCAAAAAGCGGGTGAGAATCCATTCAGTTCCGAACACTATCGTGCAATCCAATTCACCTGCCGGCAGCTCATCAAGATCAAGAATCCCCTCTCGGATCATATCCGTGATCTCAAGAATGCCGCACGCGGAAAGAGGCTCGATCCCGATTTGGCCGCGGCCATCGACAAGGTCGATCAAAAGTACATTCAACGGGTGGCGCGGTTTTTCTATCCCTTTGAAGTGCAAGTCATGGACGAGCACAGCCACATCGAAAACGAAAAGGGCCGAAGCGCCCATCGCGAATACAAGAAAGCGCAACAGCGCGCGGCCCTGATCCGGGTCATGGGGGCCTTGGCTCTGAATGAAGCTCAAGGTTGATCACCTCCTGATCGGAACGGGTGTGGCCCCGCTGCTCGCGGCCCAGAGGCTCACGGCGCGAGGCGAGTCGGTGGCGATCTTGAATCCTGATCCCGATTTTTTCCTGGAGAACTCCGAGCTTCCGCTGGACCTCTTGAGTTTCGAAACCACAAACACCGATCTGAGTCGAAGGTTCTCGAACAACGTGCCCGAGCAGGTCTATCGCGACCTGATTCCGGAATTTCCGGGAGCGCTCGAGATCGCCAAAGAAGAGGATCTTCGCAAAGCAGCCGAAAGGGCCGCCGAGAGGGCTCCCGAAAGTTACCGAGTCGAGAGTGCTCCGTGGATTCGTTCCCGGCACCGGCTTTGGGTTGCTCCCGCGCGGGGACCGAGTCGAGACCGACTCGAGGTGCTCTACCTTCGCGCACTTGATCTCGGCTGGAAACCCCAGTGGCTCGAGGGAGTGTCGCTGGCAAAACGGTTTCCCGGATTTTCGATGCGGAATATCGAGTCGAGGAGTCTTGAGGGCTGGGTTGGATTCGTGGGACCGCGGCTCGGGGATATCGACGTGTCGAGGTATCGCACCGGGCTCCTCGAGTTTGTGCGCGAACGACTGGGGCGCGAAAACGTACTCACCTCGGTGCATCTGTTGAATTCTGACCAGCGCGGGATCCGCTTTCAGCGACGTGAAGGGCTTCCTTCGAATGTCGAGATCGGGCGATCGGTATTGTATTTCTGGACTCCGAAGCTCGAGCGCATGCTCAAGCAGAATCTCGAAAAAGATCATCCGCGTGCGCTTCGAGGCTTTATGGATTCGGCGACTCTGCAGAGTTGGGAGGAGTGGGATCTGCTTTCGAGGGATCCGGTGAGTCCTTGGGTCGTCGCACATCTCGAGAGCCTTCGGATTTGGTCGCATGGCGAGGGGCTGCCTCCGGCCGCAGGTTGGAGTGCCATCAAGTTGATGAGGCGCGAAGCCTCGGGTCGCTGGATGGGCGAGCAGTCCTTGCAGGAAGTTTCGCGATTGGTGTTTCAATTCATGGGATGGGATCGGTTCACCCTCCGAAAGCTCACCCCGCGATCCTTGTATCGCTGGAATCAGACCACGCCCATTGAATATGATTCGGACGGGATTCGAACCCTGATCATTCCCGGATGCGATGGACCGATTCACTGGATCGCAGCCCAGGTGCGGAAAGCAATCGATGGAGTATAGCGCATGAGAATGAGGGACGGACAAATCGATGTGGCGATCCTTGCGGGACCTCGTCTCCGCCAGTGGCCCACCCAGGGAGTGCGGGTGCTTTCGCGCCACTGTTCGGACGCGGGACTCAAGGTCGGCTGGTATGGCGGGCCCGGAATGAAGGTCCGGGGGGTGCTTCCCCTCGAAACCAGCGGAGCACTCGTCATGGTCGAGGACGTGCAGAAGCGACTCCACCGAATCGAGGCAAAATCCGTCATCAAGGTGATGCCCGAGATCGAATTTCCGCTTCCCTTTGAGGGGTGGTACTCGCCCGGTCTCATCCCTGAGTCGACGGCGCGCAAGCTGTTGACCCAGGGGAGTTTGAATTGGCAATCGGTGGTGGTGATCCTGGGAACCGGGAATCGCGCCCTTCGCCTGGGTGCCGAACTTCTCGAGTCACATCTGTCGACCCGGGTGGTCTGTGTCGAGTCGGTGTATTCAGAGGTGCAGGGATGGGAGGTCGATCGTCGGCGCTTCGAGATGCGCGGCGGGAAGATCATTTTCGGAAAGCCCGTGGTCCTGAGCCAGAAATCCCCGTTCTTGTGGTCGATCAAGATTCAGGATGATCACGGAATCCGGGTCATCGATGTGGCGCGCGTGATTTCGGTGGGGCCGTTCGCGGACGACACCGGGTTTCGCGAATATCCGCCCGGAAGTCTTCTGGTGGAGTGGGAAAATTCGGAAGCAAGCCTGGTGAAGGATGACGTAGAAAAAGTCCTCCTCGATGAGAATCGTGCGGTGGTCCTCTCTTCGCTTCTGATCAAGGGTCTGGCCGAACCTCCCGCGGATTTCAAATCCCAATTCGATCGGGTCCTTTGGGCGGGCAAGCAAAAGCTCAAGGACATGGAGTCTCTGAAAAACCGCAGGTTTTCGTGGAGCTATGAAGGAAAGTGGCTGAGTCCTGAAAGCAAGAAAGTCCTCCATGAGTTCGAAGGGACGCCCAAGGCGCTCAAGAAAGAGGGGCTTCTGGCCACGATCGAATGTGTCGAATCGATCGGATGCAAGGTCTGTGAAAAAGTGTGCCCTGCGAACGCAATCCGAATCGATCGGGAGCAGAAGAGTTTCTTGATCGAGGACAAATGCACCGGGTGCGGGTTTTGCCTTCAGGTGTGTCCGAGTCAGGTGCCGGTGATGATCGAGGGGGAGGGCACGGGGAGTTACACCACGCTGGTCCTGCCATTCACCGAAAGGCCCGCCCCCAAAAAGGGAGACCGGGTGGGACTCTTGAGCCGGCGGGGCGAGGTTTTGGTGCAAGGCCGGGTGCTCGATCAGTTCCTCGATCCCTACCTCGATGGAACCGTGACTTTGTTCAAGGTTGAGGTGCCCTCGCACCTGGTTTGGGAAGTGCGAGGAATGTTGCCGCTTCAGGGAATCGAAGAAACATCGAATAGCGAGGACTTTTATCAGGAGCGAGGCGCCCGCACCGAGGTTCAGATTCACGGTGAATCGAGACGCGTGCGCGAAGGCCAAATGGTTTCGGTTGCTTTGTTTGAGATCGGAATGGCTCGACCCAACGACATCCTCATGTGCGAGGACGGAAGCTGCGGACTCTGTCAGATTCAAGCGGATGGAGTGAAGAAATTTGCGTGCGAGACGCAGATTCATCACGGAATGGATATCCGCTTTACCCGGGATCACCCCGCTTCGTCCGAGCTTTGTCCTTGCGTGGGGATTACGACCGCTCAGCTGAATGAAAAGATCGATTCCGTCAGACCCGACACGCTCGAGGCGCTCTCGCAAGTGATCGAAGTGGGCCAGGGAAAGTGTCATGGATTGCTCTGCAAACGCTCGTGGGTGAGCCTTTCTCAGGCAGCGGGAGTGCAAGGGGATCGCTTCAATGATTGGGGCTTTCCTTGGGGGGATTGGATGCTTAAGCAGTTGAAATGATTACCATAGTGGCATGAAAAAAAATTGACGCGTAACCAACTTTTTTTGTTGCGTATTGACGCGTTATTTATTAAACTGACGTTATGGAAAATGTAAGTAAGAAAAGTTTAGCAAAATCTCCTAACTGGGTAGGCTCTTTCATCCGTCAAAAGCGCGAAGCAAAGGGTCTGTCGCAAAAAGAACTCGGTCAAAAATTTGAACCCGCAGTTACCACTCAATTCGTGTCGAACCTCGAGCGCGGCATCACTCCGATCCCCGCTGTGCACATTCAAGCACTGGTTCGCTCTCTCGAAATCAACGAAGCAGAGTTGATGGTGCTGATGGAGAAAGAATATGCGGCCAAGCTCACCAACAAGATCGCAGGTCACCATATGGACCACGGAGAGAATTCTCCAGCGGTTCTCGTGATCGCCCGCCAGGACGAAGAGTTCTTCAAGTGGGTGGTTCAGAGCTTCAATAACCTGAGCGATGTGGATCGCGCACAGTTCAAGGCCCAGCTGAAGAGCTGGTTCGAATTGAGCCTGAAGCGCGCCTGATCCGCCTTCCATGGTAAATGCTAACTTCGGCAAGAGCGGGCATCCTCGAACACGGGGGGCCCGCTCTTCCTTTTTGGATGAGCCCAACCACGGCGGCGACATTCGCATCCGCTTTGGAACGGTCGAAAGTTTTGACGGGACCCCGATCTTCTATTGTGAAGAGGGCGAGGGGCCTCCGCTCGTCTTTTGCTACGGAATCGCTTGCTCGACGCTGCATTGGACTTATCAGATCGATTACTTCCGCAAGAATTATCGTTGCATCTGGTTTGATTACCGAGGCCATCAGAACACGCCGATTCCGACCCATGCTGAATCGATGAGCATCGAGGCTTCGGCCCGGGATCTGAAGGCGGTTTTGGATTTCCTGGGCGTTGAGAAAGCCGATCTGCTCGGCCACAGCATGGGGGTGAGTGTGGTGCTTCAATTTGCGCGCACAGAGCCCTCTCGGGTCAACCGGATGGTGCTTGCCAATGGCACCCCGAAAAAACCGCTCGAAACCTTGCTGGGCGGAAACTACCTGATGCCGGCCTTTGATTTGCTGTCGCGCTATGAAAAGTTAAAACCCGATTGGATCAAGGGAGTGTGGAAGCTTCAAGAAAAGGGCGCCGCAAGCGAACTGTTCCTGGGCACGCTTGGCTTTAATCGATCGCTTTGTGATCCGGGGGATATCAAGACTTATGCGCGCCAGATCGCAGCGCTACCGCCGAAAGTGCTGACCCGGATGATGGACGACTACCAGCACTTCGATGCCACGCCGTGGTTGCATGAACTGCCCCAGAGAACGCTGATCCTCTCGGGCGAGAAGGATCTGGTCACGCCTCCTGAGACTCAGGATGTGCTTCAACAGCTCATGCCGAATGCAGAATTGGTGCGGATCCGGCACGGAAGCCACTGTTCGACGCTGGATTTGCCGGAATATGTGAATTTGTTGATTGAGAGATTCTTGGAGCGGTGAGCTCCGCACAAGCTGCCCTCGTTCGCTATTGATGGCTGGTCAGGATCATAAAATATCCCCTGAAAACAAGCATCCTTGACCTTCCCGGCAAGGGGGCTTGTTTAGTGGAATCGTTTTGCGTGCGCTACCATTGGCCGGAGTTCGTGGTCCGTTTTAATGCCACTTCATTTCACTCATGAGTTTTTTTAAGTTGACTTCATTTTACTCATAAATCAAAATAAGGAATGTGCGATACCTTTCAGGCCACATTTCAGATGATTTAACCAAGAAAATGGTCTTTTTGGCCGGTCCGCGCCAAGTCGGAAAGACCACCTTCGCGCTCTCTTTCTTGGGGCCGCGTTCCACTGAAACCCATCCTGCCTATTTGAACTGGGATCAGGTGGGAATCCGGAAGTCCTTGATCCGGGGTCAGCTTCCGCCGAATCAAGAATTGGTGATCTTGGATGAAATTCACAAGTACCGCGAATGGAAAAACCTGATCAAGGGAATGTACGACACCGAGAAGTCGAGCAGAAGATTTCTGGTGACCGGTTCTGCGATGTTGAACATTTATCGTCGCGGTCAGGATTCTCTTTTGGGCCGGTATCACTATTATCGGCTGCATCCTTTCACCTATCTGGAGGCGACGGAGAAATTGAATCTCGGAATCGAGGATTTGCTGAAATTTGGAGGGTTTCCCGAACCCCTGACGAGCGGGTCCGAACGTGCTTGGCGGCGATGGAGCAAAGAGCGCATCGAAAGAATCGTGTATGAGGATATTCGAGACCTCGAATCGGTGAAAACCCTTGAGCAAATCGAACTGCTTTCCGAAGAACTTCCCAGAAGGGTTGGAAGTCCGCTCTCGGTAAAATCGCTTGCTGAGGATTTGCAGCGCGCGCCCGCAACTCTTGAGAACTGGGTCACGATTTTGGAGCGGGTGTTTTACTGCTATCGTATTGCTCCGTTTGGTGCCCCAAAGATCAGAGCCGTCAAAAAAGAGAAAAAACTTTACCTCTGGGACTGGAGCTCGATTGAAGAAACCGGTTTCAGGTTTGAAAATATGGTCGCGAGCCACTTATTGAAGTACTGCCACTTCTTGGAAGACACGGAGGGGTATCCGATGGAACTCCGCTACCTGAGGGACACCGATGGTCGAGAGATCGATTTTGTGGTCCTGAAAAACAAGAAGCCGCTTTTTGCAGTAGAATGCAAATCAGGTGAGAAGCAGCTTTCGCCCCGTATCGCTTACTTCAAGAATCGCACCCCGATCCCGAGGTTTTATCAAGTCCACTTGGGGAAGGCTCATTACGGCAACGCCGAGACCACGGGTGAACTGTTGCCGTTTTCGGAATTTTGTCGAAAGCTCGAAATTCCTTGAGGCAGAACCCCTCTATCGCCGCACAATGGAATAGTTCAAGGATTCAGGCCCTTCAAGCCGATTCAAAAGATCCGAAAGCGGATGAAGTCCGGCATCTGGCATCAGGATCGGATCGAAAACCGAGATCGCGCCAGTGGATGATTTGAACAGAGTCACCTGGTGATAGTAAAAAACACGATTCTGATCTCCCGCCCGCACATGAAGCATGCCGGTGGGGCTCGTGATCATCATTTGATAGATCGAAAGATCAGCGGAGAGGGCGATCGCTCCTGCGTTTCGCCAAATCAGCACTCGGTCGGAGACGCATTGGCAGAGTTCATGACAAAACACTTCATTCTGGGTGACGCGGTCTTCGAGAGCCCAGGCCCCATGTTCGGCTTCACGGGTGAGCCAGTGATACTGTTTGGAAAGGTCATTGCTCAAGATGGGATCACGAAGCGGCGGTGTCTGCTTCAGGATCGCGATGGCCTGCGCAGGCGAAAGGGCGTGCTGGCCGTTGAGGTGAAAGGCGGCAGTCTGAGCGCTCAGGTCGATGGCTTGGTTCAGGGGGGCCTCGCAGGAGGTTGTGAAAAAAGCCAGTGATATCAACAAAATAGAGGTAGCCTGCATGTCGATTGGGATTTTAGCGCAGCGCACCAAATCCGTCAACTTCAGGTTTTTGCGAGAGTTTCCGATCGGCGAATATGGGATTTCGCGCATCTCGAGGAGTCTGGATTCTGGTTGGGGCGGTTCATGCCCTGAGTGGTGCCGTACTCTCTTCGTCTCAGAGTTCTGCCCTGGCGGGCGACCCGGTTGATTCGGGAGTGACAGTATCAAACGCCTACGTCGATGTGATGTTTCTCATGCGTGAGGCACGCGATCCTGCGCGCACCCGCGCCGAGAAATCCGCGGCCGCACAGCGGGGACTCAATTTCATTCGGGCTCAGGTCGGCTCGCAGCTTCCGATTAAAAACGTGGATGAGCTTCCGGCTTACTTCGCAGCTCATCCCGAATTGAATGATCAGTTGAGTCTGAACTCCACCCAAGGTCTGGGCCGGCTGGTTACGGAATTCAATTTGCTCCTTCAGGACATCCGGGCTCAGGAAAAACTCAAGGACTGCGATGGAGGCCGACGCTCTTTCGGAATTCAAAGAGGGATGGCCGGACATGATCCCTGCCAGGGAAATCGGGTGATTCATTCGAACTTCTACCAAGAGGTGGGACGAAATGGAGATGTCGTTCAATATGGTGCGCCGGTTCCGTCATTTGTCTCTGGGAATGTCGCAGAAATCCTAGCTACGAGTTCATTGACCCATTTTTTTGATGAAAAAAACGATGGGAAAAACCCGTTTCGCCCAACACTCGAGCAAGCCAAGAACGCTAGTCCTTCAGGCGCGCAG
>Ga0214923_10006072_pt1 | contig 13732 bp, 13 predicted proteins | sample LL1510_MetaG_FD_177993 | JGI IMG/M metagenome (GOLD analysis project Ga0214923, IMG submission 177993) | Freshwater microbial communities from Lake Lanier, Atlanta, Georgia, United States - LL-1510 | ecosystem: Environmental > Aquatic > Freshwater > Lake | place: USA: Georgia | collected... | reverse complement strand
ATGTCCGGCGTTCAGTACCCAATACGGCACATCGCGGCCGAGCACTTCGTGCACGCCGGACAACCAGCTTTGCTCAGCCGGGCTGATCGGAAGAATGCCGGCAAACTTCGTCGGCTTGATTGGGCGTTTGAGTTTGTCGGCGAGCGCGGCCGTGAACGCCGTAGAAAACCGATGCGGCTTATTGTTGCTCTCGTGGATTTGCGGGTAATCCATTTTGAGCACACGCGCATCCGGAGTGTGATCCGGGATCTTTGTGATCAGCGGGTTTTCTTCAAAGATCGCACGCGCAGGAACGCGCACATCCGTCAAATACTCGCCCGGATATGTCTCGTGCAGACTCGTGATGGCGTACAGCATCATCACAAGATCGCCGGGGCTTTGATCGTTACGCAGAATGAGTTTTTGCGGCATGGCAGCGTTTAAGCCGTTTTGTTTGCATGCTGACGCCAATAGTTCATACCAAAACGAATTTCATCCTGATACATCGACCGGCCATGCCATGCCACAATTGCAGGATTCGGATCGCGAAACTCTGGCACCCAGTCAATTGAGTTCCACGTATGAGGCAATTTATACGCGCACGCCGGCTGCGCCGCAATTACTTTGTGCATAGCGTGCTGGTCTTTCCAAACATGCCCTTCGTCATCTGCTGCCAGCCACTGCTCGATAAACTCAAGCGTCTTGCCCGGTACGTTGCGCAAAAAGAATACGCCGTTGTTGTAATGATCGTACGCGTGACCCTGCCCTACAGCGCCAGATACAGTGTGATACGTTGCCGCAAAAAAGGCTGTGGCGGGCGCAGAATTCCACGCCGTCAACAGCTCGTGATTGCCAAGCCAAAAAGCGTCGCAATCCAGCCAAACAATATTGTCGTAACCGGCCAGTAGGGCGTCGCGGCACATGCGCGCTTTTTCCCACGCAAACGCTTTATTCGTTTTAGGTTCGGTCTCGACAATAAAGTCGTAACCGTATTTGGCGCACGCCGCTCTGTGTACAGGCTCTGTAATTTTGAATAAATCAAGCGCCGGACCGGCCGCAAACTGTAACACAGCTGTGCGGCCGGGCGTTTGTTTTTGCTGTTGCGGGCCAGTTAGCGCAGTTTCAAATTCGCGTATGGCACTGAAGCAAACGTCGGAATACCCAATCACTGGCGTGTCGGCGCCGAACGGTTGATTGTTGGCGGCCTTACCATCCCACTTGTAGCCGTGGTGGAACAGCAGCTGTCCCGCGCGGTCTTTTTGATAGAAAAACGGCCACGGCGCTGTGCCCATATGCGGAATCATCCCATACGTCATATTCAAGCTGCGCCAAGCTAGCCTGAATGTGTCTTTGTCGCCGTGAATGTGTGAATACCAAAACGAGCTGTCTTCGTTAATGAGGTTGCTCATAACTACGGCGGGCCAGCAACGCTGCCGATCAATAACCATCTGCCCTGTTTCAAATTCGGCTTCATCGCGATACGGTAGTCCGCTCAGCGTCCAGATGTGCGCGTCCGGCGGCCACCTGCCGCGATCCGGCCAAAACAGCGCACCGAATTGCTGGTACTCAGTGTCGTCAAACAGCTTTTCAATGTTTTGCAGCGGTATGTTGTCCGCATCTAGCAGCATGACTTCGCGCCACGGACAATGCAGCAAACAATAAGCTTTAACCTCCCAGCCGTTCAGCCGTTTGTGTGGGAATTGCTTCCGCAGCTCGTATGCGTCCACTGTCTCCGCACCTAAACGAGCAAACGCGCCAACGAGCTGCGCCGGCATCTCAGCCGGGCCGAGATACCAAACTTGCACAGGTAAGTTGCAGCCAAGATGCCGCAACATCTTAATAGTGACCCATGCGGAGGCCGCGTAACGACCGCCGCCGCAGATAACTACGCCGCGGCCAGTGAGCGCTGGCGCGGCGCATAAGCGGGCATACCCCGCTTGATACCGCAAAACGTCAGCTGCGTTTTGCGCGTTAATCGGCGCCGGGACCAGCGCAGGTCGTGGAATCGGCGATGCGGCACCGCGATTGGCAGCCGCACTGGCGGGTTTACGTATGATCCACGACGGCCATTTTTCTTCGGTTACTATTTCCGCCTCGCGCCCGAAGAATTCTTGCACCGCGCTTTTTACGCCGAATACGCCCTCGGGAAAGTCCCCGTCAACGTAGTCGTGACCGATATACGCGCCGCCCGCACGTACTTTCGGCGCCCACGCTGCTAAATCGGCCAGCACGGCGTCTTTAGAATGATTAGCGTCTAGATAAATAGCGTCGAAGTAGCCGTCGGGAAACTGCGCGGCGACTTCCGGCGACACGCCACGCACGATATGCGCACGGTCTGGAAAATCCCCAATTACGCGCCGCGCTGCCGCAAAATTATCGGCGTGTTCTGCGTCAGAAACGTTAGCAATATCGCGATAATTATCTAACTGCCGCCAAGCGTCAATCAGCACCAGCTCGCCGTCCCACGTATTTAGCAGGTGGCGCGCAAAATCACCGCGTTGCGCGCCAATTTCAACCACGCGTTTGTAATTGTTTGCGCGCAACCACTCGCCAAGTTGCTCCCGAGACTGTAGCGAATCTGCCATAAAGCCCCTGTGTTACGCCGCTACGCAAGCAGTTATGTACTCGTAGTCAGCTGCTCAGACCGTGTCGGGGTCGATGTTCGTCAGCGACGTGCTCGAGAAGATGCGCACGATGTACTGCTCACCGTTGACCGGGCTGCTGTCCTTCGTGGCCAGCACAGTCGTCTTGGTGATTTCCATGGCGCGAGCAGTTGTAATCCCCTGCGCGGCGTTAGCTTTCTGCAGCAGCGCCAGCAGAAACGCTTCCGGACGGGCGCTCTCGGGGGTGTTGAAGTTGCTCGAGACGCCGAGCTCCGACGGCTTGAATGTCAAGGTAGCATCCGTACCGGTGCCGCTTAATACCGCGCTAGAACCGAACAGCGTCGTCAGAGCGGCCAGATAATCCATTGCCATGATCAAACTCCTTAAAGGGGCGGAATAGCATTAGGGTATATTATGCCACAAACACGCGCAAGTATTTGCGCAGTTACGGACGGGGAGGGATTCGAACCCCCGGAGCCCGTCAGGGCTCGCCGGTTTTCAAGACCGGAGCATTCAACCGCTCTGCCACCCGTCCAGCAGCCGAATCAGCGCCAGCGGTTTCTTCAACCCGCCCGCCGGCGTTAACACAGTCCTCGCGCGTCGGGTAGACCGTTGTGCGGGAACCATTCGGCTCGACGCAGCACCATTCGGTTCCGGGCGGCAAAATGTTTTTGTTATCAGACATGATGTCCCTCTCGGTTAGGCGAGCAGCCGGTTCAGGTGATCGAGATCCTGCCGGCTGTCCTCGATCTGCTTTTCCAAGAAAATCTCAACCCATTTTCCGTGTACGGAGTCTAACCCAGCCAGCGGCATTGCGTTAATCTGCGCAATACGCTGCGTGTAGTTTTGAACAACTTCAGCTTCCATGTCGCGGGCGTATTGCAAAATCTCGTGCGCGTCGACCAGAAACGGAAATTCGTTGCTGTCAACGGTCGGCGTGCTACCCAGCCCGATCAGCATGTCAGAAAACTGGCTGACATGCTTCATTTCACTGGCAGCTTGCCCGAGCAGGAACTCTTTGTACTCGTGCGCGTGCAACCCGGTAATAGCGCTGGCGTGGTGCAAATAGAACTTGAAATGCTTCCACTCGTTTTTCAGATCGTCATTTAACAGCGCGACAATGTGCGAGAATTCCATGTGACGTCCCGTGGCTGCAGGTTATTGAGCGACTGCCGCCAAGTGTAACGCCGTAAAAAACAACAGGCAAGACTGGTTTCAGAGCTTGCTCAGAATTTTGCCGACCAGCGGATGCCGAACAACATCGCTGTTGGCGAATTGCAACATACCGATATCGGCCACGCCGCGGAGTCGCTCAGTTACTTCTACCAGCGCCACGCGATCGGTACATAAATCGCTTTGCTGCGGGTCGCCAGTTACGATAACTTTTGTATTTTGCCCAAACCGCGTGAGGAACAATTTGAGCTGCGTATATGTCGCATTCTGCGCTTCGTCAAAAATGCACACGGCGTCGTTAAATGTCCGGCCCCGCATGTAGCATAGCGGCGCCAGCACGACAGCTTTGTTGATGATCTCGCGCTTGGCGCTTTGCTTGCCCAGCAGAATCTCCATCGTGTCGTACAGCGGCTGCATGTACGGATTGACCTTCTCGCCAAACGTGCCCGGAAGAAACCCGAGTTTTTCGCCGGCTTCGACGATTGGCCGGGTCAGCACAATTTTTTCAGTCTGCTTTGTCAGCACCTGATTAATCGCGTACGCCATGGCAAGAAACGTTTTGCCAGAGCCCGCAGAACCGAGCAGAAAGCTAATCGAATTTTCTGCGATCAACTCCAACGCTTTTTTCTGCGCCGGTGTCCTCGGCTCAAACACTACGGGCACATAAACGTTGCCGTCCTGTTTTTCTTTCCGTAATTGTTTGCGTTCTTGGCGGCGGGCTGATTTATTGGCTACACGGCGAGTCTTTTTTGCCATGAGACATCCTTGTTTTAACGGCGCGGCTTAGAAGCAAGTCCTGCGGGTGACGGCTGCTGCCGCCATTTGGCGTACTCGGCGTCAGCTGTAGAGCCGGTAGCCGGCACCGGTGCGGCTGTTGTCATTTGGCGCATCGGCAGCCGTTTTGTGCCAGTAGGCGCTGGGGCAGTAGCCGGAGCGGCAGCGGGAACTGGCGCGGGAGCCGGCGTTTGAGGCGCCGGCCGGACCTGCGCTTGCGGATTAGGTTGCGGTGCGGCGCTGTTGTTACCGACGCCGGCGGGTTGCGGAGGCGTCGGTAAACTTGCGCCAGTAGCCACGGTTGCGGGAACACGGTCGCCAATAATGCCGGCGATCTGTTGCGCAAACGCATCATTCTTGCCGAAATTTGACCGGCCATAACCCTCAACTATTTGACGGATACGTTCGGGCGTTGTTGCAGCTGCCATGTTCTGCGCGTAAGCACTGTTGCCGCCACGTTGAGCAAACACAGCTTTTAACCTCGCCGCTTCGTCTCCGGTCAGCGGCTGCTCGCGATACTGCACATTCAACGGCCGCGTCTGTTGACCAATCGTAAATGACCCTGTACCGGGCCCGCCGGCTTTTTTCTCTACGTGCTTTTTGCCCTGAATAACCTCTTTGCGAGTTTTCTTGCTGCCCTTCGGCCGGCAGGATCCCTCGGAATAGGCTTTGGTTCCGGGCACGGGTTCATATCCCGCCCAGCAACGGGCGGCTTTGCGCAAAGCGGATTTGACCAAAATGCGCTGCAGCATGCTCACGTCCGCAGCCGGTTTCTGCCAACCAGCCGGCAAATTGCGCTGAATATTTTGCTCGCGCTGGGGCGAGCCGGGGGCGCCCCAGAACCATTCGTTCCAGTTTCTTTGATTTGGATCAGTATCTTTCATTTCAGGTTTTCCAAAAACCGCCGAGGCAGCCGCACCCGTCGGTAACCCGTACCACGTAGACTTCGACGCTAAATCAGCGTAGTTGTCGCGGCCGTGTTGCATGACTTTGTTGTACATGTAGTCTTTATTTGCCGACTCTGTTAAGAACTTGCCGGCATCTCGGCTAACTGCCGCGTACGGCTGCACTTCGGCGCGCACTTTTTCAAGCTCTGCTTTAGCTTGCTCCGGCCCCTGCTTGGCAGCCGCTTCAAGCCGCGCGCGAATATCGGCTTCATTGGGAACATTACCGCCAAACGCAGTTACAAGTCCCGAGAACGCATCATTTACCCACCCCTTAGCGTCATCGCCGAGCATGCCATTGCTGGCGCCAACCAGACCAGCCGCGCCTAATCCAAGCGCGCCAAGAAGCAGACTGCCCATCCCGCCGCCACCCATTAATGACGACAACATGGAAACAACGCCGACAGACAAACCAGCGCCGATAGCCATTTTTGCAGGAAAAGGCAGCTCGTTAAACGTGTTGAGTGTTTGCTGCCACCACGCGCCTTGTTGCTGCGGCTCTGTCGGCATCGGGTTGTTGGGATCAGATTTCGCGTGTTCCGCAAAATCTGTAACCGCCCGCTGTTCTAATTGTTGCGCTGCAGGACTTTTAGGGTCGTTGAGCGCGGTGCCTAATTGCTGCTGCTGCGGGGCGGGCATGCTGCTTAATTGTTGTTGCGCTTGATTAGCCTGCTCGCGCTGTTCCGGTGTAGCCGTCTCCGGCAAGTTGCTGCCCCATTCTGCGCCGGCAGCCGGCTGCGCAGTTTGTTGCTGCGCTGCAGGTCCGGCCGGCGGCTGCTGGGCCTGCGTACTCGCAGCATCCGGTGCGGGAGTGCTTGCCGCAGGCGCGGGTTCCGACTGCTGATATTGCTCGTACAAGTCGTTAAACTGCAGCTTCTGTTCTTCCGTTAAATTACCGAGGTCGGCAGAGGTGCTGATGTTGTTGTCGGCAAAAAAGCGCTTCAATTCCGGCGTCATCGGTTTTGTTTCGCCCGGCAGCACGGCAGCCGGCGGCGGCATGGCAGCAGCCGCTGTGGGCGCGGGAGCCGCGGGTGACGCCGCTGGCGTAGAAACAGGCGCTGTCGCGGGTTGCTGGGCGCCAGCAATCGGCGCAGGTTGACCGACGCCGGGTTGTGCCGCAGCTTGCGGCGCCGGTTGCGGCGCTGGCGCGCCGGGAGCCGCGGTGGGCGCACTCGGAAACCCGATAGTCCGGCGAAGACCGTTCGTCGCATCTGCGACGCCGGCCTCCATAGCACGCTGCTGCGAAGTCAGTAAATCAGCACCGGCGCGGCCGGCGTTCTCTGAAAGACCGACGGCGTCGCTAAGCCTGCCGCCAGCCTCAGCAAAAATACCAGCGGCGACGCCCGGGACGTGATATGCGGCCGTGCCGGCGCCACTCGCAAAATCAGACAGCCCAGAGGCGGCGTCAACAATGCCGGAAGTCGCGGCTGCGGCGGGCGATTGTGCGGGCCATTTTTTTGCTTTTGCCGCAGCGTTTGCAGCGGCGGCTTCGGCATTAAACTGCCCGGCTAAATGCGGCCAACGCCGTGCTTTATTCGCCAACGCCTCTGCCGAGTTAGTGGCCGCAGGCAGATTAGCCGGATTCGCCAGAGTCGGCCCGGGCGGCGCTTGCGAAAAATCAAACATCGGGCCTTGCGGCCAGCGCTGCGCTTTTGCCGCGGCGTTGGCTGAAGCGGCCTCGGCATTAAATTGATTTGCTAAATGCGGCCACCGCCGCGCTTTGTTAGCCAGTGTGGTCGGATCAATTGGCTGCGGCGCTGCTTGCGCGGGTGGCGTAGCTTGCGCAGGTGTTACGGCACTAGACAAAGCGCCATAAATCTGCGATCCAACCTGTTTTGTTTTATTGTAAATAGCCGCGCGGGCCTGCGCGTCGCCATTGCCTTGACGATCAAACATCGAACGCCCAGTCTGCCCGGCGTTATTTGTGCCGAGCTGCGCAATTGGCTTGATCGGCTGCGTAACCGGCTCCGCCGTTGTTGGTGTCGGCGGCTGCGTCGGTTTCGGTACAGGCTTCGTCGCTGTGGGCGGTTTTGAGTACACATCCGTCGGCGGGACGCGCAAAAAACCCTCGGCGGCCAATTTGATGATCTGCCGCGTCAGTTCGCGTTCAAGAATTTCCAGCGCTATCGGCGTTCTCTTCATTGTCATCGTCCTTGACTTTATCGCCGAGCCTCACGACATCCTTGTCGGAGTGGTGCGTGCTGAATTCAAACAGCATGGACTCTTCCACGCCTTTAAACTTGTGCCACATACCCGGGGGAATATGGAACGCCATATCCGGCGTCATAGTCAGCGTCGCGGCAAAGTTGGGGTCTTCATCCCATCCGTACGTGAGCAGCACCTTGCCCGACTCGAGATACACCACCTCATCCTTGATTTTGTGATAGTGGAAACTGCACTCTTTGCCTTTTTCCACAAACAGCTTTTTGCCGCAGTACCGGCCGTTCCAGATCCAGTCCTCGTGCCCCCAAGACTTCTCGACGTACTCGCGCTGTTCGGCGTTAACGATAAACTTCTTGGCGGGCGCAGCCACAAAACACCTCAAGGTAACAGGGTCAGTATATCAAAAGTCCGAGCCACGTTCCGAAACCCATGCCAAACGCGCTGGCAATCTGCACCAGCCAGCGCCGCTTGTGCGTTGGCTGACTTGTCAGCAGTAAAATGCTCACGCCTTTGGTCATGGAAATTGACATGGCCATCAGAACCGCCAGCGTGACGTCCCGATTGGCCAGCGCGCGAGTATAGATCACGATTACCAGATCAGCAATCGCGGTAGCACAAAAAACACAAGCCAACAAGGCGATAAACGCGCTTGTTGGCTTGGACAAATGCATAAATAGTTCGCTCGACAATACTCGAGTAGCTGCTTACTTACCGTTAAAACCCGGCGGGCGATAGTCATAATCGCTCGCGGCGTTGGGTTTCGCAGGGGCTTTTGGCGGCACAGCGGCAAATCCCGGCGGGCGATAGTCATAATCGCTCGCGGCATTAGGTTTCGGCGGCGCCGCTGGATTATTAGCTTCAGCTGCTACCATCGCGTCATTTTTGACGCCGTCGACAATTTGCGGCTCTTCGTTATCTACGCCGGAGATACTTTGTGCCGGCGCTTTCTTTCCAAGCGCTTGCGTTAACGCCGCTAAGTGCGGACCTGCGTAATAACCACCAGCACCGCCGGCAAGGGCGCCAAGCGCCGGCATCAGCCACGGCGTGTTTTCCTTGTCTTCGTCAGACTGCAACAGTCGCGACAGCCCGTACGCGCCAAGACCGCCGACAGCGGCACCGCCTAAGCTCCCGAGCACGCGGGAATCCAATAAAGCGGTCAGCGGATTGGCCTGCTTCGTCTGCGCGGCCATTTTTTGGGCGAATCGGCGCAAAACCTGTGTGGTAGATACGTGCATAATTAGGCTCCAAGTTGAACGATGGCGAATACGCCCATGATACCAGATGCCGTTTTACGCACGCAATACGCAAATTAACAGGCGGCGCCGCGGAAAACAACCGAATACCGGGTGGCTTCTACCGGCAAAATAGCGTGCCGCCAGACATTCCGGATTACGCCCCGCATTTGCACCAGACTCCGCGGCGGGAGCTCGACCTCGAAGCTTTCTGCCCCCCGGCTAAACAGCATAATCGCGGGGCTCAGCAGACTCAGCACAGTAATTACGGGCCCCGCTTCCGGCGCGTCGATATGTGGGTGGATTGACTGGCCGGTCAGATACTCGTTTACAGTTACAGCGTCCGGGGCAGCCGCAATCAGCTTTTCAGCAAGCAGTTTATCGATTACTGACTGGAAATACTCCGGAATAATCGTCGAGACTAGATTGTCTTTGTAGATATCGCCGGCGCCAAAGCGGTGAATGCTGTTTCTGTATTTGGCGGATGTAATGCCTGTGGACGGCCGATACGTCTGGTTAATACCCGCCAGCATCAGATGCTCTTCTTCTGGCAGGATAAATTCAAACTGTAATGTCAGGCCAAGCTCGCGCCATTGGTCTATTTGCATTTTCGTTTCAACATCAGTTTGCGGTATTCATGCGCCATCTTGCGTACATCTTTATTGTAACAATGATAGTTCATGAAATGCCCAAACACGATATGACACGGATACGCGCACAGAGTGATTAAATTATGCGGCTCACATTCAAGGCTCGGCGAGAAGTTCACCGGGATGATGTGATGCACGATCAATTCTGTTGACCGGCCGCACGCAGCGCACTCCGGTTCTTTCAGCAGGTGCTCAGCCCGCACAGCGCGCCACTGGCTGGCCCGCTGGCGCATCTCCAGAATACGCCGCGGACGAAGCCACATCGGCAGCAGCTGCAGCAAAAAATCGAGCATGATGCCGCCCTCATCGTGCGCACTGCCCGCCGTCACAGCACGTTTCGTTGATCGTTTTACATTCGGCGCAAATAAGTTTGCCCCTGATTTCCTGCAACGCGCCCTGACACACAAAACACACCGGCTGGACTTGCTTGCTGCCGCCAACATGCCGAGGAATGTACGGGCAGTTCTGACAGCCGTTTCCGCAGCACCGCCCGTACGCCAGCAACTTCGCTCTGGGTAACGGTGCGGTCATTTTTTGAGCTTGACGATAATGTATGTGCCGAGAAATGCGCCCGCGGCCAAGAACGCGATATACGCAATGTTCCGCGAGTAGGTGATCACGCCATAAGCCGCCAGACTGTACAACAGCGAACTGGCGACAGCCGCTTGCCCGGCCTGCCGCTTGCCGACAGCAATGATGTACCATGCATACAGAATATCAATTAACACGTACGTGACGAAAATCAGCGCGGCGGTTGACCAGCTAAACTCAGTCACAGCACCACCTGCGTGAAATTACGCTCGTACACAGAATACACTTCGCTGTACGCCACGCCCCACGCCGCGTCGTGCGCCAGCTTGTTGAACACTTCGTCGGTCGGGGCGGTGTCGAGCATGTGATTCCACGCGCGCGCATGCGCCCACTCGTGGATCAGCACATCGATGGCGCGGGCTTGCTCCAAGTTCTTATCGATTTCGATAATGAACGTTTTACCGCGCTTCCAGCACCGACCTTCCAGATGCCGCGACAGTTTCACTCTCCGTACGGACACTGGAAACGCCGGCGGGACGTGCTGTTTGAGAACGCGGATTAAAGCCCGATAGTTTTTGAAAATGCCAGCCATTCCTTGGCTCCTTGAGGGCGTCCTGCCGTAGTAATTGAAGCGCCAGCATAGTCGTTAATCCGCGTCAGGGCCATACTCGGAACCGAAGAAGAAGTCGCGAATTTTCTCGTATGTTGTCCGCGTATCGTCCGGGTCGTCCTTGAACTCTTTCTCGGCCTTCACTTTGTGCTTTTTGGGCGAGAGATACTGCTGATAGGCCAGTCCCGGAATCGGCGTGCCTACATACAATCTGGGCGCGCGGTTACCGAATGTCATGCTAGTACCGGGAAGAATTTTCTTCACGGTGACTGACGGACCACCCAGACTCATGTTGATAGCAAAATTGTCGTTTACTGGAAACCGTTTGTACCAGCGAAATGACGCGCTTTTATCAGCCTCTGCGGCTGCTTTTTTCTTCTGCTTGAATACACCGCGCATCTTTTTCTCGAGCACGCGAATGGCCTGCTCGGGCTTTAACTTGTGCTCAGCAGCATACTGGCCGGCGTACTCCTCGAGATATTTACGCATGGCAGCGTTATCGCCAAGCGAGGGGTCACTCGCCATCGAATTGCCGATTGTCACGCCCAGCATCGCGCCGCCAGCACCGCCAGCAGCAGCGCCAATGCCCGGGAGCATGATTGGAATACGCCCGGTCTGACGGCCGATTTGATGCATGCCGTACAATCCGGCGCCGAGCCCGAGGACGCTGCCGATGCCGCCGCCCCAGTAACTACCTAAGCCGCCGCGGCGGCCGCGTTCAATATCGCGCAGCGTCCGAGTGATCAGCTTCGGATCCAGCTTGTGTTTAGCCGCGCCTTGCAGCAAATACTGGCGTCCCTTGTCCCACGCAGCATGCTCTTTCCACAGCGTCGGCGCCAGCCGTGTATACAGCCCGGCAAGCAGCATCCGCGGCGTGGTATTCGGGTAAGCATTGAAATCAATCGCGTGCCCAAGCTCGTGCGTTAACAAGGCCGGATTTCCGCTGGGCAGCCATACCGTGTCGCTGGGCAGGTGATACGCGTCCGGAAGCTGCTGCGTCTTATCGGGAAGGTCATGATTGCTGTCAAATCGCGCCATGTATCGACCGAGCGGCGTATTGCGTTCGTTAATCATCGTGCGCTTTTGCAGCTCTTTTGGAATCGCGCCGTTAAGATCCACGTCCGTCTGCGCCAGCGCGTCGTGCGGCGCAACAGACGCCATCGCGCGGGCAATTGCTTTGGCCTCCGTCGGCGTCATGGTGCTCTGGCCTAACTCTGAATGCAGCGCGTAGTTCGGCTTGTTTTTTGCAAACGGCGTATGCACGGTAACTGCTTGTTTTTGCTGCAACCGCTTTTTTTTCTTCGACGGAGTTGTCGGGGCAAACAGATGCTGGCCGCCGTAGTACAGCGCAAACGGCGTCGCAGCCGCCGCCAGACCGAGTCCTAACTGTTTCGGCGTAATCGCCGCCGCCGGAGCCTGTTCCTGCGGAGCTGCGATATTGTAATTGATAACTGGCTGCGGCTGCGGCATTACGCGATTGGCAGCGGCTTCGAGTCCTTTGAAGCCGAGACTCCAAAGAGCGCCATTTCCGATTGGTGTAGCAACCGGTTTAACGTACGGCGCTAAACGGCCTGCCAGATTGACGAGCGTCGGCAAAAACGCCATCTTCTCGCCAAATTCTGCGGTGGCTAAATCTACGCTGCCACATTTGCAATTCCATTTGCGCAGCGATTTGTTGATCCGCGAATCCGGATCTGACTTTGTCTTAGCGCCGGTGTTTACCCGCTTCATGCCGCACATGCGCGAACAAAATGAGTTCTGCCGTTTAGCGCGATCGCCTGTCGGATTTGATTCCGTCACAGGAGCTTTCAAATTGCCGCCGGTAGCTTTGTTGTAGCTCGCGCGACCCTTGGCATTTAAACCGCCCTCTTCGTTTTTACCTGCCGCGCGCTGCCATGCCGGCGTACTAGCGACTTTGCTGATTGCAGCTAAATGCGCTTTTGCTTTATTGGCCAACCGCGCTGCTTCAGCTTTCTGCTTTTTGCTTGCCATACTGCGATACGCCAAATATGTCGCGGCAGGAATACCGATCGCGGCCGCGCCTACAGCCGCGGGCATTACCCAATTATTTTGCTCGACTGTAGGCGTAGCCGCCGCGGTGAACTCGGCAGCAGGCGCAACGGCAGCGGGCTGCTGCGACGCGGCATTTTGGCTTAACTGCTTTACAGGCGCCATACTTTGCATCAATGACGGCAGCAAACGTTTAAAATAGTCCTTGGCGCCGAACAGCGATACTTCTGGTAATGACGACGGTGACGGCAGCGGATGCGGCTGCCCGGTGCTTTTACGCTGAATAAATTCAGCGACTTCTTGCCGAACAGCCTGCTGCGCGGCGGCACGGGCCGCCGCAGAACCAGTGGCATTTGTTCCGGCTGTCGCGCCGGCGACAGCGCCAGCACCAGCGCGGGCAGCAGCGGGCACAGCGCCAGCGGCCAAACTAGCAGCCGTCAAACCGCCTTGACCAACCCGCATCATTAACTTTTCAGTCGGGTCGCTTACGACTTGCGTTGTCAACGGGTTATACCAACGCGAAAGCGTGTTTAAATAACCAGCTCTGCCAAATAAACCGCCGTGCTCGTCGGCGTGCTTTTCGCCAAATTCAAACGCGGCTGTTTTTTGCTCTTCTTTTTTGCGCGTGCCCACTTCGCGCAGCAAGTCTCGGAATCGTTCGTTCAGCACTTCTTTCTCCTTCGCCAGTCGTTCGAGAATTTCGTCGCCGGTGCGTTCGCGGCGGTAGCCCATGAGCTTGCCCAGAAAGCTCGGGTCTTCGGACTTTGAGATAAACCGCTGGACGTGTACGTTTTTCAGTTCTTCTGGCAGATCATCGTGGCTGTCAAAACGCAAACCGCGGCCCTGTGCCTGCTGCGTGCGGGATTCGTGCCAGTGCGGATCCAGCAGCTGAATCAGATTTGTACCTTTAGTAGACAAGCCTTCCGCGCCAGCCGGGCCGATCAACAGCGCCCGCAGCTTGCCCTCGTTGTAGTCTTTGAGCGCCTGCTGCCGGATTTTTGTGGGCACACCGCCGTGGAACATGCCGTGCGGAATGTTGTACTTGTTCAGCGCAGCGGCATAC
>Ga0214923_10006071_pt1 | contig 13734 bp, 6 predicted proteins | sample LL1510_MetaG_FD_177993 | JGI IMG/M metagenome (GOLD analysis project Ga0214923, IMG submission 177993) | Freshwater microbial communities from Lake Lanier, Atlanta, Georgia, United States - LL-1510 | ecosystem: Environmental > Aquatic > Freshwater > Lake | place: USA: Georgia | collected 2015-10-15 | reverse complement strand
TTATACATGCGAGTTGCTGTAGGTATCTGGCTTGACGATTTGGAAATGGTTCAAAAGACCTACGATATGTTGTCACAAGGATTGTTTACTCACGCAACACCAACACTTTTTAATGCTGGGACAAAAAAACCACAACTAAGTTCGTGTTTTTTGTTAGATATTGACGATGACTCAATTCCTGGAATTTATAAAACATTGTCAGACTGTGCAGTAATCTCTCAAAATGCTGGGGGTATTGGAGTTAACATCCACAAAATTAGAGCCAAAGGTTCTTATATTAAAGGCACAAATGGAACTTCAAATGGTATTGTACCGATGTTAAAGGTCTTTAATGAAACCGCCCGTTATGTTGATCAGTGTTTTGTCCCTGAAACGCAAGTTAAAACCTCCCAAGATAGTAAAATGATTTCAGAAATAATTGCTGGTGATCTAGTACTCACTTCTGATGGATCATATCGTAATGTCACTAAAGTAAACAAATTTGAGAAACAAGACAGAGATTTAGTTGTAATTAAAACTACACTTGGTGAAAACGTTGTAACGGATGGACATTTATACCTTGCGATTAAAAATGGTAAACAACACGATGATTTAAATAAAAAAATTCAAAGTAAATTAATTTACCCTGAATGGATCGAAGCAAAAAATTTGACAACTGATGATATCTTAATTAAATTGAACTGATTATGAAAAACTTAAATATATCTTTAGATCACCAAATATTAGATGGTGAGTTACAAACAGAATTTGTAAATTTAGATTTGGATAAAATTGAATTTGTTACAATTGAATCCGTACATACGACAAAATTAAATACTGAGGTTTACGATTTGGAAATAGACCAAGTACCTAATTATACAACAAATATTGGGGTTGTTCATAATGGGGGTGGTAGGAGAAAAGGATCAATTGCGGTCTATCTTGAACCTTGGCACGCTGATGTATTTGACTTTTTAGATTTGAGAAAAAACCATGGAAAAGAAGAATTGAGAGCACGTGATTTGTTTTTAGCAATGTGGATACCAAATCTGTTTATGGAAAGGGTCGAGTCCGATGGTTTATGGTCGTTGTTCTCTCCAGATGAAGTACTAGGTTTGATTGATGCTTATGATTCACCTGAAGATAAAAAATTCACCGAACTCTATACCAAATATGAAAGAGATGGTAAGGCTACCAAAACAATCAAAGCTCGAGAACTTTGGGAAAAGATTTTGGATTCACAAATTGAAACAGGCACTCCGTATATGTTATACAAAGATGCTGTAAACTACAAATCCAATCAAAAAAATCTAGGAACTATAAAGAGCTCAAATTTGTGTATAACAGGTGACCAAAGAGTGGTGACAACAAAGGGTTACTTAACAGCCAAAGAATTGTGTGAAATGGATGTGGAATTAGAACTCTTTAATGGTTCTGAAATTGTCAAATCATCCAAAATGATTAAACGAGGTGAAAATGAAGATGTTTATAAAATAACATTAGAAAATGGTATGGAACATAAAGTAACACCATATCATGGAATACCTGTAATTGACTCAAGAAATAATATAACACGTATTGAATGTAAGGATTTAAAAATAGGTGATAAAATACCAGTACAAACTAATAAAGGATTGTTTGGTTCAAAAGAAATGGTAGATGAGGCCTTTTTATTGGGTTTATATCAATCAGATGGTACACAAAACAAATCATCAATTTTTTTTGATTTATGGGAAAATGATTTTGATTTAGTTGAAGAGATTGAAAACAAAATTCAAAAATTATATTCAAAACACGAGTATAAACCTAGATATTCAACTAAAGGCGGTAAATTTATAGATTGTGCTGTTTCATTTTCTAAAATAAAGAAAAAAAGATTATCTAGTGAATTTTTTAAAAAAGAATTACTCTTTGAAAAGGGATATGTACCCGAATGGATTTGGTCTTCAAATGAAGAAACACAATGGTCTTATTTGCGGGGTTTATTATTTGCTGATGGAACAGCTAATAAAAATAAATCAAAAGGAGAACCAATACAAATAAGCTATGTCGACATAAATATTGATTTTTTAAAAGAACTTCAATTAATTTTTCAAAATTTAGGTCTTCAAACATCTATTAGATTGTTAAGAAATGGAGGTCAACGGTCATTACCAAATGGTAAAGGTGGGTATTCACTATACAAAACAAAAGATTGTTATAGATTAATTGTTGGTAATAAAAATGACTCACAAAAAATAAATGAAAAAATAGGGTTTCTTGATAGAAAAAACATAATCATTGACAATCGTGAATTTCGGGATAATACGAAAAAGGGATATAAAGTAAAATCCATAGAATATGTGGGTAAAGAAGATGTTTATTGCCCAACAATTTATAATGATGAACACATTTTTATTTCACAAGGATTAAAAACATTTAATTGCACTGAAATCCTAGAATTTACCAGTAAAGATGAGATTGCGGTTTGTAACTTGGCATCTGTAGCACTACCAAAATTTATTGACATTCCTTCAGGTAAAGTTCGAGAAAAAAATAAAAAACTTAGAACTTACAATTTTAAAAAATTGTACGAGGTTGTATATCAAATGACAAATAATTTGAACAGAGTTATTGATGTTAATTATTATCCAACACCTGAAACTAAAAATTCAAATTTGAGACACCGTCCGATTGGTCTTGGGGTTCAAGGTTTAGCCGATACTTTTGCTATGTTATCTATACCATTTGAAAGTCCCGAAGCACAAAAATTGAATAAGGAGATTTTTGAGACAATTTACTTTGCAGCTCTTACAGCATCCAATGATCTAGCAAAAAGAGATGGTACCTACGCTTCTTATTATGGTTCACCAGTATCACAGGGTAAATTACAGTTTGAATTTTGGGGTGTGGATGTTGATCAACTATCAGGTCTATGGGACTGGTATGGACTTAAAGAGTCAATCAAAGAACACGGATTACGTAACTCCTTGTTAGTGGCTCCAATGCCTACCGCAAGTACCGCACAAATTCTAGGGAACAATGAATGTTTTGAACCGTTCACAACAAATCTTTATAAAAGAAATGTATTAAGTGGTGAGTTTGTAATTATCAACAAACATTTAGTTGATGATTTAGTCAACCTTGGAATGTGGAACGACAGAATTAGATTGAAGTTATTTGATGGAAATGGCTCAGTCCAAAAGATTGAAGAAATACCTGCAGACATCAGAGAAGTTTACAAAACCGTTTGGGAAATGAAAGGTAAAACAATTTTGGATATGGCACGTGATCGAGCTGTTTTTATTGATCAGTCACAATCACTTAATTTGTTTATGCAGGATGTTACACCCTCAAAACTATCTTCAGCACATATGTATGGTTGGAAATTAGGTCTCAAAACAGGTATGTATTACTTGAGAACCAAAGCTAAAGCTGCGGCCATTAAAGGTTTAGGTGTTGATATGTCTCAATTAAATTCTTTGGAAACGGAAGAAAAAACCACACCAAAAATTAAAATTGAAAACAATAACCTAAATATTTCAGAAGAAATGTTGAATAAAGTTTGTTCGTTGGATGATCCAGATTGTTTGACCTGTAGTTCTTAAAAATATATCACAAAATTCAAGGTGATATATTTATTTACATGGCTCAAGGAAAAACATATGGAATAAGTTTTCCATTCATGGATAGCATTGAAGGTAAGTATTTGGAACTTACTGAATTTACGGCCGAAGAAATTCGAGCTGATCTTATTCACTTATTATTGACGAGAAAAGGTAGTCGTTACTTTCTTCCAAATTTTGGAACAAATCTATACCAATTTATATTTCAACCTATGGATGGCCCAACTTTTTTGGACATTGAATCCGAAATAAGAGACTCGGTTGAAACATTTATGCCACTATTACAGATTACAGACATAAAAATATCACCAGCTGATAATGATCCTATAAGTACAACAACAATGAATACTTTAAAAAATAATGAATTTACTGTTGTTAATCATAATGTTACAGATTATACTGCTAAAGTCAGAATTGATTATGTGGTTTCAAATGACGTATTCAACCCTAAAGATTTTATAATTATTAACATATAATGTCACAAAAAAAGATATCATATACCGTCAGAGATTTTGCGGCAATCAGACAAGAATTAGTTAATTACACAAAAACTTACTACCCTGAACTGATTGATAACTTCAATGATGCTGCGGTATTTTCGGTTTTTTTAGATTTAAATGCCGCAATTTCCGATAACTTACATTATAATATAGATAGGAGTATTCAAGAGACCGTACTTCAATTTGCACAACAAAGATCATCAGTTTATAATATAGCTAGAACTTACGGGTTGAAAATTCCGGGTCAAAGACCTTCAGTTGCTTTAGTAGATTTTTCTATTGTTGTTCCAGCGTTTGGTGATAAAGAAGATGAAAGATATTTAGGAATAATAAGATCAGGTGCACAAGTTATTGGTGCTGGACAAGTTTTTGAAACAGTGTCTGATATTAATTTTGCCTCACCATTCAATTCAGACGGATATCCAAATAGACTCAAGATACCTAACTTTGATACCAATGGGATATTAGTAAATTACACAATTACTAAAAGAGAGACTGTTGTAAATGGTATTACTAAAGTTTATAAAAGAACTATACTACCAAACGATGTTGTTCCGTTTTTTAATTTTTTCCTTCCAGAAAAAAATGTTTTGGGTGTTACCTCGATTATTCAAAAACAAGGAACCGCATATTCAAATGTTCCGCCTGCTCAAGAATTTATGGGAACTCAGGGTAGATGGTACGAAGTATACGCTTTAGCTGAAAGTAGAATTTTTGTTGAAGATCCTTCTAAACCTAGTAATGACCCTGCTATAAAAGTAGGTAAGTACATTGAGACTCAACAAAGATTTATGACAGAATACACACCTGAAGGTTTCTTTAAGATAACTTTTGGTGGAGGGACAAACACTGCTGACGATCAATTGAGAGAATTTACAACTCTGGGAATACCAATGAATGTACAAAAGTATCAAAATAATACATTTTCACTAGGGTCAATTCCACAATCAAACACCACAATTTTTGTTCAATATAGAATTGGAGGTGGTGTAGGTACAAATATCGGGGTTAATGTTATAAATCAAATAGGTATTATTGATTTCTTTGTAAACGGCCCATCTGAAACGATAAACACACAAGTTGTTAATTCATTAACATGCATCAATCCCACAGCAGCTATAGGTGGAGCTGGATACCCTACAACGGAAGAAGTTAGACAATATGTTACGTACAATTTTGCAGCACAAAAAAGAGCAGTAACAATAAACGATTATGAGGCAATTATTAGAAATATGCCATCGTTATTTGGTGCACCAGCTAAGGTAAGTATTACTGAAAATAATAATAAAATAAATGTTAATGTGTTATCATATGATGCGGATGGTAAATTAATTACAGAAATATCACAAACATTAAAAAATAATATAGCCGAATATCTTTCTAATTATCGAATGATAAATGATTATATTTCTGTTGGTGCGGCACAAGTAATAGATTTGGCTATAGATATTTCTGTTGTTTTAGATGGAACCCAAAATCAAGGAATTGTAATTACAGATATTATTAATAGAGTCACAACATTTTTTAGTCCAGGAGTTTTGACTTTGGGACAAAATATTTCAATATCCGAGTTAAATAGAATAATACAATCTGAAAACGGGGTTGTTGGTATAAATACTATAGATGTTTACGGTAAGGTTGGTGGCCAATATTCTTCAGATCAAACATCAATGAAATACGAGAATGAATCTACAAAGAAAATAAAATTAATTGATAATACATTGTTTGCTGAACCAAACCAAATATATCAAATCAGATTTCCAAATAGAGATATCACTGTAAGAACTAAAAACTACCAAACTACGATTTTTTCTTAAGTTTAATTTATAGTCGTAATTCACTTATCAAAAGTGATAACTATATTTTCAAAAATAGTTAAATTACTATTTATTGAAAGTATATTTTTATGTCACAAAATTTTAGAATCAGGGCACAAGTAGGTGTTGATAGACAAGTAAATTTTGATTTGAAACAAGATTTCGATCAATTAGAAATTCTTTCAATCAAACTCAGACAACAAGATATTTATCCGAAATCATGTGCTGATTTTGGTGTTATAGTCGGACGTGTTTTTGTGAATAATGGGTTTGGATTACCCAATGTAAAGGTAAGTGTATTTATTCCACTTGACAATGTTGATTCACAAAATTTATTAATATCTTCAGTTTATCCGTACACAGATTTAGGGGTTACTAATGATGATGGATATCGATACAATTTATTACCATATGAAAAACAACATTCTGGACACGCACCAACTGGAACTTTTGTATCAGAAAACGACATACTTCAAAATCCATTACTTGGCGAAGTTTATGACAAATATTATAAATTCACAGTCAAGACAAATGAGAGTGGTGATTATATGATAATGGGTGTTCCACCCGGTAATCATACAGTTGTTATGGATTGTGATTTATCTGATATTGGAGAATTTTCTCAATCACCTCAAGATATCATTGATATGGGATTAGGTACATCAAATCAAATTACTGGTGCTACATTTTCAAGTAGTAGTGATTTATCAACACTTCCTCAAATCATATTTCAATCAGCAACCGTAGAAGTTAATCCATTTTGGGGTGAAGAAGAAATTTGTAGATCTTCAATAGCCCGAAAAGATTTTAATTTAACAGAATCTGGTGTGAAAATTACACCATCCGCAGTTTTCATGGGATCTATTTTTACTAATCCTAATGATTATTCATTGAGAAAGTCTTGTAGACCAGCAAAAAAGTTGGGACAATTGTGTACACTACAAACAGGGCCTGGAGAAATTATTGGGATTAGACAAACAATTTTTAATGATGAAAATGGGTATCCATTATTAGAAACTGCAAAATTACCAAAAAATGGAAAGGTTATCGATCCAAATGGTGTATATGTGTTTAACGTACCAATGAATATGGATTATGTTACAACAGATGAAAATGGTCAACAAGTTTTGAGTTTAAATCCTGAAGTAGGTATACCAACAACTGGAAAATATCGTTTTAAAATAAAATATTCACAACCAAATTCATTCGAAAAACGGGAAGTAAGAAGGGCGTATTATTTGGTACCTAATGTAAAGGAATACGGCTGGACTAACTCCGAATCCGATCCTTCAGATATTGTAAGCACAGGTAACACAAATTATAAAAAATTTCAAAGTTCATATTATTTTGGATTGGATTGGAGCGGTTATACAGATGGATTTTCTTTAGGGTCTGAGAAGAATAATCGAATAACTGAAATCATTAATTGTGAAGATACTTTTTATCAATTAAGATATAAAAAAGTATACACAACAGCTTCAATCATTGATAATTTCAAAAAAGGATTGAGTAGACAAAGATTTTTATCTATTAAGGATATCACAAATGATGAGTGTGAAGATACAATCAATAAATTTCCAACTACGGACGCTTTTTATAAATTTGATTGGTTATTTTTTATAGTGAATTTATTTATGATATTACTAGGTATTACGATGTATGCTTTAGTTATAGTTTTACACGCTTTGTGGGTTATTCTACAAATAATAAAAATTTTATCAATATTTATTTGGATTTTATGGTGGGCATTATATGCAATTTGTAAAATTGTTACGATAGGGTTTGGTAACTGTGGTGGAGAACCACCAACACTAAAAGAATGGTGGGATGCCTTTCCAACTATTTCAAAAATAACACTTCCAGTATTACCCTATCCTGATTGTGAAGCTTGTGATTGTTCTATGGAGTCACAAGTAGGTGTTGCTGATATTGGATTTGATAGTCTTAGTTGTAATGCTGATTTTTTTTCACCACAACTTTGGTTGTCAACTGGTGAAGATAATTCAGAATCAGATAAAGAAACATGGATGTTTGCTGGTTGGGGTTACGATCAAAAAATGCCACGTGGTTATGAGTATTTACAACGTGTCCCGATTGTTCATAAGTATAAGGATAGAGATGGTAATACATTATCGAGTATAAACAGATATCAATATTTTGTAACTGAATTACCTGTTTGGGAAAATATAAATAAATTTGCTCTTAAAGGTAAATATTTTAATACACTCACATCAAATGACAGATTACAGGGTAGTAATCAAATAAGAGTTGCATTTAATCCTCAATCAAATCCGAATAAATTTCATACCGATAATGTTATTGCACTTTTAGTTGATAATGTATGTTTAGAAAATATGAATGCTGGAGACATAATGACGTTTGTTGACCCTGCAAAAACATTTGATTTTAATGTGTCATCGTCTACTTCTGGTAATGTGTCAACTTATAAAACAATAACAGTACAATATGCCGACCCAAATAATGTAAATTCACTTTTACAACAAACATATAACATTGGTACACCACCATCAGGGTCTAATTTATCGTATTCAGCAAAGACTTATAATTTTGCTTCTGATTTGGAATATTACCAATTAATAACTGGTATGACATTAAACACTTTTAAAACAAAAGCCAATCTTTACAAACCAAACCAAACAACTTCAAATCAAAAATGGTCTCTAGTTAATAGTTTATATCCCAAAAGATATGTCAGTATAGATAATTCTTGGCGAACATTTACAGTACTTAATTTTGCCCCAGAAGGGGGATTAAATGATTATGATGAATGTTTATCTAGAACTTATTTAGAATATTATGATGCCGAATCAACATCAATAATATTTTTAGTACGAGGTGTAGATCCATGGAGTGGAAAACATGATGTTAGTTATGATTTATCACGTATATTCGGCTTTGACACATGGGGACACAATAACAATGAATTCAGATATACGTCAAAATACTACCTAAATATACCAATTCAACCTGGCGGAATCTGTTCGAGACAAGATTTATTAACATCCAATACTACAATACCATCTGGTTATCCAAACATTTATTTTGAATCTTATTTATTTTCGGCAACCACATCGATAAGTGCATATACAACAACAAATCATTTATATTATTCGTCTTTAGATGGACTACAAATTAATTCTACTTTTAGACCACCGTCATCTCCACAGACATTAAATTCATCATTTTTTTTAACAAATTCACCTACTGGACTGAGATTAAATAGAAGTGGAGCTAATGGAGTTCCATCAATTGGCCCACTAGGTAATTATGCAAGTGACGAGTATATTGAAGGTGGTTCATATATTCTATATGAAGAAGATGATGATGGGGACGGCCCTTTACTAGATCCAATTGGAGATTATGACGATGATAAATGTGGATTAGATAATAATTTCACCAGACCTGTAAGATATGTCGGGCCAACTTACATAGCTAAAAATTACACAAACGGTCAAAATTTTGCAACTCCTCCTACTATACGAATTGAAAGATCAAAATTGATTATGAGGTCTGACAGATTACCAACAGGTAGTGATTTAGATCAAATTTGTGATGGTAATGGAAATTGTAATACATTTTGTTTACAAGCTTCTAATACATTAACTTATTACGTTTTAGGCGAAACTGGTTCCTCGGTAAGAGAATTGAGTACATTTAATTCTGGTTTTGGTGATAATCGAGGAGATGATTATGTTTCTGGAAATTCTCAAGTTGATTTAATTATAAACTCTACAACATGTGATGGTATGAGAAGTTTGGATTGTTATGAATATAACCCACCAACTATAAATGTATTACCCCCAACTAATAATTGTAATACTAATGCTAGTGACAATCAAGTAATGAAAGGCGGGTGTTACGTATTATTAAATCCACCTATTTTGAGTATGTTTGGTCGAAATAATGATTTTCAATTGGTCTCAGAATGGAAATTAAGATTTAGGATGAATTTTGCATTATGTAGAGGTGTAATTGGTCAAACTTTTAAAAACGCTTGGATTAATGGTGCTTTGTTTGCATATCCATTTAATACTAATGTGTTTTTTGACAGAAATAACAAACCATTCGTAAGATACATAAATACATTAGGTAATGTTAAATATACGTTTTGTCCTAGTCAAATTGTTTATGAAAATAATTCAAACAATTTTTATTATAGATCATCCCCGTATAGCATCACTAGTGGTTTTATCGGGGCTAAATATGATCATAGGTTCCAAATGAATGATAAATATCTTAAAAATCCAACAACATTAGTAGATTTAGGGCCACAATATTTTTGGACAAGGGAAGTTTATTTTTCTGAAGAATATTTTGGTTATCAAGTTGATAGACTTGATGCGACATCTTTTAATCCATTAGAAGATACAACACTTATTTTTTCATTGTCACGTATTGTGAATGCAAATAGGGTATTTAATGCTGGGGTAGTAAAATCCCTTTTTTCTAGAAATGGTGGGACATTATTTAATGATTGTGCTGTAGATGGTGATTATGCACAAATGATACAAATAAATAGTAAGTATTCAATATTCCCATTTGGAGTTGAAAATTATGACGATCCAGGAAATAATGCCATTTATTTTGGGAAAGATTCTAACGGCGATTCTTTTTTTGGATTGTTTCTTACTGGAGATACAACATCCCAAGATTTGATTTCACCAAAAAGGTTAAATTTTCAAACTACAGGGACTGTCACAAGTTTTTTAAGTCGTTCAAATAGGTTACCAGTTAAAACCCAAAGAACACCTCACTATCAATGGAATATTACAAATTTTAGCCCTACAATTTTCGGTAATCAAGATAACAATTGGCAGACAAATTTAGCATCATTCCCAACTTTTGAACACCAAAGAATGGATAGATTGTTTGCACCATTCTTCCAAGGACAAAATTTGAATGTTCAATATTCACAAGGACACATCTTTAACGTTAATAGTAACGGATTAAATTGGGCTCCTAAACCATCAGGTTCAAATAATTCGAATATAATTAATACGGGGCCTTGGTATTTTTATTTTGGAGTTGTTGTTGGAGAAACAGCGATAGATAAATTTAGAGAGTTATACATACCCGAAACATAAAATGAGTGATACTGAATTAATCATTGTAAAACCAGATTTGATGGGCGCGGCCGCCCCAAAAACAGATATTTACCTGAATACTGAATTAGTTCAAACTCAATCTGAGATAATAGATTACAATAAAACAACAAATATAAGTTTACTGACTGTTTTTGATAATGAAAGACAAAAATCAACCACATTCAGACCAATCAATACCATATCGTATATTTATGATAACAATATTCGAGGGTTTTGTCCACCTAACAATAAATGGTTTAATTATAATAATAATTTATTTTATACTAATCCAGAGGCATCATTAAATACAAATGTCTGGACAGGATTACCTTTATATCAAGAATTTGAATTTATAAGAACTGATGTAACAAATCCACAATTAAATTTCACTTCATTCGGTGGATTTACAACAAAAAGCGCGACATCATATAATTGGAATATCAAAATATCATACCCCTTTGAAAATATTACCGGGGTCACAATGTCGTATGATTTCGGTGGAGGACGCGTGATACAGTGGGTAAATTCAAATGGATTACCATTTATTATATCTCAAGGTACTGATAATGGGTTACCGATAATACAGTTTGTATGTCCAGTTCCACATAATGTAAAAGTCGGCGAATATGTCGAATTATCTTCAGGTTTTACATATAATACTATTAATACTTTTCAAGTGTCTAGCTTGGGTAACAATACATATGACTCTGAAAAATACATTTTCAATATGGAAAATGTTGGGTTCACTGGAAGTACGTTTAATTCGGCAAGAATGGGAACTTTCAAAAGGATAATAAACATTTTTAATTCGGGGGAAACAAAATCAAAGTATTATATTAGAAATCATAAACTACTAACCTCAACTTCAGATATGATGCTGACCAAAAATGGATTTGAAAAAAATTCATTTGCAGATAGATCAGTATATCAGTTATCTGCTCTCACACCTAACGGGGTTGCAAAAGTTGTGAAATTTCAAAGTTCAAACACATATAATGTAACATTTGAAAGGGACATTGATATAAATGGTTTACTCGATAACAATGGAAAACCAATAACCCAACTTTTTCTTAGTTTTCAATGGTGTGGTTATTTTGGATGGCATGATAGATTAAGAAGGGGTTGGGGATTTAATATGCAAACAGGGTCAACAAATAATTGGTTTGATACCAATAATAATGGATCTCAAGAATCCGTCACACAATTAAATTATACTAGACAAAGTGGCGGCACTTTTAATTTTATAATTAATAAACCAAAAGAAATCAATGAAACATTTTATGGAGATTATTGTGAGTATAATGACATAGAACAAACTGAATATGTCATTTCAAATTACATGCATAAAATGTCTTACAATCAAACTTTATTTACGACAGATACAACTTCAAACCAAAAAAATCCTCAAGGTTATTATTACCAAGTACATCACCCAATAATAATTAAAGTTTTTTCAGATTATGTAGAATCAGCATCTGGGTTGAACCCGACAGAATTACCAAATTACGCATTTTATTCTCACAATCAAAATTTATGGTTATGGCGAGATATCTATACTTATGGGTTTTTTAATGAATTAGGTGAAGGAGTTAATTATCCATTTTTAAACGATGCACATTATCCATTTACAAATGTAATTTTTAAATTGTATAATCAAGGATCCTCATTTAATATCCTTGACTATTACCAAATAACGATTGAACCAATTGAAGACCCCTGTGAATAGAAAAAAAATATTATTTAGCGAAAGGGATAAAGAAATTGTCATTCCAATTGAAATGACTTGGGATTTTTATGGACAACAAGATTCGGTTAATGAATACGAACAAACAATAATTGAAGAAATTTTAAACTCAGATCAAGACTTTGAAGTTACAAGATTTGAACACAATGAATACTCTGATGATTCAAATCCTAATGTTAAAAAAACTGATATAAATTATGAATTTAATTTTTATAATCCATCGGTGATAAATAATCCTAATTCATTATTGTCTGGAACATGGCAAAATTCATACCTACCCAAATTTAAAGTTAATGAAATTTATTTTGCGGGACTACCTAGTTCTTTAAATAATGCATCAACATATAACCCTCTTGCATTTAAAAAATCCTTTTGGAAATTAGATCTTTATGATTATGTAAACCCATTAATTCAAAAAAATTATATTACAATTATTTTACCAACACATCAAGGTTTAACACAAACAACCACAACTGGATTCAATAACCAAATACCTGTTGAAATCAAAAAACCAAAATATCTTTTGGATTATTTGGGGGATAAAGAGGGTTTCTTTATTTATTGGTTGAAAAAAAGAGATTATTTAAATATCAATCAATTTTTTATGAGTGCTAAATTTTTTGATGCAAAAGTTGGTCAATTTATAAGAATGACAAATCGTCCTCAAAACTCACTAGGTAATACAACAAACCCGTTTATTTTAAATGGGGACGATTATTTCTATTATAAAGTTATATTGAACTATACAACTCAAAAATATGAGGTTTGGAATTCCAATCAAACTCTAAGATTTGGTACAAATATAAACCCAATTGTTTGGTATGAATACGTGAACCCTTAGGTATATGGATACGCAATTTGTCAGTTTAAAAATATCTCAAGAATCATTATTAACCAATAGAGTTCAAATCAATTACTCTGGAAACACTGTTGGTGTGTATTCTGGTATTCCTCAAATGATGACAGCCTCAACTTATAATGGAG
>Ga0214923_10006070_pt1 | contig 13736 bp, 13 predicted proteins | sample LL1510_MetaG_FD_177993 | JGI IMG/M metagenome (GOLD analysis project Ga0214923, IMG submission 177993) | Freshwater microbial communities from Lake Lanier, Atlanta, Georgia, United States - LL-1510 | ecosystem: Environmental > Aquatic > Freshwater > Lake | place: USA: Georgia | collected... | reverse complement strand
ACCCTCCTTGCTGCTCCCCTGGCTTGGGTGATTTCCTTTGCGCCGCTCGCCTATTTGAATTCACGGCACACGGGGGACTGGTCGGGAGATCCCTCGAACGAGGGCGGCATGAAAACCGACCACCCCCTCCTGACCTTGGCCGGCAACACCATCCTCGTGATTTCTGCCAGCTTGCAACAGCCATTCGAGCTGGGCAGTCGCCATGTGATTTCGGCCATGGGTCAGCTTTGTCCTCCTAGAGCACGGGAGAAATTCAGCGAGGCTTATCCTCGCTGGAGTCTGGATCACAGGGAATTCGCCATTGAGGAGGGCGCCGCATGGAGTTGGATGCTATTCGCTTTTGTTCTCACCTTCTTTTTTACTGCGAGGAGGAGGCCGATGGCGGAGCATTTCTGGGTTACAGTGGCCGTGTGGGTTTCTGTTTTTTTCATGATGGGCAAGTTGGCCTCCGAGGCGATTCCCCGGCTGCTCGCTCCCCTCTATCCTCTGCTTTTGATCGTGCCTGAAGGTCGGAGAGGCCAGTCGAGCCGGGCGGGCAAGGTTACCATAGGGTGGATCATGCTCTTTCTTGGGTTACCCCTCCTGCTCGCTCCCAGCCGGCCTTTGGTTCCTTGGAGCCTGATGGGCCAAGCGTTGGATGCCCTGGACCCAACCGCCGGCCTTTCCATGCGGATCACCCGGGTCCAAGAGGCTTACCACCAGAGAGCTCGCGGGCTTCTGCCCCTGATCCCAAGGGACATGGAGAACAAATATTTGCGGATTCTTTTGATTTCGAATGGAAATGATATGGAGGGCCCGCTTTGGTGGCCCTTGGGCAAACGGCATGTGGAGAGCCGCCGCATGGCTGATGCCCCTCCTCAAGAGGCGCCCGACTTGATCCTGATCCGTGAGAAGGAATGGCCGGCTTGGAGCTCCCTCTGGCAACTGACCGCACAACCGCGGGCCCAACTTTCCTTGACTCAACTCGCAAGAGTGGGAGCGGAAGAGTGGCTATGCTTGGAGCCTTTATATTGGACAATTAAGCAATGAAAGGCTCATATGAGCTCCGGCAACAAAGTGTTAGCTCATTTTTCCGCTTGCGAAAAAAATCAGTTTCTGGATCGAATTTTTTCCGCCCTTGCCCCGCATGCGGGCCTGATGTTTGGCCAAGTATTTAATTTTTAATAAAAGATCAGGCATTCGAAATACAAAAGACAAAGGCCGCAGCAAGCGAATTCTTTCTCCCCAAATCCGCTGCTGCTCTTTGGCTAAAATTGGTCAAGTCGGCCAGATATTTTCAGCACCTAATCATTTTTTTGTCCTATGATTTTTGAAACGCCGCGCTTCCTGCTAGACCCATGAATCGACGATGCTTTTTTAGTCCTCTTGAAATTTTTTTCTTAGTATCCTTGTGAGATTATAACTAAGCAACCATAGCTTCTTAGAAGCTCCTCCAAAGCTTTTACCTCGCGAGACATCCCTTAAGGACACTCGGGTTTGTGTCTTTCTTTAGTCTCCTTATCATGTTAAAAAATTTCCTTTGTGAATATCGGCAATCGACCTCCTAGCTTTTGGGATACGCTGGGGTTCGCCTCCCGTCGATTGCCCTGGGCCAATCGAGTTGCCAGTTTTGTGCGTCGGAATTTGGTTCACGGGCTAAAAGCAGGATTTTGGGAATTCATGCGAATTTTCTTAAAAGATATTCCATGGGTCTTTCTACCCAAGGGGACCTTTTCCGCTTATCAATCCCTTCGCTGGGGCGATCCTAGCATCGTTGGTCGTATCATCTTGGAGGATCAAGGAGCCCCCAAAGTTGCCCCAGCTTCTTTGGTTGTAAATTGTGGCTTGTCTCAACATAAGGAGCAACCTTGGCCGATTGTTTGGACAAGAAACCGAAGTGCGCGCTTAGTCTCTAATTCTCTGGCTCTTTTCAACGACAAAAAAGAGCTTTGCCTAGAATCAGTATACGGTGCTGCCCGCTGGAGAGATGATCCTGCTAGTCGTGCCTTGTTTTTGCCCAAACCGAAGCATCTTCAGGGCCGCTGGACCAGCATCGTCTCCGAATGGAATCCCCTCGACATTCCCCCGATCTACGGGCACTGGCTTCATGATGCTCTTCCGCGACTGGCAGTGCTCGGCGAGCTTCCTCTGGATACAAAGATTCTCGTTCCCTCAAAACTCAAGGCCATACATTGGGAAACCTTAGAACTTATGGGCCTCAAAGGCCGATGCCGCCCCACAAGCGAAGTGCATTTAACGATTGAGGATTATTATTTCTCATCTCCCGTTGGGATGATCAGCTGCTTTAATCCGTACGGCATTAACTTTATGCGGCAATCCTTTTGCTCCAAAGCTCCCCCTGATTTTTCTGCGCCAAGGAAATTCTTTTATTTGCGAACCTCCAGCCACCGTCGACTTTCCAACATCCATGCGATTTTGGAATTTCTGAAAGCCAGAGGATGGCCAATTGTGCGTGATATAGATCTAAATTTTGCTCAAACCGTCGCTCTTTTTTCGCAGGCAACTGATATTTGTAGCTTTCTGGGAAGTAACATGTCCAACACGATGTTTTGTTCCCCTAATTGCAAGGTTCTGCAATGGGTGCCCGATATTTTTATCGATGGCTTCACTGACATGATTGCTTCAGCTGTTGGCTTTAAATTAATTTCTGTTGTTTTGGCATCGGGCGGGCCAGCCGCCCACTCCCCATCGGTAAAAATTGAGGACTTAAGGCAGAGCCTGACCGAAGCGGGCTACGAATCCTGATTTATAGAATTTTTCTTGTTAAATTTATCCTCTTTTCTTGGGTTTGGTTTCTTTTTATTTTCTCAATTGGTCTCACCATGCCAACGCCGTTCACAATTGTCGTTACGACAATATCTGTGCCCACAGTGGCTATGGGCAATCTTGCCTCTGGGCTGTCTAGGGCTGGAGGCACGCTAGTTGTCGTTGGTGATGCTAAGGGCCCCGAGTCTTATCCGCTTCCGAATACAAAGTTTTTTCCGCTTTCCGTTCAAAATCAACAGCCATGGCAACTTGCTCGGCTTCTTCCTACGGCTCACTACACCAGAAAGAATCTGGGCTATCTGTTTGCATTGCAGGACAAGCCGGATTTTGTTGTCGAAACAGATGACGACAATGCCCCCCTGCCGGCTTTTTGGAATCAAAGGATTCCAGATCAACAGGCTAAACGTTTGACGAAATCAGGTTGGGTAAACGTGTACAAGCTTTTTACCGATAAGATGATTTGGCCTCGAGGATTTCCCCTGGAAAACCTAAAAGCTGATTCTTTGTCTTCGTCTATATCAGAGACGGCCTACGATTCGCTCGAGAGTTGCCATGCCCTTATCCAACAAGGGTTGGCCAACGGAGATCCCGATGTCGACGCTGTTTACCGCCTGACTCACCCCTTGCCTTTCACCTTCCGAGATGCTCCCTCGGTTTTTTTGGACAAGGGAGTCTGGTGTCCTTTTAACAGTCAAAACACCACATTTTTTAAATCAGCCTTCCCTCTTCTTTACTTGCCCTCCTTTTGCACCTTTAGGATGACCGATATTTGGCGATCCTTTATTGCCCAGAGGTGCTTGTGGGAGATGGACTCGGGAGTTCTTTTTACCGGTCCTTCTGTTTTTCAGGACCGCAACGAACACCTGCTCCTAAGGGATTTCGAACAAGAAATACCAGGGTATCTTGGGAATGCTCGGATGGCCGAAATGCTCTTAGGCCTGAAGCTGGGTGCGGGAAGAAATTTCAGGGTAATCTCTCAAAACTTGCTTATTTGTTATGAAATGCTGATTCGCAAGGGGTTTTTCCCGACCAAAGAGCTTTCCTTGGTGGAGGCTTGGCTAGCCGACCTAAAGCTAATAAAAATGGCCGAATAAAGAAAGATCGGATTTCCAAAGGCGCAATGATGGAGAAGCCGCGTGGCCCAGAGAAAAAACCCTTTTCACTTCGGTCAGGCATAGAAAATTTAGTTCAATTTTCATTTTTCAGTTTCAAGAACTATTTTTTGGAGCCCAATAATATTTTTTTGAATTGAAAATTCTTTTGTATACCGACTTGAGTATCCGTTCTAGCCAACTCTTCTGGCATCGGGACTTGGGTCTTCTCACGAAAGCCTACCGCACTCTCGGCCACGATGCCTGGCTGGTTGTGCATCCGGCGAAGCTCCGCCCGCGCGAAAGCAAGGTTCGGAGCGAAGCAGGACCATCACCCGCCACCCGCGACGACCCCGTCATCTGGGCCGCTCCTTGCGATGTCCGCCACCCCGGTTGGTGGCAAAGCCACAAGCCTGATCTGGTGATTCTCGGCCTTTGGACCCGGCCCCAATATGACTCCATCCGTCGCGCCGCCCTCTCCGCCACCCCCCGTGTCATCGAACGCGCCGACAGCGATGGCATGCGCACCGCTTCCTGCGGTCTCCTCACCTATGCGAAACGCCGGTTCGACTACTTCCGTGACCGCACCTGCCGCTGGCCCGCCATTTTATCGATTCCAGTCTCTGCTCTTTATTCGTTTGCCTCCATCCTCGCCACCCCCTGGATGGAGGCCCGGTTGGCCAGAACCCTCAAGCTCATCCCCGCCCTAGCCGTGGAAACCCCTGCCGCCACGCAACTTTGGAGAGAGCTGGCCGCCAAACTAGGAGCGGATCCAAAACGGATTCACTGCGTTCCCCATCCGATTCAAACCGATATTTTCAGGCTCGATCCCAAACTCCCTAAAAAGAAACAGGTGATTTCTGTCGGCCGCTGGGAGTCCTACCAAAAGAATCTTCCTTTGCTTCTGAAATTCCTCATTCCCTTTTTGCATCAAAAAACCGATTGGTCTGCTCTTGTGGTCGGGTCGGGTCTGCCCGCAAGTCCTCCCCATCCACGCATCACTTTCTCCCCACCGCTTCCTGCGCCAAGACTTTCTCGTCGGATGCAAGAATCCAGAATTTTTCTGTCCTCCTCCCGGTATGAAAGTTTTGGCCTCGCCGCCGCCGAAGCCGCCTTGTCCGGCTGTCGGGTGGTCGCATTAGGGGATTGTCTGCCCGGGTGGCCAAGGGCACCTTCGATGGGTTCCCATGACGGCCCCATGAGCAACCTGATGGCGGCCGCAGAAAACGGCCCTCGCCCCCGATCTCCCGCGGGAAAACTTTCTCTCGCCCCCAACCGGGTGGCTGCTTTATTTTTACGAATTGCCGGAACTTTAAAAAAGCGGCCCCCCCGCCTGACCTAAACGTCATTTATGGGGCGACAAAACTTTTTTTTCTCTAGTCTCATTGCCGGATATTTTTCTTCGGCTGCCAATTTGGCCTACACCGCAATCTCTGTCCCTCTGGCCTTGCACTACCTGTCCAAAGAGGAATTCGGTCTTTGGGCCCTTGTGGTTCAGATCGGGGGATACCTCATGCTGTTGGATCTGGGCATGAGCAGCTCGGTAGCCCGTTTCTTGGCTGATCATAAAGATGAAGTGAATGGCCGGTCCTATGGGGATGTCATCGAGACGGGCAAAGTTTTTTTCTGGATTCAGGCGCTCCTGTTGGCGGTCGCTGGCCTTGCCTGCGCCGCGTGGGGACCGAAGCTCCTGGGGATTCCGGGGGAACTGACAACCGTTTTTCAAAGAGTCGTTTTTTTTTACGTTCTTATTCTTGCGCTCGGTCTGGCCCTGCGCATCAAATCTGCCCCGCTCTGGGCCCATCAACGAACGGACATTGGGCACTGGAGCACGATGGCCAACCTCTGCTCCGCCCTCGGCGTCATGGGTCTGGGCTTCTTTTTGGGATGGGGGACCTACAGTTTTCTCGCGGGCGCCTTCGCGGGCACCCTCTGGTCCTCCCTTCTTCCTTGGGCAGCATGCCGTCGGTTAAAGTTGTTGCCGGAGCGGAATCTTGGGAGTCGCTTTTGTCGAAAGCTTTTCGTTCGCATGCTCGGGTTTGGCAGGGATGTCCTGATGATGCAGTTGGGGGGCCTCCTCTGCGCCGGCAGCCAAATCATTCTGGTGACCAAGCTTTTTGGATTGGAGACGGCCGCCGTATTTTCTGTGGCCACCAAAACCCTCGCCATGGGGCAGCAGCTGATTGGCCGCATCCTGGAAAGTGCCGCTCCAGGGCTCACGGAGCTTTTCGTGCGGGGAGAACGGGACCGTTTTTCTTTTCGTTTTTATCAAATGTCCACCCTCTCGGTGGCCCTGGCAACATTCGCGGGGATTGCTTTGATGGCAACGAATCGGGAATTTATCGGACTCTGGACCCACGGTAAGGTGGTTTGGAATAGGGGGGGAGATGTGCTGATCGGAGCCCTGCTGATATCCAATGTGGCCTCTCGCTGCTTTCAGGGGGTTTTCGGCATGACCGGGGACCTGGCCAAAGTACGGTACCTTTCCCTGCTCGAGGGGGTCATTTTTGTGGGTTGTGTGTTGGGCTTGAAGGGATGGGGCGGGGTCTGCGGAATCCTGGGGGCGGCGCTGGCGACAAATTTTTTAGTGTCGGGGCTGGGTGGCTGTTTCCAAGCGTCTCGGGTCGTTCCCATGAGGGAAAACTGGCAAACCAAGCTTGCGCGGTTGCTGGTTTTCTACTTTTTAATGGCAGGGGCGTACGGGTGGGCCATCCAATCTTTTTCCTCGCTCTTGGCACGGGTGACCATCACCCTGATCCTCTTGATCGGGTGCGGGTTTAGCCTGGTGAGAAAAATGAGATCAACCCTTGGCCAAGCAATCTAGCTCCGGGCCGCAGGTGGGCTGGCTGCCCCCGGCCGTCCTTTTGGCCCACTTTCTGTGGCCCAAACTTCTCATGCCAAAATGAATTTTCAAACTGGCTTGCGCAATGCGCTCATGGTCCGGGTGCGATCTTGTTTCCGCCGGGCTGCCCAAATCATGACCTGGCTTCCTGGTGGGGCTTCCTTGCTCTCGTTCTTTTATTTTTGTCTGTCCAGCTGGAAAGGAGGGAGGCCCTTGAGAATTTTTTGGGATGGGCATGGGTGGTACCGTGTCGAAAGCAAGGTTTCGATTCCCTTGGGCCCCAACTTTCCGGCGTTTTCTGGCTTGGTGCGTCATGCCCTCCCCGAGGGGGACGAAATTTTTTCTCTTCGAAGAAAATGGTGGTTTCGCCATTATCACCCGAAACAAGGGGATGTGATTTTGGATATTGGCGCCGGCTACGGGGAGGACACCTGGGTCTTTGCCCAAGCCGTCGGCCCCGAGGGAAGAGTTCTCTCCGTGGAAGCCCATCCATCCACTTTTCTTTTTCTAACGTCTTTTATTCGCTATAATCGTTTGCCCAATGTGGTCCCCTTATCCGTGGCTGTCTCCCGCACGGGCGGGTATGTCTCCATCTCCGACCACGAAGCAGAGGACTGGCAACTCAATTCCATTTCGTTGTCCCCACCCCACCGTTCCCCCAGGGGTCACCGGGTGCCCGCCCAACGCATCGATGAAATCCCCTTTGTTCATCAATGTCCACGCGTGGCGTTCCTGAAAATGAATATTGAGGGAGCGGAAGTGCTCGCCTTGGAGGGGGCTCAGGAGGCCTTGTCTCGAACCCAACAGGTCTGCATTTGTTGTCATGATTTTTTGGGCCCGGCGACGGCGACCAAACAGGCGGTTTGCCGCTTGCTGCAGGCCGCCGGATTTGAGCTTTTTTTCACCCCGCCCGACTCCCCGCCCTATGAGCGGGATTTCGTCTATGGAAAAAAGTTTTCTGCTTAATCCCCGTCCTGGCGTGTGCGGTCCGCATCAGGAAATCCATGCGACCTGGGAGGGTTGGAGCTAAGATGAAGCCCACCGCCAACCCGAAGATGAGGCTTTTGCTTGCCACTTTTTCTTTCCCACCCAACAAGGACGGCGTCGCCGAGGCCTCCGCAGCTTGTGCGCAAGCCTTGCGGGCCCATGGGTGGGCGGTCGACGTGGCCACCGCCGGTCCTGCCTCCCTGGCCCCGTGCGCCGAGGGGCAGGGCATTACCCTTCATCATTTCGATATTGCGGGAACCGGTCATGTTCGCCATCCCTTTCAAGGTCAGCTTGCATTATACCGTCAATTTTTGCTGTCTGGTTGCTGGGACATTATTTTCTTTGAGGGATATTCATGGCCTTTAACCCTGGCCGTCCCCCTTTTCGATCAGATCTCCGCCCGAAAGGTGGTCGTCAGCCATGGGTACGGAGCCTTGGTTTGGACGCCGGTCCCACGATTTCCATTTGGCTTGGGTGCCCTTACCTTTTCGGTGATCCAAAGTCTCAAGATGTTACACTGGATCCGAAAAGTCGACCGGTGGGTTTTTCTAAGTCCCCGAGCAGATCTGTGCTCATTTTACGATCATTGGCTGGGTCAAAAAATCCATCACCCCGGGATCAGAGTGATTCCCAACGGCCTCAACCCAAACCAACGGGGCACTGGTTCCCGGTTCCGCGAGGCATGCGGCATTCCCGCGGATGTTTTGGTGTTTCTTTGTGTGGGTTATTTCTCTCGGGGGAAAAACCAGCGGCTTGCTCTCGAGGCCTACCGTGACGCCGCGGTGCCCAATTCGCGTTTGGTCTTTATCGCCCCCGAGTCAAACGAATGGATGGATAAGTGCCGAGATGTTGCCCGACACGTTCCTTGGTCCGCTGCCCATCGGGGGGTGATCTGGCTGACCGGACAGTCCAGAGAGTCGACGCTGGACGCATTCGCGGGATGTGACATTTACCTCTCTGCTTCCACCGGGGAGACTCAACCGATCACCCTTTTGGAGGCGATGCGGGAAGCCAAGCCCTGGATTGCCATGAAGGCCGGTTGTATCCCTGAACTTCCGGGGGGCAGGTGTGTTGCCAGCAGGCGCGCAATGGTGCGGACCATCCAAAGATTGGCTTCCGATCGACGACTTTGCGCGGAATTGGGCCAATCTGGGCGAGAAGCGGTCGCCTCGAAGTATTCGGCGAAGAATTTTGAAAAAGCGTACGGCGAATTGGTCATGAGTCTCGTCAACCAGCGTTCATGAAGGTGTTCCCCCTTCATCCCGCCCATGTGGTGCGCGCAGTCTACTACGCGCAAAGAAGGCGGCTGAAACAATGGTTGGGCATCTCCGATTTGCCCCGATCCCCGGTTCTGGAAGGCGGATTGAAGCAGGCGGTCGAGAGATACCGGCGGATTTGCCAAACTCTTTTGGTCAACCTCCCCCGGGTTTTTCCGCAACATTTTGTCGCCGCAGAGATCGGCTGCGGAGACTGTCTGGCGGCCGCGGATATGATGCTTGGATTAGGCGCACGGCATGTCCATTTAATTGAATCTCAAGCCATGCCGATCTCCCCTCTGCATCGAGAGGCCCTCGAGCGCACCCGGGCACCGGATCTCCCCAATCGCGCAACCATTCTTCTCCCAGACCCCCCCCCACGCCTAAATCCCCACCTGGCGTCCCTGCACACCGGCTTGCTGGAGACCATCACCCTTCCCGACCCCGTAGACCTCGTTTACTCCTTTGATGTTTTAGAACACGTGGAGGATCTGGACGCTTTTTTTTCCGGCTGTCGACACCTGCTGAAGCCGGGGGGCTGGTCTCTGCATAAGTTTGATCTGTCAGGACATGAGTTTTTTGAGGACCCTATGCCGCCCTTGGATTTCCAAACCTATCCAAACTGGCTTTACCACCTAATGTTCCCGCGTTATCGCAGGGCCGTGCGCCACTTTGCGGATCAGATGTTTGAGGCCATGAAATCTCATGGCTTGGAAATCCAGACGGTGGTTCCCCTTCGGCAGGCGGATCCGGGTTATTTGCGGGATCTCCGCCCGAGCCTGCGGAAGGAAGCCAGCCGGAGGGAAGACGACATCCTCGGGTTGCTTGACCTAGTGGTGGCCGCACGCCGTTCCGGGTAACCAAAATGAACATTGCCTTTCTCACCACGGATAATCGTCAGGCAGACGGCCGATATTCGCTGACCACCCCTTATTTTGGGACCGCCCCAGCCGCCCTGCTGGAGGGCTTGGCCGCCCACTCCGAGGCCGAAATTCATGTGATCGCCTGCACCCAGTCACCCATGACGTCACCCCATCAGTTGGCCAAGAATATCCACTTCCATTCCTTGGTTGTCCCCCGATGGGGATGGTTGCGCACGGGGTATGTCGGGTGCATTCAGGCTGTCCAAAAAAAGCTCCGGGAAATTCAACCCGACCTGGTTCACTCCCAGGGAACGGAGCGTGACTGCGCAGTTTCCGGCGTTTTCTTTCGAGGCCCCAAGCTTTTGACCCTCCACGGAAACTGTCGGGCCATCGCGCAACTCCCTGGCTCTAAATTCTTATCCTACTGGTGGCTCCAGGCTCGGCTGGAACGGTTTTGCCTCCCCCGCTTCGACGGCGTGATTTGTATTTCCCGGTATACCCAATCCTGGGTCTCGGGCCTGGCCCGCAAGACCTGGCTGCTTCCCAATGCCGTGGACTCGAGATTTTTTGAGATCCGCTCCCGGAAGGTCGGCCCCCTCCCGGTCATTCTGGTGGTGGCGCATGTGGATGCCAGCAAAAATCAGATCGGCCTGATCCGCTCCCTTGATTCGCTTGCCAACCAACGGCCCTTGGAGGTGCGCTTTTTTGGCAGGTGCGCCCATGATCCCTACGGAGAAAAATTTCGTGAACTGATCGGCACCAGGCCTTGGTGTGTTTGGGGAGGGATGGTCGACAGGGAAAAGCTGCGCGGCGAGTTCTCCCAAGCCTCGGTGGTGATGTTGCCCACTTGGGAGGACAATTGCCCCATGGTGGTCCTGGAGGCCCAGGCGGCGGGCATTCCCGTCATCGCGTCAAACGTGGGCGGCGTTCCAGATCTGATTGAGGATGGATTCACGGGGATTCTGACCGATCCAACCCGGCCCGAAACCATGCCTCAGGCCCTGAAAACACTTTTGGATCAACCGGATTACGCCAAGCGTTTGGCGGAGCAGGGCCAAAAACAGGCTGCGGCCCGCTTTCATCCCCGCGTCATTGCCGAACAACATCTCCGGATTTACCGGGAGGTCATCGCCACACGATAAACCTCGACTAAATGCTGGGCCACATCGTCCCAAGATGGGACTTTTTTTACCTTCGGGGCGCTCGAAATATTATCGAAGAATTTTCGAAGGAACACCGCGGTCTGCTTTGCGGAACCGATCGGGACATAACTGGCTTCGCTTTGAAAAGAGGAACGGGCCCAGGGCAGATCGCTCAACAGCAGGGGGCAACCGCAGGCTGCGGCTTCAAGCGCGGATAGGCTTTGGCTCTCCATGGAGCTGAGTAAGACAAATCCGGCCGCTTGCTGGTACTCTTCAGCCAGCTTGCTGCGATCATCGATCGATCCGACATATTCGACCCAAGGCTTGGCTTGCTGAAGTGCGTTGAGAAAAAGACGATAGTAGGGATCCTCTGCGTGATACGGCCGGCCAATCACCCGAAGTTTTACTTTGGCCAACCCGGCGGCCCGCACCATCTCCACAACGCGTTTTCTGGCTGTGATCGTGACCGTGGTGACCAGATGTCCCATGCGCGAATGGTTCCCTTTTGCCTCCAAAAAAGCCTTCTCCACGCCATTGGACACCACTTCGATGCGCGCGTCTCGCGCCCCGTAAATTGTGCGAACCAGGAAAGCTTCCCAACGGGTCAGGCAAACACAGCAGTCTGCCAGGTCATACACCGACCAACCCAGCTTGTTCCTCAGCCTGCCACCTAGGATTCGATCCATTCCACAGACCACGCGGAAAGGAAGTCGCTGCCAGGCGTTTCTGGATCCTTGGGAAGTCAACAAATCTGCAACCACGAGGCGGATTTTTTTTTGCCGGGCCAGACGAGCGTAGGACATGGGCGGTTTGCCAAAAAAATGGATCAAATCAGGACAGCGGGCGCCATCCCACCAAGACAACATTTGCACCTCCGTGCCGCCGCGAATCAGGGCCGCTTTGGTTTGTTCGATTTGAATCTGGGCCCCCCCGTGCGCCAAAGAAAAGGGCACATGACAATCAAAGGCGATTTTCATCTGGCGTAGGGACTTCGATGCCCTTCGAGGATGCGGTTTGCACCCACCACCACAGAACCAGGCGGAATGTCCTTGGTGACCACCGCATTCGCCCCAACCGTGGCACCCTCGCCCACCACGACCGGTCCAAGAACCTTGCAGCCCGCCCCCAAATACACTCCATCCTGGATTTCCGGCATCTTGTGAAGGTCAAACTCTGTGCCCCCAAGGGTGACTTGATGACCGATGACCACTTGGGACCCCAGCCGCACCCCCCGGCCCACCACGATCCCGTGGGGGTGGGGCAAGAAGGTGCTCGCCGGAAGCGAAACCCCAAAGTCTGAACCCGCCAAAAGAAATACGCATTTTGCCCAAAGCTTTTCCCGGGCACGGGATGCCCGAATTAAAATACGGGAAAACCGCTTGTTGCTGATATGCGGATTTCTTGGATGACGATCCACCCGACAACCATAACCTTTGCAGGGCACGGGTGTCCACCCCGTCTCGTGCGATCGAGAGGCCTGAACCTTGGGGGATCGTCATCATCGCCCGAATTTGCGCAAGGGGGGCCAGGAGCCTGACTTTCAATTTGAAAACCGTGGCCTTTGGGGGATTCTTAAAGCTGTGCACTCCTATTTAACGGGCCAAACCGAAGCTACCCTTCAGGATTTTTATTCCGGAAAAAAAGTCTTGGGCAACGACTTCACGCCTGAACAAATCCGCGAATGGTATTCGCTCGAGGAAAACGCATGTTTTGAGATTTACGAGCACGGAAAAAAGCGGATGCCCAACAATGACTGGCTGCATTGGTCCTGCGGCTTTCGTTGGGCCCTAGGCCAACGCCACTCTCTGGGGAAAGTTTTAGGGCTGGGCAGCGGAAATGCGGAGGAATTTCGCCCCATCGAGAAATGGATCGAGCACCTCTACATCGTCGAATCGGCGGAGGGTTATTTCCAGGATGGCAAAACCATAACTTACAAAAAGGCTCGGCCCGATGGGGTGCTGGACTTTCCTGATGAGTTTTTTGACACCCAAGCCGCGATTGCGGTTCTGCACCACATTCCCAATATCTCCTCTGTTTTGAGGGAGTTGTTTCGAACGCTCAAAAGGGGGGGAGTTTGTTTAATCAAGGAGCCTATCACCAGCCTGGGTCCATGGCACTTGCCCCGCAAGCGAGGGCTCGCCCCCTGCGAGAGGGGGTTCCCACAAAAGTGGCTACAAGACGAGTTGGAGACGATCGGTTTCCACATGATCCATAAGACCTTATTTGAGTTTCCTCCATTGCGGCATCTGCGAGATCGCTTTGGCGTGGACACCTACAACTCTAAGTTCTGGGTTTGGATCGACCAAGTTGCCTGCCAATGTTTAGGTTGGAATTATCGTTATTACCGGAGACGGTGGCTCGAAAAACTTGCCCCTTCATACGCTTTCTTCGTTTGTCAAAAACCTGATGCTTGATGCAAGCCGCTTCGCGAAATGGGGGAAAGTTGCCTTGGATGAGTGATCCACTCATGTTGAAGGCCTGATGAACTGCGACCGGATCAGTCAAACGCCCTTCTACTTTGCCCAGTAAGACTGATGTCGTAAGGTAATTGGGGTGCAAAACTTAACCGTCCAAAAAGTCTGCTTGTTCTTGATTACCTTAGCTTTTTTTGTCGCCGCGCCTTGGCTCACCAGCGAAACCCTGAACGGCAATACGCTTCCGCTTTTGACTATCGGCGGGGTGGCGGTCCTGCTGTTGTTTGTCTACGGTTTGGGCGACCGCTGCTGGATGATCATTCCGTTTTGCCTTTCGATCGACGGGAATTTGAATTTTCTGCCTCTCAACTTCTC
>Ga0214923_10006069_pt1 | contig 13737 bp, 16 predicted proteins | sample LL1510_MetaG_FD_177993 | JGI IMG/M metagenome (GOLD analysis project Ga0214923, IMG submission 177993) | Freshwater microbial communities from Lake Lanier, Atlanta, Georgia, United States - LL-1510 | ecosystem: Environmental > Aquatic > Freshwater > Lake | place: USA: Georgia | collected... | reverse complement strand
AAGAATCAAAGAATCAAAGAATCAAAGAATCAAAGAATCAAAGAATCAAAGAATCAAAGAATCAAAGAATCAAAGAATCAAAGAATCAAAGAATCAAAGAATCAAAGAATCAAAGAATCAAAGAATCAAAGAATCAAAAAAAAGAGGGGAAAGAAATAAGGAATAGCGGATACGTAAGTTATTTACTAGCAATCGCGCGGTTATTCTTGTTGCCACCATTCGCGCGCATAGGTGTCATCCAATTCTTTCTGCCAGTACTTTTTCATGTTATTTGGATTATTTGACTTCTTTGCGTTAAACGTGGACTTTGTATGCCAGTCATTCTGCGCGCGGTTATATCGCACCGCTCTATCAGAAGCAGAATTGCCACCGGTGTCAAACATATTACTAGTGCCGACATTCATGCCATCGCGCGCACAGCTATTACCATAGTTATTTGGGAACAAATCGGGACGAGAATATCTCAAATTCATATCACGCATTCTTGTCTGCTCATATGGACCACAATATTGTGTCTGACTATTGCGCGTGGGTGTGGGATTACTCATAGGCGCATCGTATCCATTATAGAACTCGCGATTAGGGTCTTCTAAAACAGAAGTAGATGTTTGTGCAATTGGGTTAAATGTGTAATTGGAATTCATTCTGCAATTCTGACTACGCGCGTTACAAGAGTCGCGAAGACTATTATCTTCCTGATTATATTGTCGAAACGCGCGATAAGGTTTAACATTTGGAGTACATGTATTTGGATCAGTATATGTATACACATAGTCTTCATAACTATCATTGCGGGGGTCTTGGCTAGTATTTGCAGCCACAAAATTTGAATGATGGCGTTGTGGCAAATCTATAGGTCGGCGTTGAGTATGTAGATCATTATTTATCTTGTTAACGCGATGCATTGCTTCTTTTCTAATTCCTTGTGGGTTCTGCTTTACATAGCTATTAAAATATTCAACATTTTTATTAAATGCAGACATTCCCCCTAGGCTATCGAAATCGCCGCGACTATCACTGCCAACTTCTCTATTTCTATAATTTTCTCTCATCCTAACTGCCGGGTCGTCATTTAATGAATTTGTCAGAGAATCGTGGCTGGAGTTATCGCGGCCAAATAATTTACCCATGTACTTATACATTTTGTTCATATTATCTCTCTCAACCGCGCGGGTTTTAAGAGTTATAAGCCCGATACAAATCCATAACAAAGTATTTACTAGTGTTACATATATAGTTACATCTTTTTTAAGCTCCTTAATTCTGATAACTAATATTAACACCATAATAAATACTACTATTAATAACCAATCTTCAGCAGAGAATTCTGATAAGTTTAGCATATTTATAACCAATTACTATCCAAATTTTAATAAATTATCATAAAAGAGATTATATAATTAATAAATAACAGAGTGAATATATCCTGTGAATGGAGATACTTGATGAATTTAATTCTATTACTGACTTAAGTACATTACAAAATTTATCTGATAGTACAATAGCTCAAATAAATGGTAGCCGCGTATTGCAACTATTACTCAATAAAATAATCAAAGTAGTAGTCGGCGGGAAATCATCAGAGATTAATAATCTCTTGAGTGATAATATTAACTTTATATTCAATGAAATATCTATTATGGATGAAAACAACAATATAATAACTTCGCGAATCCCGGATATAGTATACATCAATGATTATATAGGCGGCGAAGTAATATCTAATAATGAAATAACTGGCGATATTCTATCAAGAAGATATAGAAATTATGCGGATTATATTATGTCATCAACCGGCACATTATTGGCAAATAATATCAAAAACAAATATGTAGAATATTATGATCTCGCGGGTAATCTTGGAGAAGAAAGCGGCGGAGCTATATTTGATACACATGCACTTAAGTCGCGCCGAGCTCGAGTAGAACTATACTCTGATTGGCAGAACTCATATTACCGCGAATGCTACGAAACAACGCGTCAACTATATGTTGATTACAAATTTAACCGCGCTTCTAAACGCGGCTATTATTCACAATATTATGAAAGCGGTGTATTATATTTTAGCATTAAATGCGATTTAGAAGATGGAATCGGCTTATTTACTATTTATGATGAAGCTTCGCGCAAAAAAATAATAGAGATAGAAACCGCGCCTTATGTTAACAAATTTAACATAAGGAAACTTAATATTGATTAGCTTATATGCGCTTATTTAAGCCGCGGGTATAAATATGTCTCGGTATTCAATATAGAGTGCAAGAAGATGTCGGGCGTGATCAATCAAATAAGCGCGTTCTTCATCATTCATACTTTCGAACACCATAGTCGCGCGATTCATGAGTCGATAAAACTCTTCAATAAACTCTTTTTCGACTTCAAAATGTTCTATGATTTGATTTGGATTAGTAAAGAACTCATCTACGTTAGATGAATCAAGAAGCGCCTTATTCTTATAGAAGAATGTGCCGAGCGCTATAATAGGTATCTCGGGCATAGCTTTCTTCAGAGTCTTAAATCGGCCTATATAGAGGTCAATCATTGTATCAGATTTGATCTTACTTTGAATCATCTTAAGATATTCAAGGATTGACTTGTTAAAGTCTTTAGATAGATCATCTTTTTTTTGTTTTAGTTGCTTAGCAGTATAAGTGCCCGACATTTTGTTGTTAGATATAATTTTTAAAAAAGCTATCATATTTTATCAATTACTTAATCTAACTAGCCAACAGGTATATAAAACAAGAGATCGAATTATTACTTAGATGTATAGTATTTGAGTTTCTGGCCTAAAACTGATTCTGTTTCTACTTTAGTTCTAGGGCGCGTTTTTTGATTGATATAATCAGTAAACATAGAATGTGTAGGAATGTTATTATCTCTGTTTACTATATCTTCAAAGGTCAATCCATTAGCCATACATTTAGGTTCAATATTATCTGTGATCTTAGTTTTATAAGGTGTATGGCTTACCGGAATAGGTATTCGTGTTATACGATCAGAAGCCATCATCATAGTCTTTTTTTGTAATCTATAGTCTTCGTTTCTACTTGTATTGGATTATAATGAAAGTATTTTTCTCTATGAGCTTGTTTCTCTGCCTCTATATCTTCCAATGTACTATTCACTATATCTGTCACTTGCTTATCGATAAGTTCGCGGTCTATTTCATCAAGGAAAGTAGTATAATTCTTCTTTATATTACTCATATTAGTTCACTCTTAACAAGACATTTATCAATTTAGTAATCGCTCATAAAAAAGAATTATATATGTTGCTCTTTTACTATAATGTCACGTGTTGCTTTACTGTAGTATTATATGCTTCTTCGCGATCATGTAAATAAGCAATTATTTCTAAGAATTGCGTGAGTTCATTTTCCTATCAATACTCTAATATCAGATTTGGAATCTGATTCGTGTTCTAAATTAGAATCAGTATTTAATTTTGACTCTACTGTGGGAATTTGTTCTGCTGCAGTAACCGCGGTATTGATAGCATCTCTATAGACAGAATATTGAAAATAGTTTTGCAATTGATCTACTTCAGTATCAGTTAATATAACTTTATCAGGTGATGTAACTGTATCAAGTATATCAGTTAGTGTAACTGTATTAGGTATATCAGTTAGTGTAACTGTATTAGGTACATTAAGTGATGTAATTATATCAGGTGATGCGGACTCGGCATTAGATTCAGATTGCATATCTGTGTTATATCATTAAGTACTTTCTTTTTTTTATCTATTTAAGTAAAAAAACAAAGCATGTTGACTACAAAGTCTTTTTACGATTACGCGAGCGCTGCTTATTAATAGGAGATGTGTATTTATTTACTATGTTGCTAAATCTAGTATCTAGATGAACAGGTTGGGTGCCGATATCGACATATTCTTCTGATACAAGATCCGTGGTAGTTTCTACAACTGGTTCTGTAGTCGCTGTTTCTACTTCTTGATCTTTTGTTGTAGTAGTATCCGCCGGAATAACAGTAGATGCTCCTGCCGATTTAATTGTATGCATGAAGCCATCACGCGGAGTGTCTTTAACCGCTTTATAGAGCTTTTTAAATTTAACTGCTACTTTTTTGTTATTATAGCGCGACTTAGTAGTGCATTCATCTATCAATGATTGTATTTGCGTATCTACTTGATTTTTGTACATTACTTGTGATGCATCATCTATATCTCCTGTATTAAGTACACTAGATTGTTTAGACTTAAAAACGAGTGCGGGGTTTAGAGCAGCACGTACTTCATTATATTTGCTACTATGTAATATGTTGTAACTCTCGGCGTAGTTGATTAACTCAGTTTCATATACTTTGATTGTATTAAAATTTCGCTTTGCATCAGGAACAAGTGTTCCAATTGTGTTGAATATATGAGTATAGTACTCTTCTTTGTTGTACTTGAGTACTATGTGATGCACATTTGTAACATGAAAATTACTCAATAATGCTTTTCTAATAAGAACTAAATCAGCCATTGCTTGTTCAACAACATATTCTGATGTAGCAAATTCATGAGTCAAATAAGACGAAGGAAGCTCTAATACTAATGTTAGAACTTTGTTATCAATTACTGCTCTGATAAACTCTATTGGATCAAATTTTTGTTTTCCAATAATGTATTCGCCTTTACTAAGCTCGCTTGTCATAACTGTTGGTTTGTTTATCGCGAACCATTTTATCAAAATAATATAGCCGCGAGTGGTAGTCAAAAAAAAGTATAGCTATAATAGTATTCTACCTATCCGTAATTATCTGCCACCATTAGTTGCATTAGCCATTGCAAGAATATTGTCTTCCATTGATTCGTTTTCATTAAGACGATTTCGCGCGGCTTTGGCTGAACCACTATCTCGCTTAAGATTTTTTAAGATTGTCATTGCGGACATTGTTCCTTTAATACTCTTATGAGAAGCCGCGTTAGCAGGTCTAGTCGCGATTTGTGTTGTCATTCCTTCTGTTACTCCGATTCGGTCTTGTTCGTCATCTTCGCGGAATTGTGAATCTGTTCCCATTGGCGCTTGTCTTTCCGCGATTCGGCCATTATCGGCGCCTTTCTTGCGTTGTACTTCTTGTATTCTAGGCGCGCGTTGATCTTCTCTTCGCGCACTACTCTTAGGCGCCGTGCCTTTAGGAGTATATTCTTTGATTTTATTCTGCAAAGACGAATTACCAACTCCAGTGTTCTTTGGCAAGTATTGAGAGATTCGCGCGCTAAACTTCTCATCGCGGCCAACTTCGGTAGCACTAGATATAGGCCGATTTTCATTATCGTCTGCGAACTCATCTTGGCCAATATCTGCGCTCATTAAACTCTCATAATAGAGTTCTGTATTTCCTGATACCGCCGCGAGTTGTGCCGCGTTTCTGATGCGTTTAGTCATTCCATCAGCGTCTCCCTCTTCAGTAAGCGGCGAAATATACCCATTAAGCGCGCGTTCGGCTCTTATTGATTCTAATCGCTCGCAAATGTTATCAAGATATTCTATTATATTATCAACACCTTGCGCGATTACTTTGATACCGCTACCTCGTTCTGCTGCCGGAGTAGCAAGACGCGGATATTCGCGCGAGTCTGATGAATTAGTCACGTGAAAATTAACCTTAAAGAACTTAGCTATCTTTGATATACTACTATCTATATATTCTAATATTTCATCATTATCTTCACAATCTTCATTGATTATAGTCAGATGTAGGTCTATCATTTAAGTAGTTACTATTTGACTATCACTCAGCCTGTTTATTATATTAAATTTAAATATAAAAAATGAATAAATTAATATCTCAATTATATTAACGTGTCCTATTCGCGCTATGAAGTTTGAAAACATCACAGTTACTGATATTGTTATTCCTGACAAGTTTAAGTTTAAGAACGTAGAATATGTGATACCCGCGCATATCAAGTCGTGTTTAGTATTAACAAAACAAAAACTGAGTATGACTATTACTGATACTAATGTGACCGAATGTAATGCCCTAAGACGCGTATGTTTGTCAGAAATAAATATCAAAGTGTTAGATGGCGATTTAGTTACTGATGATTCTTCTATCACATCTAAACAAATCAATGAAAGAATCCGCGCGATTCCGCTACTACAATCCGCGGTTGAAGATGGCGATATATTCGCGTTTAAGGACAGAATAGTTAATACAAACAATGTGACCGATAAAGATGTAACTACACATGATTTAGTATATATGGGCAATAACAAAACAAGGAAGAGCGGTGGTGCTAAATCAGTTACTGCTATCTTTGATAAGATGTTATTATTCCGCATTAGTGCCGGAAAGCAAGCAATGTTGACTTGTGTAGTGCGCACTTTCTCCAATTACGGACCCGCGGTCCCCTGTTATACTGTGATGATGAACCCGGTCAAAGAACATACGCGCGACTCAGAAGGTATCATGATTGCGCCTATTCATCAACTGAATTGTGGAAATGCTTATAACTTTGAAATTCATACAAATGGTACTATACCTGCTAAACAAATAATCGCGGCAGCTTTTAGCACTATGGTAGATCATTGCCGCGCAGTACATGATTTAAAACATAATTTAGTTGAGAACACGCCGAGTATTTATACTCTAGATATTCCTATTTACTTAGAAACAGTCATTAATGTGTTTGTTCGATATATCAATGATAATTATAGAGTTAAACACGGCACATACTGCTCGCGCAAAGAATCAAGTAATATAATCCGATGGGAGTTTGTAACTGACAATGTTAAGAACTTTATTGCCGAGGTTATAGAAAATACTTTGGAGTTCTATATTGCAAAATATAGCGCGATTGAGACGTTATTTAAAAAATAAAGACACAAAGTCACATTATTGAGGCATTGCGATATATTCATTAAGAGAGCACGACCACTTCATTACATGTTGACAATTTTCTATGATCTTTTTTTTGATATAATGTTTAGGCAAATATATAGGAAAACTACAGTCAGACAAATAAATGTACTTTAATTTTGTGAGTGTTGTCAGATATATATCATGATCATTTTCATATATATCATACATAGTTAATCTCTCTATATTGATAGGTAAAGATATTATGATTTTTATATATCCTAGAGTAAGATGCTTTATTTTTTCTAATGGCTCTAAATCTAAGTCTATCGCGCGATATGATAAATAAAGTGTAGTTACATTTGTCATAGAATAGATAAGCTTTTTAAGCAATCCGTGTTCTCTGTTATATATATTTATATATTCAAAACTAGTTAAATTTGACAAATTTGTTGTGCCAGTGATATTATAATTGAATAGAATTAACTCAGCAAGTTTTGGGATTTTAGCTAAATCTATTTCTATCAATGATTGAGAAGGACTGCTTCTTAGACATAAAGAAGTTAGTTTAGTTAAATTCAATAAGAAAGTAGTATTTATTTGTTTATTATGATCTATATATAAATAAGACAGATTAACAAGTTTTGATAATAACAAACAATCAAAATCAATACCAATACCATTCAACAGGAGATGGTCTAAGTTAATAAAATTAGGTATTGCCGCATATAGCGCGGGAATTCCTTTAAGAATATTTGCCGAGCACCCATTTGTAAAATCAACATCTAAATACTTCAGATTAGTCAAAGATGATATATTATCAAACTCGTTGTTATAGTTTTTAAGCCATGGAGTATATAAGATTAACTTCTCTAATGAAGTAAATTTTGCTAGATTTGATATAATACTAGATCTATGAAATGTAAGAGACTTTATACAACTAAAATTATTCGCAACAATTTTAGCTCTATGTTTGATAATAATCTCTCCATTTAACTTAGGAAATAATGTACTAATTTTATCTATATGTCGCGGCTTTATCTGCTGCTTATCGTTACATATTTTTTGATACTTCTCTATCAGATATTTGATCTGTTTAGATGTATGTTTTATCTGCATTAATAGTTTAATAGTAAGCTGCGGAAATATTAACTCTAAAAACAGATCTTCAGGAACAGTTAATAAATTTGTAACAGATATATAGTTGTCTCCCTGCACTTCTAGCGATTCCGACATTACCTTTACTTGTTACTCTTTTCTATTATTATATTTCACTTTTACTTGCGGGTTCTTATTTTGCAATTTCTAACCCGGGGACTCGCTCCCAAATCGCGCACATTTTGACCACTAGTCGCGGGGGTAATAATAAGGAGCACTATTTGTTCTTATAATTGCGGGGATAAATTTGAATATTAATGTTATTGATATATATCAACAATATCTCAATAATATTTTGCTCAATAAAATGCTTGCGCCTCAACACTCGCCTACTTGTCCAAAAAACATAATCAAAGCAAAGATAACAGATATCTTTGTAAAATATGGCGAATGTAATTTGTTAGAAGCTAAATCACTAGCAACACGAATATATAAATGCTTTGAAGATAAAGCAAATGATATAGCAAATGAGCGCAATATCCCAATTGGCTTAACTAACCGCGGGTATATTCATATACTTGATATCATATCAAAAGAATATAGAGATGCGCTAGACCCGACTTCTTGTGTCAAAAGTGATCATCTAATCCGCGAGATACTTGCTATGCCAAAGACTCCTATCAGTGATAAGCTGCGTAGATTTCTCAATGTGGCTGACGAAGAAGTTGTAGAAGTCGCAGATGCTGAATTAATAAAGCAATCATTTAATGGAAAGATTCGCTCTTTATCACCAAACGCGGCTGTACTTATATATGATAGAGTTCGACAACAGTTAAATGAAGATATAGTACCAAAGACATCAAATATGTTTACTTGTAGATCCTGCGGCGAAAGTAAGACAACATATATCAGAGTACAACATCGTTCTAGTGACGAACCAGAAACACTTATTATTACCTGTGTTGTATGTCGATCACAATGGAATAGATCCTGTTAATACTGTTAATCCTGTTAATACTTTTTTTAATATTAGTATATCAGTATATTAGTATATCAGTATACTATTTAAAAATGAATAAGTATCACTAATTTTGATAACTACATATGAATCTTCTGAATACTATCCCCGCGGATTTATATATAAACATAATATTACCATATTTAGACATAAAGTCGGCTTCGCGATTAAAAAGAGTTTCGGGTATACTTAGAGCAATAGTCGCGGAGTATCAATCAACATATAAAGATTTAATAACTATCACTAGATGTAAATATGCTCGTTCATTACTCGCGCAATTTCCGGAAGCTACTTTTAAGTTACTTAATCCGACTGTAACTATAAAAGATAACAAAGCAATAACATCAATAGAGTTTGCAGGAAAAAGACTAAATACATGTATGAAATCTCTAAAGCATGCAACTAGTGTAAATACATTAATAATAAACTTCGCAACTATTGTTAGTACTACCCACAAAATAATGACAATGCTAGATCAGAATAGTGTATTTAATATGACACAGCTGACTACTTTAGATATAAGTATGGATAATGTTCCAAAAAGATTTATTCTTAGTACAAATCTTAGTGCTTTAACTAATCTAACAACCCTTAAACTATTTAAATGTGAACAGGTCTATGGCATCACTAACCTAGTAAATTTAACAAATCTGTCTTTAACTGAATGCGACATCAAGAACGGGAATAATCTAATAGGATTAACAAAATTACAATACTTGCATCTATCATATGTGGATATACATATAGCCGACTTTGTAAACTTTCCTGATATAGTTAATCTATATATGCGTGACATACAGTACTTCATTTATAGACTAGATAAATTAACAAAGTTAGAACGATTGTCTATTTCTAATGGTGATGTAGTATCATTAGGAAATGTTGACTTTACACATCTAGTTAATCTTACATCTCTAAGTATAACTAATGAACTGCATGATGTGTATGACTTATCTCCCCTTGTAAACCTAACTGAGTTATATTTATATAATTGCCCACATATAACTCCGCCTACACATCAGCTTAAATATTATGTCAACAGGAATACTATTAACACTTGATTAGTTTTTTTTTACTCTAACTGCGGATTAGGAGTTGCGTTAAGAACTCGCGGATAGCAGCGAATTAACCGCGCGAATGCGACAATCCGCAAATTCATTCTGTTTGAACAGATTAATCTTTGGTATAATCGGCGCGATATGTATAAGGCGACAGATTGTTTGTAACTTATAATATATCAAACCAATTATGGTTTCTGATGCCGGCGTGCCAAAACTTGTTAACAATTTAGGGTCAAGTACTATATTAATCTCATCGCCGACATTTGATGTACTTGAAACATTGTAAACGCGATTAACAATCTCAAACGTAACTGCGCGGGTCTTAAACTGTTCTACATCCGCGGCACTATATTGAGAGAAGTCCTCGCCGCCAATACTAATCAAAATATCTCCTATGAAATCCGGCGGGTAATCATAGATAAATATATTAGATTGCTCAAACAGCGCGAGTTCTATAAAAGACTTGACTTGTTGAGAGTGTCTATTCGCGGCGACATAGTTCCAATTAACTATATATTTGTTTATCACTAGTAATCGCCCAGTAAATTTGTTAATGATGATAGAAACAATCGCATTAATAAAGTCGCCTATAGGCTTATCGGCGCTATAATATACCGAATACTCTATCATATAATATAGCAAGTTATAAACAGATTAGACCGACAGTTATTTATTCTGATACTTCTTTTTACAAATATAAAAAAATAAGTACTACTAATATATGCCGCGACTAGGTGTTGATTTATACAATATCGCGGGGATATTATGTAGAGCAGAATCGCGCTAAATTAAGGCGTGCCTTGTAACCAACCTCCAAATATATTCAAACTACGTCCTATGCGTTTTCTGTTGATAATAACAATAATAATAAACGCGAGTATAGTTGCAATAAATAGTATAATGACAACTACATTAAATATTCTTTGTGTAGACGCATTATCGCTTACTTTTGGTAATACATTGACAACATTAATTCCACCGGTCATCTTAGGAAGACCTATACGAGTCATCAATGAATCCTCTTCACTAGGTTCACGGTTTATCATATTAGTATAGCTAAATGTATTAGTATCAAATGTGCAATTATTACGCTCATCAGTAGAAGGTATAAAGCCGAGAACATCTAAAAACTCGTTTTCTAATTTCTTTTTGATAGATTTATATGTCGACAAATTAATCCCGAGTGTTAGTTCGGCCGATGGCGAGTTATTAGAGTTCGCAAGTAACCCTTCTACATTCTTTATCTTGTCCACATATGAATAATATACATCTATATTTTTGATAGAGTTGATTATTCGATTTTTCATATCAAAATCTATCTTTTTGCCGGCGCGAGATGTCGCCCAATCAGCAGGAGGAGATCCGGCGCAGGGAAACTCTGCGGGGTATTCTGATGATAGCCCGTTCAACAGGTCACAACACTGCTTTGTAGATGCCGCGGGTTTATTTGGTGCTTCTAAATGACTTGTAAAATTACTGCGATTATTAGAGTAACCGCCGCCGTATTGCTGATTATAGACCCCGCGGTTACGATTTGTAACATTATATCCGCGGAGTGTTTGAACAGGATTCCAGAGAAATGACTCCATAATATTACGCCGCGCTACTTTCTGATCATATACTGTAACCGGCGTTACATCATAAACAGGCGGCGCAAGTGCTGTATTGACTTGGCTATAAAAATGGTTATTATACATATAGTTTTCGAAATCTTTATCTCCGACGTACTTTAGTTGTTTAGGATTGTACATACATAAATATCAAGTTTGTTAATTATAAATACAAAAAATATATATAATTAATAACCACTTAACATTCTCTGATTATAGATGCTTCAAACAGCTATATTAATACAGGCTACAAGATATTATATATAAATATATTATACATAATTTTATAGCTGCTGTTAAAAAGACTATAAGAAGTATAAGATGGGTAATAGTAAGTCAAGTTACAAAATAGATCAAGAAGCACTCACAAAAACTGTGATGGAAATTATGATCAAGAACTCTACTACTTGTAAAGTAGACAACAAAGTTGTACAGCGACTACAGGTCCGCGCGGGAAATGGTAGTATAGTATCTATCACTAATGTATCATTAGACGCGGATATAGAGTCAAAAATGATTTGTCTTATTAGCGCGTCTACTAGTGTGAGTGAAATGACATCAATTACTAATAAACTAAAGGCGGATTTACAACAGAGTAATATTAAATTTCCTTCTCTTGAAAAAGCAAAGAAAAACGTAAAGATCAAGCAAAAATATGTTAACGAGATTAAATCCGCGGTTAACTTTGAAAACATTCTGAAGAGTTTGCAATCAAATATGATTGATCAAAGCGTAGTAGTACAAGCCGGCGATAATTCAACTGTTGTAGTTGATCAAACAAAGCTAAAGGCAGGAATGGTAATTTTGGCTGATATAGTTAATAGACAAGTTGCTGATATTTCGCGCGCTATTGTTGCAAAAGCAGATGGGGAAGCCACTTTAAAAGCATCAGAAGTAAACGCACTTCAGCCATTTGTTGATTTAGTGGGCAATATCTTTGACACATTAATGACTGGATATGTAATGGTTATGTTAATTATAGCAGTTGTAATTATTGTATTTATTGTTGGAATTGGAAAGCTACTTAAAAGCGGCGCTATCAAACCAGAGCAGTTAGGGTTCCTATGTAAATTACATCCAGCATGTCGTAAGCTTACTAAAAACATGGAAGAATCTAATAATAGAGGAACGCCTGCAACTGGAGTTAGCGCATCTTTGCAAAATAATATAAATACAGCAGTAACAGGACAAAATGCATATGGCCAATCGCCTAATAATCCATAAACTTAGATATAAATCAGTATATATTTTTTTGACCACTAAAACTGGCGCGTCTCAATTGCAAACAATTTCCTGGAAGCGGCTTAGGAGAGCACCTAAACTCGCGGCGGAATAATAGTCAAAAAAATATATAAAGCAGGGTTAATTATCAAATATATCATATACATTTTTCATCTTTATCTTGTCAATAATAGATGTTATATTATTAATTGTTATTTCTAAGTCATGTATTTTCTCATTTATATTATTTAGTTGAGTTAGTAATATAATCATAATAATTATAGTTGCTACTACATTCATAACTACTATTTCGTCAAATAAAGTCATTTTTTATTGATTGATGATATACATTAAGAGTTTAATTATTCATTTTTTAATTACTATTACTCCGCGCGATGTCTAATAACGCGGGAATTTTCTGGAAAATGTAATTAAGAAGCCGCACTGATAGTAGTCAAAAAAAACAAAATATAAGTTACTTAACTCTTCTCTTGATGCTATTTGATCCCGTTTCATATATAGAACCAGGTGGCATTATTTCTGAATTAATTGGACAAGCTACTACAACTGGACATATATCAATTTGATGCATATTAAAGGCGGCACTAGATTGTTTATATAGAAGGCGCTGTGTCTCTACTATCTCCCGGCGCATTGTGTTAAACGCGGCTATCTTTTCTGATAGTTTCTGCGCGAGATCTTCATTAACAGAAGTAAGCGCGGGTATATGTTGTGCGCATTCGGTTATAGTATTCCCAAGGTCGCTAAATACAAGATTAGTGCCGGCGACTAATGTCTTCATTTTGTCAACAATCGCATCAGTAGATGATAGCGCATTATAGGCTGCGAGTTTTTCACTGAGTACGGCCGAATCACGCTCTATTTTGATAAGTGTGTCTTGATTAATTCGAGCTGTTAT
>Ga0214923_10006068_pt1 | contig 13737 bp, 16 predicted proteins | sample LL1510_MetaG_FD_177993 | JGI IMG/M metagenome (GOLD analysis project Ga0214923, IMG submission 177993) | Freshwater microbial communities from Lake Lanier, Atlanta, Georgia, United States - LL-1510 | ecosystem: Environmental > Aquatic > Freshwater > Lake | place: USA: Georgia | collected... | reverse complement strand
TGGCGCAACATGAGGATGGTTATTTCAGCCCCATCCAAAAAGCTTTCTGTCCGTGGAATTATGCTTGCAGCCAATCCCGACACCATCGAGGTGCAGAAGAATATATGACGGCTGTGGAGTATATTGAGCAAAGCGGTGTCCCAGAAGCCATGTGGCCTAACCTGGCTGAGTGGTTTGGCTGGTTTGAGAAGCAGGGCATGGTCGGGATTGTTAGGGATGAGGAAGGCATAGCTGGGGTGGCTTTGGCTAGATGCATAAAGGATGGGCAAGAGCCTAAGCATTATGTGCATAGCGAAGATGGTGAGAATGTGTTTGTTGATTTGACTATATCCTCTAAAGGTGCTAAATCCTTAAAGTGCTTGCTGTTGCTCCTAGCGGAGCGTTTTGGTCCCCGCAAGCGGATCACCTTTAATCGTTCTGGCAAACCAAGGAGTTACGACTATATGACATTTATGCGAAAGGCTAGGGTTTAATATGGGTGGCTCGCCATCTATCCCGTCACCGCCTCCTCCGCCCGATCCGCTTAGGGCTGCGGAAGCGAATGATCTTTTCTATCGCTCAAGCCTTGAGACTTATATCCAGAAACAGCCGGAAATTGCCGCGCTGGAACAAAGGTTGCGTGAGAAGTATTCTCCCCGCCAGCGTGAACTAGAACGCCAGATGTCGGCCCTAGATCTGCAAAGATCCGCACAGGCCGGATTGCAGGTTGAGCGCGAGCTTGGTCCACAGCGTTCGGTTGAGGCTATGCGCCGTCAATTTGAAATGGCTCCAGAAGCATACGCAACTCAGCGGGGATTGGGTCAGCAAGCCGCCCTCCAGTTTGCGCGTTTATACGGGCAGTCCCCCATGCAGGCAGTTCCACAGAATGTTCTGCAAGCAAAATCAAGTCCCGAAGTTGATTATCTGCGGCAGGCTCAATTAGGAACATTTATCTAGTTATGGCTGCTTTCAGGGGTTTTGTTGAAAAAAGCACGGGCAAAATCATTAGTTTGCCCAATCCCAGTGCGTATTGGGGTGATGCCATCCATAGGCAGTATTACGATTTTATTGTAAAGCAGGGCCTTCCGGCTCCTAATAAACCAGGGCGGCCTTATTGGGATTGGCGTTCCGATTGGGATGACAATCAGGTGGCAAAGTATTTTGACAATGCTGATGAGGCAAAAAAATACTCGGAAAAAATCAAATCCGATCAGGTAAAGCAAGAGGAAAACAGAATCGGCATCAACCCAAACGCCGTTACTCCCGCTGAAAAAATTGAAAATTATCAAATTGCAAAACAAGCATATTCTTCAGGCGTTAAAAGCAATAATTTAGGGGAGCAACAACAAGTCATCTACGACAAATACAAAAACGCTGCGATTGTGTCAAATCCCTCCAATTTCAATGACGCAGTGACAAATTACTCCATTGAGTTTTCCGATGCACAACTGCGCGGAGTTGAAAACATATCAGATTCGCAACGGTCAAAATTAACAACTTTGGCTAATCAAGTAAAGGATTTTTACACCAAAAATTTGTCCCCAGAAAGCGCAAAACTGATACAATACCTCGACGATGTTCAGGGCGCAATTGATTCGGTAAATAACCAGAGGCGGCTTGTTAAAACCCAAGAAGAAAGGGTTAAGTCCTCAACTGGCAAACAAAAAGAGGAAGCGCAGGCAAGATTGGTTACGGAACAGGATGCTTTGCAAAGGTTAATTAACGAGGGCAACCAGCAATCAACCACCGTTTCCGATTCGTTGGCACGGGTTGGTCTTTCAAACATTTCAGCCGTTGCGGGTACAATTGACCAAAGAATTGGACAAGTGAGCCAGGGACTCGCTTCGCTTTCCAGCGGCAGGGTGTTTGGAACTGGTGATTTGGCCAACAAGCTAAACATGCAGGTTTCGGATGAGCAGATCGTCAACGACATCAACCAGGCTCAAAGAAAAACCTACAAGGAGTTGTTTGATCTTGGCAATCAAGCTATTGTGGACCTGCAATCAAGAATATCAAAAACGCAGGAAATGGCCGCAAGTCTTTCCGGACAACAGAGGAAACTGGCAGACGAACAAATCAGCGGTTTGAACAAAGAGCTTGCTCAATTAACCAGCGACACACAACAGGCTGGTGATTTATACAAAAATTTTCAAGGCATTTCAGGCCAAAATGCAGCTAACGCCATCTCTTCGTTTAGAGAATCACTCCGTCTTCCAGAGGAACGTACTATAGACCAAATTGAGCAAATTGACCCAACTATTGGTGCAACCGTCCGCGCGCTGTCCAATCAGTATCAGACGATGGCCACTGCTCCTATTGGCCAAACTCAGAGCGCAGAAACCGAAGCGTTCAGAGCAGAGCTTGAAAAGGGTTATAGGAATTATTTGGAATCACCAATTGGAGCTACAACAACTCCAGAAACTGAAGCATTGCGAAAGAGGATTGAGGATGAGGCGATGTCGCAACTCTCCCTCGGAGCGCAACTTGGAGCAGAGGAGCAAAGACAGTATCAGCAGGCTGCGCGGGCTGCTCAAACTGCTCGAGGAAATATCTTTGGAGTTGCCCCGGCGGTCGAGGAGGCGGTCACTACGGGCGCAGCCGGTGAACAACGCAAGCTTGCGCGTTACGGGGCTGCATCACAATTTCTGTCCTCTGGTCAAACAACTGGAGATGCGCTGGCTAGGGATGTGCAATTAAGAAACGCGCTTCAGCAGTCTAAACTTGGCGCGGCCCAAGGATTCCTGGCCTCTGGTCAGAGCATGACCGATGCGGCGGCCCGTGATGTTGGCCTGCGTAATGCCCTTACTCAATCGCGCCTTGGCGCGGCTCAAAACTTTATTGCAAGCGGTCCGACGATGTATAACTTGGCTTCCCAGCGTTTGGGCACACAGCAGGGTCTATTAAACAACTACTTGGCTGCCTCCGCACCTCAAACTACTGGTGGCTTCCAAGCCACGCCTTCAGCCGCCAATCCATATGCCTATGTCAATCCTAACGCTGGATTTGTTGGCGCGCAGAATGCGGCGAGCATTTACAATACGTTGGCGGATTATGCCTCGCAGACCTACGGCGCGCAGGTGGGTGCGATTTCCAGGCAGCCGAGTGGTTTCCAAAACTTTGCCACGCTTGCTGGTGGATTTAAGGATATTGCCGGAGGATTTGGAGCGTTGCAGTCAGCTGGTCTTTTTTGTTGGGTTGCTCGCGAAGTTTACGGAATTGACAATCCTAAATGGCTGCAATTTAGGGAGTGGATGCTGACAAAGGCATCTGACAACTTAAGGAACTTCTACATTGAGTATGGTGAAAGAATTGCAGAATCCATACGCAACAAGCCAAGGATCAAGGCAATCATCCGCAAGTGGATGGATGGAAAGATTGGGTAATTTATGGCACTAGATCCAAACGATCCCCTTATCCCCATGCCCTGGCAGATGGATAGCATTAGGGCATATCGAGCAAGTAAGGCAATGAAGGCTGAGGAGGATGCTCTCAGGTTGGAGGAACTTCGGCAACGCGTAGCAAAGGGAAAAGAAGAGGAGGAAATGTCAACTCCGATTGGAAGAGCTGGCAGAGCTGCCGACATCGCAGCATTCCTTGAGCAGGAAAAACAAAAAGAATCTGGGATTCCTATTGGCGAGGAAATTGGCGCGAGGATGACTGCCAAGGGTGGACCCAGCATTCTTGAGGCCACCAAGATGCAAGGGCAACTTGATGTTGAAGCTAGAGCAAGGCAGGCAAGAGTTGATGCCGCAAAGAACTACCTTGCTGGCGAGAAGTCCCTGCTTCCGATTGCAAGCGTTGATGTTGGTGGTGTAAAGCAAACAGTGTTGGCTGGTCAAGCTGGCAAAACCAGCGCAGACATTTATGGTCAGATTTACAGAAATCAAGTCCCGCAGGTTGCGGCAACCTATGAAGCAGAAGGATTTGACCGAGACACAGCAATTCGGATGGCAAGCCAAGATGTTCGCAAGGAACTTGTAAAGGCATCCACTGGCGGGAAGGTTGTGCTGACTGGCGCGGATGGATTAAGCACAATATCGTATAGCAATGAACAGGCTGAAAAAATGTGGAGAGATCCAAGAACTCCGAAGGCAATTAAGGATCAATTAAATAATTTCTTCGGGCAATCCGAAGAGCCAAAAGCCCAAAGCTGGATCAAATCAAGACTAGGCAGATAACATGGCTGAAGCCCTAGAGCTATCTTCAGCCAACCGCATCAGGCAACTGGCAGGTATGCCAGTAGAGCCAGAGCCAGTACCCAAACCAGAAGAACCTCCGGCGTGGAGCGAGATCAAGGCTTCCGAGGATTACAGAAGTCTCACCTACCCAGAGCAGGTTGACCTGGCTCGCCAATGGGGGGCGGAAACCAAGCAGTACGCATCCACACTTCCAGACTACACGCCAGAACAAGACGTTGAAATTGATGACTTCGTAAACAAAGAAGCTGTTGATGTTCCAGCCAATATAAAGGCTGCTGCACTTACGGCTGGATTGGTTAAGGGTTCGGCATCAGTTATGGGCGGGATCGGTGGAGGATTGGGAGGGTTGGCGGTTGGAGGTCCAGTTGGTGCGATAGTCGGAGGCGTTGGTGGAGCAATAGCTGGCGGAGAATTGGCTGAGGCAGGTTTACAGAAATTCACGCCCAAAGTTGCAAAGTCAATAGAGTTTGCACCAGGTTACGCTGTTGCTGGTCAGTATGCTCCAGAGGTTGTTATGGGTACAGTCGGTGCGAAGCAGTTAGTCCAAGCTGGAAAAACATTGTTCCAAGAGCTGGGCGCAAAGAGAGCAGCACAAGAACTTGGCAAAGCAGTCGGTACTTCCGCTGGAATCAGCGCGGCTGTTGGGAGTGGAGTTAGGGCTATTACTGGCAGTGAGGTAACTCCTGGCACAGTTGCCGAAGATGCTTTATTTGGCGCGCTTTTTGCTGGTCTTGGAAGCGGATCTAGGGTTAAAGGATACAATTTTGAAGAGTTTAAGGATCTAAATTACAAGGTTAAGGCTGGCAGAGCTAACCCAGCCGAGGTGCGCGATTGGCAACAAATCTTAAATGAAGCACAAAGGACGCAAACCACTGGAGTTGAGCGTGCCAAGCGTACCGAAGTGCAACTTGGTGGAAGAAGAGTACTGGATAAGGTTGACCTTGAAGGCGGCGTGCCAACAGAAGTGCGCCCATATTATGAGCCGTTACAAGCACCAACATCAACAGAAATACAGATTGCTCGGCCACAACCACAAGAGCGTCCAATTAGACCAGCCACAGTAATTCCACAGGAACAATTACCAGAGGCAGGCGTGCGCGGGAACGTGCGTGGAACGCAAGCTGATACGGCTGCAATGCAACGGCGGGGAATTATCACTTCGATGCAGGAAAGCCTGGTTGATCTGAACAATCCAGTGCCGAAGACAAACGTATTTACAATTGAATCCCAGGGCATAAATCGTGAAGCCATCATTCCAGATATTCGCGGATTGCAAGGCGAGATTGTACGCGAAGGCCCGATTGTCACGCCAAGGACGCAGTTGCCGACGACAGAGAGGCTGGCGTTGCCAGCGGAGGGTGAGGTTGTTCCAGAGCAAATTCAAGAACAAATAGAATTACCAAATAAAGTCAAAGTGAATATAGTTGCTCCAGACCAAGAAACTGCAAATCTTGTAAGGCAAAAAATAGAGGAAGGTCCTGTCAGCAGACAATATAAGCCAAAAACAATGATGCAGCTTAGTGAGGAAAATTTTGTAAATAAATACGGAATAACACCAGATGAGGCAAGAAATAGATTTCTAAAGCAGAAAAAATTAACGCAAGAAAAGTTGGGTAAGCTTCCTATGGAAGATCAAAAAAGACTGTATGAGGAATATGATTTATTCAGGGAAAGACTTGCTAAATCAACCATCCCTCGCCCTATGCGTGGCAAAGCTGGTGAGGCTGGGTTCATTGTATCCGATGTGCAGGAAGGTGCGGCCAAGGTAGCGCAGAAATGGCTTACCACCGAAGGCAATCTTCCCAAAGAGATGTTCGACATTATGGAAGCCAAAGGATCGCGCACGCAGGCAATGCTCAAGCAGATTGATTTTACGCTGAAGGATCTAGCAAATGCAGCTAGGAAACTTAATGGCAAACCTAAATTAACTCCAGATCAGTCGCTCCAGGTTGATCAGTTTCTGCGCGGTTATCTGCCAGCAGAGAATCTTCCAGAGGCAATCAGACCCGTAGCACAGCAGATGCGCCGTCAGCTAGACAACCTATCGGAAGGCTTAATTCAATCTGGCGTGTTTTCGCAAGAAATTGGTCCGTCTGGAATGAGCAAGGCTGACATTATTAGAATGAATAAAGGCGAGTATCTGACTCGTTCTTATGAGAAGTTTGATAATCCTAAATACAATGTAGAGCTTGTGAGAAAAAGGAATCCAGCAGCATACGTTGAGGCCGAAAACTTCGTAAGAACACAGATGAAGTCCGCTAATCCGAACACAACTGAAGCTGAGGTGCAGGGCAAGATTAAGGAGTTGGTTGAGGGTGGAATGGATAAGCCATTTGAATCTCTGATACAGTCTGCTGGTATTGGCAAAAAACTTGGCATAACAAAGGCAAGGCAAGACATTCCAGAGCAAATCAGATTTTTAATGGGCGAGTACAATGATCCAATCATTAACTACGCCAGGTCTGCCAGCAAGATGATTAACTTGCTTCAATCCCAAGAGCAGTTGAACAAACTAAAAGAGTTTGGCGTTGCGAACAAGCTATTCTTTGAAAGACCAACTGGAAATGCAGCCACACAAATTGCAGCAGACGGTTCTGATACACGCTCGCCACTAAATGGGCTATACGCCGAGAAGGATTTGGTCGATGCGTTGGAAAACTTTGAGATGTTCCACAAGGGCGGAGCCGTATTCCAGCTCTACTCAATGGCGAATGCCTGGGTCAAATGGGGCAAGACAGTAGGCAGCGTGCAGGCTCAATTCAGAAACCCGATCTCCAACGTGTTGATTGAAGTGGTAAACGGAAATTTTAATTTTGGCGGCAATCTTAAACCCATTAAGACCATCTTGGCCGACTTTGGCGTGCCTAAAATGGATACAAAGGAGGGCAGAGCTTACCTAACCCGCGCGGCACAGCTTGGCGTGTACGACAACACTGTTCTAAATGAATTTACGCAAATGCTCAAAGATGCACAGCAGTACAAAGGATCTACGATTGATTACGCTGAAATGCTGGCGGGTAAAAGTGCGAATGTCTTAAAGAAAGGTGTTGGCGCACTGAATAAGACTTACAGGGCTGGAGACAACCTATTTAAGTTAATGGCTTGGGAAAATGAAACCAAGCAACTAATGGACGGCAGGGGGTTGTCACGCCTAGAGGCTGAAGTGATTGCAGCCGAGCGCGTCAAAAACACAAGGCCAACCTACTCGCGTGTGCCGAGGATTATTAAAGCCTTCCGCCTGCAACCTTTAATTGGAAACTTTGTTTCTTGGCCTTCAGAGATGTTGCGGATTTTGCCCAATACACTGAGGTATGCAGTCGAGGATATGAAAACACCTGGTATGCGTAAATACGGGTTACAAAGGTTAATAGGAATGTTGGTGGGAACATCTGCGGTTTACGGTTTGATTGAGCTTGCCAAGTGGGCTACTGGATTTAATGATCGTAAGGCAGATGCGTTAAGAAGATTCGTTGCCCCATATCAAAAGAACGCTGCTCTTATGCCTACTGGGATGGATGGCAAGGATGTTGGTTATGTGGATATATCCTACACCAGCCCATACGAAATCTTTATGGGACCATTGCAGGCTGTGGCTGCTGGCCGAGATCCAGAAGAAAAGATTTTGGGTGCAATCAAAGAATTTACGGAGGCTTATATTGGCCCAAGCATTTTAGCCAATTCCATCATATCTGCGTACTACGGGAAAACGCCAGAAGGCAGAACTATCCGAAACCCGCAGGATACATTCTTAGACCAACAGCTTGATAATATATCGTACATTCTGCGTCAAAACGAACCAGCCACGGTATCTCAAATACGCAGGATTATATACGCCTTATCAGGAAAACCCGACACATCCGTATCTCGATATGGGCGTGTTTACAAGCCGTCCGAGGAATTGTCCGCGCTGTTCGGTATCCGTCCTCAATCCATCAACATATCAAAGGCACTGGAATCGAAGGCATCTAGGCTCAATACTAATATGGCCGATGTGGGCAGAATCTTTACCGAAACCTATGGCGCGGTTGGCAATGTTTCAGAGGCGGAGGTGCGGGAACAATTCGAGAAGATGCAGAACAGGCGCAAAATTATGTTTGATGAAGCAAACAAGGATTTCCATGCAGCCATGTTGCTTGGTCTGTCCAGGTCGGAAGCCATCTCTGCAATGCGAGCTGGCGGGATGGGCGTTGACAACGCTTCAGCCATAGCCAACAACAAGTACAGAGACTATAAGATAAGCAAGTCACTCACAAAAAGCATGAGGCGTGAATTATCTCCAGAAGAGATGCAGAAGCGTCAAGAGATAGGCCGAGAGCTTATGATGCAACAAGGAGAGTAAATGGCTAAATTTGACATCTCTGGATCAGCGTCACGCCAAACGGGGTTAAGTCAGCAGGATCGAAATGCAATCCGAATGGAGTTTGAGCCATACACGAGGCCGCCACAACAACCGCCAGAACAGACCGCAAGGATAGAACCTATGAGCGAATATGTTAAGCCACCCGCAACTCCAGCACAACAACCTTCTGGCGAGCTTCCGTTGCCATTGCAAACCGTGGAGTGGGAAGGTCGCAAGGATAAGCAGGGCAATCTTGCAGTTTACAAGTTGCCAACTGGGGATATGGGTGGAAGCTTTGAGGTGGCCGGAATCAATGACCGATACCATCCAGAAGCATTCAAGGCAATCTCGGCGTTGCCTCCGCAAGAAAGAGCGAAAGCGGCGGCAGAGTACATCCAAGGATATACCGCGCCACTCGTTGAGAAACTCCCTCAAGCACTCCAGCCGTTCACGCAGGATCTCGCGTTTAATCGTGGGCTGGGCGGTGCAACGAAGTACATCCAGCAAGGACTGAACACGCTTGGGCAGAAGGTGGCGGTAGATGGTGCGCTTGGTCCTAAGACATTGGCTGCGATCAACCAAGTTGAGCCAAGAGCTTTGATGCGCGCTACAAGCGATGCTCAATTGCAAGATGAGTACAGGCGAGCAGAGCTTGATCCAAACCGAAGGAAATTCATTCCTGGCCTAGAGGCTAGGATTAGGAATAGATTGTCAACCTTTGGGCAGGGTTAACGGCTTGCCCAGCCTTGTCTTACTGTGGTTGAGCCAGCAGTAAATGAATTAACTGGACCAATATAGCAAGACCCAACCTTTTCGGTTAAACCTTCATTCGACACAAATGCATTACCAGCGCGAACCACAATACTGTTATCCTCGCGGATATACGTTGATCCAACGTGCTGACATTCTCGACCATCTTGATAAATGAATCTACTGCCAGACTTAAATATCAATCCATCTTGAGTCATAATCACACTACCAGCCCTGTGAACATTCCCACCACCGCGATAAACTCCTCCAATAAAATCGTCCATTTCCTCATCCTCCCCCGCCATCACCGATGCCATCAGCATCGCCATCAGCACTGTAGTTGTTATTGTTTTCATGTAAAAAGTCTCTAGGACAAACACAAATCCGTCAAGCATGAAATTGTCGTCACGCCAGATTGGGGCAGTCGGGGTGGCTCGCGTTACCGGCGCGTTGCTGCGGTGCGGTTATAGCGTGCTTACACCTTACGAGGATTTCTCTGGATACGATGTGGTGGCGGAGAAGGGTGGAAAGTTTTACCGCATCCAGGTCAAGACCGCGCAAGCCGTAGAATCTGGCCGCACCAAGTACCGTTTCACTACCAGCAGTGGAAATGGTTTTAACATCCCAAAGCGTGCCATTACTGGCGTGGATTACGTGGCCTGCTGGGGGATGAGTGACGATCTGTTCTGGCTGTTGCCGATTGCCAAGTGCAGGTCGGTCACAACCAAGCTTTGTCCATCGACAGGTCAAAGCTGGCGTGTATTTCAAAACCTGTGACCGAGAAAGAGGCATGGGCAAGGTTTGAGGCGGGGCTGAAGGATGCCCAATCCTTCGATGAGGCCGTGGCCTGGGTCAAAAAGAACAAGAAGATAGTCGAAAAACTCACCATGATGGCGATGATTAGAAAATTTAATGATGATATTAGCAAAGCTAATAGAACTTGGCGGAACTAGAATAGATTAAAATATATCTCGACACTGGTATGGGTTGACGGCTAAACCCAACCGATGGGCAAAATCAATAGTCGGGCTAAGGGCGCGGCCGGGGAGAGGGAGCTGGCAAGCTATTTGCGGGAGCAAGGCTGGCAGAAGGCCAGGCGCACCCAGCAGTACGCAGGCAATCCAGAAGGCGGTAGCGGTGATGTTGTTTGCGAGAACTTTCCATTTCATATAGAAGGCAAGCGTTGCCAGGCGTTAAAACCCGAAGAGTGGATGGAGCAGGCCAAGCGGGATTGTCCAGAAGACAAGATCCCATCCGTGTTTTTTCGGCGCAACGGGCGCAAGGAGTGGCTGGTCATACTGCGCGCCGATGACATTTGTGAATTAGCTCGCCAAATTGCACCCGCAAATGTCAGGATCGAATATGCGAATACGGCAACCATTGCCCAGGGCTTTTACGTCAAGTCGCCAGCTTTCAGTGACCTTACCCCCAACATAAACCAAAACCCAAATAAATAAATAAAGGAGAAATAACATGGCACTAACATTAAGTGAATCAGCGAAACAAGAACGTAAACTGCCAGAAGCTGGAGCTACGGTTGGCGTTCTCTACAGCTTGGTTGATCTGGGCCACCAGAAAACCAACTGGGACAACGAAGAAAAGTGGACACCCAAAGTCCGACTAACCTTCGAGTTGCCCGATCAGACCGATGAGTTTGAGGTGGTCGAGAACGGCAAGACGACAAAGGTTGAGAAGCCTATGGTCGTTTCCATCGAGCAAACCCGCAGCCTTGGCGAGAAAGCCAGCTTGCGAAAACTGCTCGAGCAGTGGCGCGGCCAGACCTTCACGTCCAAAGAACTCCAGGCATTCAGCCTGAAGAACCTATTGGGCAAACCAGCCATGCTGACGCTGATCCACAAGACCAGCCAGCAGGGTCGGCAGTACTGCGCTATCGCAGGTGCATCCAAGCTACCCAAGGGCATGAAGGCTCCAGCCGCCACAACCAACGCTCATCTGTATTACGAAATTGAGCAGGGTGAGGGTGGGCAGTTTAACGATATGCCAGAGTGGTTGCAGGATAAAATCCGCGCCTCCAAGGAGTTTGCCACCGCTGCCGGAAAGTCCACGGCAACCAAGGTTGAGGTGGACGCAGACGGCAACCAGGTGCCGTTCTAAATCAAATGGCTCTTACAATAACATCAAAAGAGCCTATCAATTCCCGTCTGGTCACTACCGACCAGGCGGGACATTGGTACACAGCCGAGGGTGAATCCGCGCACGTAATAATTGGATCCAACGGCAAGGAAAGAAACACAACCGTAGCCGATGCGCGCAAGCTTGGGTTATACCCATCCGTTACAAGCGTGCTTGGCATTATGGATAAGCCGCAACTGACGGCATGGAAGATTGAGCAGGCGATCTTAGCCTCGCTCACGCTTCCAAAGGAGGAAAATGAAACGCTTGAAGATTACGCAAAAAGAATCGTCAAAGACAGCAAGGAGTCAACAACCAAGGCGGCGGAGCATGGCACGAAAATGCACACCGAAATGGAAAACATCTTATTGGGACGTTCTCCTTCCAAGGACGAAGCCCTCCAGCCTTACATCGAAACGTTTAAGAAGTGGGCCGATGCAAATGTTGAGAAAACGTACTGGTGCGAAAAGGGTCTTGTCGGCGGAGGCTATGCGGGAAGGTGTGATGCCTACGTCAAGCTACGCGGTATTGGCGACGCTATCATTGACCTGAAGAATCGCAAAGTTAATCCCAAGTACGATCCTTTCTACGATACGGATTGCGCCCAGCTATGGGCGTATCGAGCAGCAAGCGAGAATCCCAAGTGCGCCTGCGTGTCGGTGGTCTTGGCATCAAACGATGCCACCAATCTGATGACGAAAACATGGGACGAAGATGAACTCTACCAGTCCGGCATTGCCTTCTGTGCCATGCAGAAAGTATGGGCTTGGGTTAAGGGCTACACGCCTCCTGGGATGAAGTTATGATCGACCCCGCAGACGTGCTTTGGCTGGAAGAATTGCTGAACGAATTTTACAGGAGGCTTGCAAAATGACTGCACCCACAATCCAAGAGATGGGCAACGCTGCACAGGAGATAGTCTGGCGCGTGATGGGAAAAGGCTCCGACAAGTCAGGTTATGGCGATTGGCTGGAAAAGGATAAACCGACCCACGATTATCATATAGCCAGAGCCGTCCGTCACCTAGCCACAGCGCAGATGCAGCTTCATAAGTCCACGCCTTGTCCTGACAATAACGGTGAGACAAGTGTTGACCATTTGGAGCGTGCCTTGGTAAGAACATTGTTTGTGTTGGCGCAAATTAAAAAGGAGGTCCCAAGACTATGAGATGGATCAAGAAAGAACTTGACGAAGACGGAAAGCCAGAGTGGGCAGTTTACATTGATGTGGTTGGCGAAGGCAGAGAGGAGGATTTGGATCACTTCGATACTTATCCAACTCGGGATGAAGCAGTGAAAGCTTGTTGGAAATACACCTGGGAAGATTACGATAAAAGAGACAAATGAAACAAGCGCTGGTAACGCAATGCTTCGGGGATGACTGGAACAAAATCATCGGGCTGACCAGGCCGAGGATGGAGGATTACTGCAAACGCCATGGCTGTGACTTCATACTTATCGACAAGCCGCTTACCAATCCCATGCAGTATTCCAAGTCGGCAATCGGGAACATCATGGCCACAAAGGGCTATGACCAGGTAACATTCGTTGACGCTGATGTTTTGATTGCAGCCGATTGCCCCAAGCTGTCCGATGACGCTGGGGTGTTCTGCGCTTTTGACGAGGGGGCTTATCTGGACCGAAAGCCGGAGATGGCGAAGCTGGCTGGAACTTTTGGCGGGATGATTGAGCCAAAGTTTTACGTCAATACTGGCGTTTTTGTAATTCATTCCAAGGCGGTTGGCATCCTGTCCATGCCACCCATTGGCCTGCACCCAAACCACTTTGCCGAGCAGACCTGGCTCAACGTGATGGCGCACCTGTGGAACATTCCTCTGACAGACCTTGACCCGTCCTTCAATTGCATGACCAGCGTGGAATCGCACTTTGGATTGGATCGCCACAAGGACGCGATGATTATCCACTATGCCGGACAATCCAACGATCTGACCAAGTTGGCCGACCAGATCAAATCCGATGACGCGAAGCTGGCGGAGCTTGGTCGGTGAGATCAACGCAACTCTGTCATGGCAATTATGACGAGAGGTTGCAACAGTTGGCAGGGGAGGTTGCGTTGCAGGCCATCCGCGACCTGCGGATGCTTCGAAAACGGGGGATGGTCAAAGGCCTGAAGATAGTCAAGGATCACACGGACGTTCCACTCAACGATGCGTTGGAATACAAGAACTCCCACGAGGTGCAGAAGTTGTTGCGCGATTTCAAAAATGGGACGGTAGCATGGTGGTGCAGGGCAAGCGGAGTACGCATTGATAACAGGACTTTACTTCGCAGAATGCAGGACGATTATGCTGTGCTTTTTTGAGCTTGCCGATGTTGC
>Ga0214923_10006067_pt1 | contig 13739 bp, 7 predicted proteins | sample LL1510_MetaG_FD_177993 | JGI IMG/M metagenome (GOLD analysis project Ga0214923, IMG submission 177993) | Freshwater microbial communities from Lake Lanier, Atlanta, Georgia, United States - LL-1510 | ecosystem: Environmental > Aquatic > Freshwater > Lake | place: USA: Georgia | collected 2015-10-15 | reverse complement strand
AACAGGAACAGTCCATTCTTGTATGCCTTGTTTAGTCATATTTAAGAATTTACTAGATTGAGCCCAAATAACATCAGAATATGCATTTTTAACCTCAGCTAGTGTAGGTCCGAATTTACCACTCTTACCCGCTGTTGTAAACGTATGTGTTGTAAATTTTTCTGCCGCTCTTTCTGCTTCTGGTAGTGTTGGTTCTGGTCGTGCTGCATTTTCTGCTGCTGCTTTTTCTGCTGCTGCTTTTTCTGCTACTGCTTTTTCTGCTGCTTTTTTTTCTGCTGCTGCTTTTATTCTACATGTTCTTGCGCAATTAGATAACATCCATTCTGAATAAAATCTACAATTATATACGGTTTCTCTATCATAATATAGACAAGCATGATTTTTATCTTCTTCTCCTGCTGGATCTGGATCTCCATCTCTTAATGCTCTTGCTACTTTTTCTGCTGCTGTCTTTTCTGCTGCAAGTATTGCTGTCTTTTCTGCTGCAAGTGTTGCTTCAAGTTCTGCTGCCATTTCTGATGTTGTTTTTTGATAAAATGTTATTACAACATAACCATTATCATTATTATTAGCAACTGCAGATTCAAACTTACCTGTAATACTATATGAACCACCACCGCCACCAGAATCATAATGACTATTGCCACCACCACCTGAATAGCCACCACCTGCTCCAGCACCAAATAAAGAACAAGCTCCACCTCCACCAAAACCACCTGATGAATAATTACTTTTACCACCTATTCCATCATTTACAAATGATAATCCACCTCCTGCCGAAACTGCTGGAAAATTAACAAAATCCCAAAATGAAGAATTAGAACCATTTCCTATTAAACCACCACCTGCACCTCCGTGTCCTGCAACGGTTCCACCATTGCCATTAGTTCCGCCATGTCCACCTTGAGTAATATTTTGACCAGAATTATTAATTGTAGCATTACTTTGTTCATCAGCTTTTTGCTTATTTCTACCACCACCACCTCCAGCAATAATAATAGGTTTAGGTAATGATTGTGTTCCTCTAACTACGAAAGTACCTCCAGCGCCACCTGCATTTTCATTATTATTATTAGATGGTATTTGTCCTACTAAAATACGAATAATATCTCCTTTTGTTAATGTAGTAATTATAGTAGCATCTATACCACTTTGGTATTTATTTTGTCCATTTACTGTAAAATTACTATTATATGGAACACCAGCACCAACGGCTCGTATTTTATAATAACCAGTAATAGGAACAGTCCATTCTTGTATGCCTTGTGTTTTCATATTTAAAAATTCACGATTTTGAGCCCAAATAACATTAGAATATGCATATTTAACCTCATCTAGTGTAGGTCCAATTGGACCACTCTTACCCGCTGTTGTAAACGTATGTATTGTAAATTTTTCTGCCGCTCTTTCTGCTTCTTGTCGTGTTGGTTCTGGTCGTGCTGCATTTTCTGCTACTGCTTTTTCTTCTGCTGCTGCTTTTTCTTCTGCTGCTTTTTTATCTGCTGCAGCTTTTTTTTCTGCTGCTGCTTTTTCTGCTGCTGCTTTTTCTGCTGCTACTTTTTCTGCTGCGGCTTTATCTTCATTCTCTTCGGGTGATCCTTTATATTTAACATAAGTTTTCCATTCTGGATCATTTGGAATTTTAATAAGATTTATATCTTTAGTAGGAAATAGACTATAATTTCGTTTAAAGTAACATGTACTTAATTCTGTATCAGGTGATCGTTTTGCTCTAGTAAATGCTTTACATCCCTGTCGGGCATCTCCGGATAAATCACATTTTTTTTTACAATTTTCTAGAGTATCGTATATCCACGTATATTGTCTACCACGATCATTATAATCATAAAACGTATAATCTGATTCAGGTGTTTGTTTAATATTATAATCTTTTTCAATATATCCTGATTTAATTGTGTTATAATTACTAGGCAAATTTTTTTCAACTAATATACGAGTAATCTTATCATCATAAATCTTCCAATAATTAAAAGGTAAATCTCTTATACAGTTTACAGATTTATTAAACGTTAATCTCTCAGAATTTTTTACGTTGTTTATCACTATCTTACTTACACCTTCTAAAGTTACTGTTAATCCATCTGGAATGCGTATAGAATTAACAGAGTTCCATATTGTTTCTTTTAAATCATCAATATATAATTTTTCTTTACTATGCCAACCAGGACCTAATTCAAAAGATGCTCCTTGATAATTACAACCTTCATAAAATGTAGCTTTTAATTCTGGTTGTTCTATAAAATTTTCTTTTAATTCTTGTTTAACATCTGGTTGATTATTTACAAAAAAGTATATGATAATAGTTGCTATAATTAATATAAATAATAATTTGTAATCTTTCATTATAAATTATTTATATAAAAAAAAATTGATTTAAAAATAATATATATATATAATAATAGAAGGTCTTTGAAAAAAGATCTAATTAACATTAAAACCTTATATAAAAGCAAAATAATGATTATTATTTTGTGTATAGTAAAATAATTGTAAATATTATTGAATATATTATTATTATTTTATGAAAATTATCTTTAGCGTAAAGATAATTAAAAAATCTTTTTTAAAAAGATAGGAAAAAGTCTTTGTAAAAAGATTTGAATGTATAAATTAAAAAAATAATTTAATTAAGTATTCTTGATAAAGAATAAAATTATATATAAATTTAGAATAGAAGATCTTTGAAAAAAGATCAAGAGTGTAATAAATATAATTAATTTATTAAAACAAGTTTTTTGGCAAAAAAATGTATGTTAATTTTTATAAAAATTATATTAATTTATTTATAGAAGTTATAAAAAAAATGAAATTATTTATGTATTATATTATATATAAATATATATGAAATATGGGCGATTTAATAAATATGAATGGTTCTGACGATCCTTTTTACAGATATTTAGTAAAAAAGATTAAAGTAAAACACGAAACAGGAAAAACAGTTATTATAAATAATGATATTGTATCTAAACAGACAGTAAGACCAATTGATTGGATTGTTACATATATAGGGCAAGCATTAGGAGTATCAACAAATATAGACAAGAAAAATCAGAATAAATGTACTTTAACAGGAAAACACGAAGAGTATATAATACAGGAGAAATATTTTGAATTTGTTAAAAAATATATTTTATGTAGACATTGTGGAAATCCAGAAACTTTACCAACAATTTTAGGTAAAAAGAAAAATGCAAGTGTAGATTTATCATGTAGATCGTGTGGTAAAAGCGATAGTTTAGATTCTAGTGATAAATTTGTTAAATTTATGTTATTACATCCAATAAATGATAATGATGATAAAAAAATAAAAACTACAGAAATAGAAGAAAATAAAGAAGAAAGTAAAGAAGAAAGTAAAGTTATAAAAATAGAAGAAAATAAAGTTATAAAAATAGAAGAAAATAAAGAAGAAAATTATAATAAAGATAATGATAATATAGATGAAGATGATGATTCTATAGATTTAGATGAAATATAATTTAATAATTTTTATATAACTATATTATAATAATAATTATTATGATAATAGTAATATTGATTGTATGTATAATAATAATATTAATAATAATAGGAAATAATAGAAGATGTGAAAGTTTTAGCACAATAGAAAAACCATATTTATGGGTATATTGGGAAAATAAGGATGGAAAACCAACTCCACCTATAATAGAGTTATGTTTAGAGATAATGCGAAAAAGATTATCAAATAATTTTAATATTGTAAAGTTAGATCAGAATAATATTAATGAATACATTCCAGAGATAAAAGAAAGGAAACATATATTAGATAAATTAATAATAGCACATCGTGTTGATTATTATAGAGTACTATTATTAAATAAATACGGTGGATTATATTTAGATGCGGATATAATAGTATTAAATGATTTAAAAGACATTATAGATAAATTACGAGATAATGATTACATAGGTTTTGGATGTACTGGATATAGATGTACGAATGGATATAGTAAACCATCTAATTGGGCGATGGCATCAAAAGCGAATGGTATAATGATATCAAGATTAAAGAATTATTTAGAAAATAGATTAGATTCTATAACTAAAGATGAAATAGATTACCATACATTTGGTAAATTAGCAATATGGAAAATACTAGATGAATTAATAAAGAATGAGAATTATAAATATTATCATTATGATTCTGAGAAAATAGGCACACGAGATATAGATGGTAAATGGATAACAAATGATATGTTAGTAAGTAATAAAAAAATTCAATTCAATAATGAGGAAGGTTTATATTTAATAGTATTTTACAACAGTGATGCTGAAAAAATATTAGATAATTATTTTAGAAATAAAACAAAAGAAGATTTGTTTAAAGATAATTCAAATATATCATATTTTATAAGAAAAGGATATAATATATAATATTAATTTTATATAGTAATTAATATATATTAAAAATGTTAAATATATTAACTATATTAATGTTTTGTAGACAATTTATAAAAAAAAATTTTGAAGATAAAGACTATCATTCTATATATAGATCAATATATTGTTTATTAATAACAATATTTAGTTTTTACCAAACAAATTGTAATTGGACTGAATTAAAACAATTTCCAATGTTGAATGCTACACATAGTTCTTTAATAATAAATAATTTTATGTTTGTATATATGATATATGACATATGGTATTTTTATTATTCCAAAAAAATCAGATATGATTTATTATTTCATCATATACTATGTATGATAGCATTTTATAATTATAAAAATTATTTTATTATGACATATGGTTCAATAGCTGAGATAATTTCTGCTATGAATTGGTTAAGTTTAATAAATAAAAAATATAATAATTTAACAAGATTATTTAGGATATTTTCAATAATATTTGTTAGATTACCATTATGGTTTAATATAATTAATTTATTTAGTAATACAGTGTATAATATTTTATCTATTTATATAATGGCTATTTTTATAGGACTTGATCTTTACTGGTTAAAAGTTATATATTCTAATATTTATGAAAATTATATAAATAAGTATATAAAAATAAATAAAAAAAAAAGTTTTTATATAACATCAGTAGATAGTTTATAAATATTTTTATAATATTTTTTTTGAGATATAATTATATATGGAAACTTTAATAATTATATTAATATTATTGATAATATATATTATAAATAATAATTCATGTAAAAATGAATTATTTACAAATAAGTTAGATAAAGATATAGAAAATAATAAAGTAGAATTTAAATACAAATTTATTATATATACACAAAATGTAGGTTTATTAATAGCAGAAAGCATCGGCCATATGTTAAAAAAATTAAATTATGAATATAACATTGTATTAGAAATAACTATAGAGGATGTAAAACAAAATAGAAATAATCCAAATGAAATTTACATAATATTATTTCCACATACATTAAAAAATTTTCCTGATGTAAATAAATATATTATTTATCAATTAGAACAATATAAACAATCAAAATGGATTACAAATGAATATAAGAAAAAAATAGAAAATAGTATATTTACTTGGGAATATTCATTTGAAAATTATAATAATTTTGAACCAGAATATAAAAAAAAATTATTTTATTTTCCAGTGCCAATATTAAATATTTCTCATGAAAATAAGAAAATGAAGTATAAATATGATTTAATATTTGTGGGTGCACCAAATAAAAGAAGAACTGACATAATTAGACAATTAAAAAAAAAATATAAAGTATTATTTTTAACAAAAACATTTAATAATGAATTATATGATAAAATGGAAGAAGCTAAAATTATTTTAAATTTACATTATTATAAAAATGCTATTTTAGAAACAACAAGAATTAATGAAGCATTATTTAATAATAAATTAATAATTAGCGAAGAACCTGATGAATACGATATATTTAATAAAAATACTTATGATAAAAATGTAATTTTTATAGATGAGATAAAGGATGATTTATCAAATATTGATGAATTATATAAAATTATAGATTATTATTTAGATGATGAAAGATATTATTTAAAATTATTAGGAAACAATAATTTTATAAATAAATTATTTGAATATTCATTTTATTTTTTTTATAAAAGTTTAAAAAAAAATAATTTAATAAATAAAGAGTTAAATTATAATTTTAAAAATATAGATTCAATGTTAAATGATAAAATTAAGTACATAAAAAATATAATATTAATAACAAGTAATTATAATAATAAAGAAGATGAAGAAATAAATAATTTGAATAAAATAATAAATAAAGATTATTTTGATTGGTATTATTTTTCAAATATTAATAATAAAATATCTGGATGGGATGTATTAAATAACGATTATTATGATAAGAAACAATATAAATTAAATAAAAATTCAATAAATAAATATTTTAAAACTCAAGCCTTAAAAATAGATCTATTAAATAAATATTCACATATAATATGGATAGATCATACATTTAAAATAAATAATAATAATTTTGTTAATGATGTAATTAATATAATAGAAAAATATCCAAATAATAATTTATTTATTATTGATAATGAGTATATTATAAATGAAAATAAAATAAAAGAATTAGATATAGATAATAATTTAAAAAATAATTTATTAAAACAATATACTGATTATAAACCTATCATAAATAATAGAAAAATTTTTAATACTAAATTTTTTATTTATAAAAATCATGAAAGAGTCGCAAATCTTTTTGATGAGTGGTGGTTAGAATGTCAAAAATACGATTTTAAACTTAATTTATCTTTAGCTTTAACTTATATATTATATAAAAATAATTTAGTTCCTGTATTAATTCCTAATAATATTATTAATAATCAAAATGAAGAAATTAATAATACATATAATAAAATTAATAGTAGTATAATTAAAAAATTAATTTTAAATAATGATTTAAATGAAATTGAAAATTTACAAATTGATTTTTCAAAAATTAATTTAATTGATGGTATTGTATGGATTAATTCAGATATAAATAATAAAAGAGCTGAATATATGATAAATTTATTAAAAAATATACCAATAAAAAATTATAAATTATCTGAAATAGATGGTAATAGTAGTAATATTATGGATATTTTTACAAATATTAATTTTGATAGGAAATTAACAAATAATGAAATCGCTAAAACTTTATCGCATATAAAAGCTATTAGCTTTTTAGAAAATATTGAAGGAAATTATTTCTTAATATGTGAAGATAATATATGTTTTAAAAATACAGTTTTATTTGATAAGGATCTTAAAAGTATTATTGAATCATCACCAAAATTTGATATTTTATTACTTAATAAAAATTATTTACTTAATATTGAAGAACCATATTCTAAATGGAGTAAATATTACAAACCTATTGAAAACGAATATGTAGGTTCTACTGCTGCTTATATTGTTAGTAGAGATGGTATTAATAAATTATTAAAATTAGCAAAATATAATGATTCATATTTTAAACTTGATAAAAAAAATAATTTAGATTTAGCAGATATATATTTATATAAATATCTTGATACGATAGTATACAAATACAATTATATTGGAATTAAAAATATAGAATTAACTGACGATCAACAACAAAATGAAGATAAAAATAATTTATTTCAATTAAATATTATTATTAAAGATTTACATACAAAAAAATAATATAAATTTTTATTTTAGTAAAAATTTATATATATTTTGGTTTATTACTTTTAATAAATTTTTCTATTAATACATTGGTTTTTTTTTCTTTATCAATAAACCAATTATATGCAAGCAATTCTGATTCATTTGAATTATTACGTAAGTCTAAAGAAGATTTAATAGGTAAAATTGATACTAAATTTGGATAACAAATAAATATATTAATATCAAAATTTTTAATTATTCCATCAATATAATAATCTTGATTCGGATTATTATTAATAAGATTATAATCATAAGTTAAAAATTTATCATAAACTGAATTATTATATATATTAAAAACCATTCCAACCATTTTTTTTATTTTTATAAAATATAAATCTTTATAAATATAATATTCTAGTATATCTTCTTTATTTTCAATTATACAACAATAACCATTAAAAATATCCCATTTAACATGATTTAAAAAATCTTTAATAATTGAATATGAATTTATAAAATTATTTTTAAATAATGTATCGTCTTCAAATATAGTTATTGTATTTAAATTTTGTCTTTTACAATTATAAAATATTGTATAATATGACATAGCACAACCAATATGTCCTATATTATGTTTAAATGCTGGAAATTTAATATGATTTATTATATTATTATTTTTTGACAACATTTTTTTATATCTTGAATCATCTTCAATTAGTGATAAACAATAAACAGGACTTTCTATATTAAAATTTATATTTATTTCAAGTTTTTTAAATAAAAATAATGATAATAAATTTTTATGAAGATAAAATTCACATTTATTTTCCAATTTTTGTTTTTCAATCAAATATTTATTTTTTTTCTCATTAAAAATATCATCTTCAAGATTGTATTCTATAAATTTAACTATTTTATCAATATTGGCTTCGTTTGTATTATTGTTATCTATAATATCAAAATAATCTACAAAATATTTGTAAATTTCTTTATATAGTCCATCATTATTTATAGAATTTTCAGATAATATTAAACAATTACAATTTATAGCTGTATTAAATTTATTATATTCAATATTAGAATTTTGACTACGATTTATATTTAGTAAATATTTTGTTTTTAAAAGATGATTATTTATAGTTTTTATATCTTTATCAAATAAATATATAAATTTATATTTTTTTCCTAATCTTTCTTCAATTTTAGCTAATATTTTTTCAATCCTTTTATTTTTATTTCCAAAAAATAAAATATCATTTTCATAATTATTTTTAATTATATTAATATCACTAATATCATTAAAAGGTAATTGACAATATCTTGTTTTTTTTTTATTTTTTATTTTATCATTATAAAAAGAAAAATTATTTGGATATATATCAAAAATACTAATAGCATTATCTAGTAAACTTATAAAATGTGAATTTGTATATAATTTATCAATTGATAAATCATTAATTTGCCAAAATATATAATTTTTAGGTATTATAGCAGAATTAGGATGAATTATTATATAAAAATTATCTTCTTTATAATTTGTATTATCTAAATTATAAATTATTACAGATTTTAATCTCAATTTTTTTAATATATTTTGTATCATTAGTGTTTCTACTAATAAATTTTCATTTGATACTAATTTAATAATTTCTAAATTAATTATATTTTCTTCTTTATCCATTTCTTCATTAATATAAAAATTTTCATTATTATTACACATTAATATAAAAATTAAAATTATAATCAGAATAATGATTATTAATTTTTCCATTATAATAATATTATATAATATTTTATTTTATTTGTTATAAATATATTATAATGCCGACATTAAATTTAACAGAATATGGTAGTAAAATTTTATTTCATAATTTTATTAATATTAAATATGATGGTTTAACTTTTATTAAAAATAATGACTTTTCTTCACTAAATTTATATGAAAATAATAAATATGTTGTTAAAATTGATTGTGCTATTAAAGGTAGATATAAAAAAGAATTAATGAAAGTTAATGTTAATCCATTTGAAATTTTAGACTTTATTAATTCTGTTAATTATGATAATTTTATTATTGAACCTTACATAGAAAATATTACTATAGAACCTTTTGTTAATAAAAGTAATGAATATTATATTTCTATAATTAATAATGATATTAATTTAACCATTAATTATTCTCAAAATGGTGGTATTACTTTAGATAAAAACTCATCAATAAAAAGTATTATAATACCTTTTGATAAAAAATTAGATAATAATGATTTCTTTAATCTTGATATAAATTATGGTGAGAATCATATTAAAACATTTCTTAATAATTTATTATTATTTTATAATAATTATCATCTAACTTTTCTTGAAATTAACCCTTTTATTATTATAAATAAAGAAATTATTATACTTGATATGTTTTGTTCTATAGATTCTACTGCTCTTTACTTACAACATATGATAGAAGTTTCTAAATACATTTATGAAGATAAAATTGATAATAAAATTAAAGAATTAGATGAAAGAACAGGTGGCTCTCTTAAATTTAAATTATTAAATCCTAATGGTAATATTTGGTTATTAGTTGCTGGCGGCGGTGCTAGTGTTGCTTATATGGATTCTCTTTGTTCTTTAGGCTATAAAGATGAAATTGCTAACTATGGTGAATATTCAGGTAATCCTCCTACAGAATTAGTGTATCAATATTGTTGCTATATATTTGAAAAAATAAATAATTCGGTAAGCGATAAACCATATTATTTATTTATTGGAGGTGCTATAGCAAATTTTACACTAGTTGATAAAACATTTGAAGGTATTATAAAAGCTATAAATGAATATAAAACAGTATTTACAAATAAAAATATTAAAATATTAGTTAGAAGAGGCGGACCAAATTATGAAATTGGATTAAAAAATATAAAAAATTGTTGTGATGAATTAAATATTTTTTGTATTATTAATGGTCCAGAAATAAATTTAACTCAAATTGTAAAAGATAATTTAATTAGTAAGAATACAGATAATTTATCTTTAAAAAATAATATCCATAATTTTGATTTTGATTTAGATTTACCAATAATTTATAAAAATTATTCATGTCAATTGCAACCAAATACTAAAATGGGTATTTATGGTGGTGATTATCAAAATATAGCACAAAGAATAATTGATTTTGATATAATTTCTAATAGAAATGAACCAAGTATAGGATATATTATAGATCCAAATTTAGTTAATAAAAAATTAATCCAATTATATTGGAAAAATAATGTTATAATTATGTGTCCTGTTTATAAAGAAATACCTACTAATTTTCTATACGTAAAAGGTATAATTAATTTTGCTAGTTTTAGATCTGCATATTCATCTAGTGTTTCTTGTCTTAAAAATAATAATATTGATTGGATTGCTATAATTGCTGAAGGAATGCCTGAATTATTTGCTAAAAAATTATCTAGAGAATTTCCAAATAAATTAATTTTAGGTCCCTCCACAATAGGTGGTATTATAGCTGGTAATTTAAGAATTGGTAATACAGGAGGAACAATTGATAATATTATATCATCTAATTTACATTTAAATGATGGTTGTGTTGGTATTATAACTAAAAGTGGTGGTTTACTAAATGAAATATGTTATATAGTATCTAAATCTTTATTAGGAGTTCATTCAGCTATATCAATCGGTGGTGATAGATTTCCATGTACTAACTTTATTGATATTGCTATGATGTATAATAATAATCCACAAATTAAATTAATTGTTATATTAGGTGAAGTTGGTGGTATCCAAGAAATTAATATAGCACACGCTTTTAAAAATAAACTTATTAATAAACCTGTATTGGGATTATGTCTAGGAAGTTCTGCTGAATATTTTACAGATACTAATATTCAGTTTGGTCATGCAGGAGCTTTTATTAATGATATTTATGAAAAAGCATCTTTTAAAAATGAATATATGCGCAATTGTGGTATTATAGTTCCAAATGATTTTGATAATATATCTAGTGAACTACTAAAAATTAATTTAGAAATAAATACAAATATAAACCAAAAAATAAATATAAATACAAATACTGAATCATTAAAAAATAGAAAAAAATATGATATTATAAGTAGTATTAGTGATGAAAGAGGTGAAGAATTAGAATATAATAATACAAAAATTTCTGAATTAGAACCAAATATTGGAACTGCTATATCAAATTTATGGTTTAAAAAAAATTTACCAGTATATATGCAGAAATATTTTGAATTTATTATTTTTATAACTGCCGATCATGGTCCATGTGTATCTGGAGCACAAAATACAATTATTACTACTAGAGCAGGTAAAGATTTAGTTTCATCCTTATGTAGTGGTTTATTAACAATCGGTCCTAAATTTGGAGGCGCTGTTAATCAAGCTGGAATAGATTTTTATTATGGATGGAAGAATAAATATACTGCTTTTGATTTTGTTGAATACATGAAAAATAAAGGACAGATTATATCAGGTATAGGTCATAAAGTAAAGTCAAAAGATAATCCTGATAGTAGAGTTGTTATGTTAAATAATTTTATAAGGGATAATTTTCCTAAAGAAATTGTTTTAAATATTACAAATTTTGCTAAACAAGTAGAAGAAATTACATTAAAGAAAAAAAATAATTTAATATTAAATGTGGATGGTTTTATAGCTGTATCTATATTAGATGGTTTATTACATCATTTTAGTACAGAACATGTTGAAAAATTATTAGAATTAGATATATTTAATGCTTTTTTTATATTAGGTAGAACTATTGGTTTTATAGGTCATCATATAGATCAAAAAATGTTAGGAACTGATCTGTATAGAATGCCACAAGAAAGAGTTGGTTATATAAAAAATGAATAATTTATTTGATTTTTTTTATTAATTATTATATTATTTAATATAATAATATAATGATTAATAAACTATTTTTTGAAAATATTTCTGGATTATTAAGAATTTTTACAAATAAAAATGTTAATTTTAAATTAACAATAATTCCAATACAAGATGAAAAAGATAATAATAAAAAAAATAAAATAACTTATAATTTTGTAAAAAATATTCTAAATTTTCCAAATAATATTAAACAAATACTAATTGAATTCTCTTTTTTAAAAAAAAATTTAGATTATCCTTTTTTTATTAATAAAAATTTAAATGTAACTCTTCAAATATTAGATGGAAGTGCTGTTGTATCTGAATCAATTAACATACATTATAATGATATTAATGATATAGATATAAATAATAATAAAAAAAAATATAATAATAAAAATTTTAATAATGATGACGATGATGATATAAATGAATTATTAGAATTTTATATAAAAAATAAAAATGAAGATAATAATGAAGATGATTTTACTTTTGAAATTAAATAAAAATAAATAATTATATATTTATTTTTAAGTTATTTATTAGTTATTTAAAAGTGATTTATTAGTTATTTATTGGCTTGGGAAAATGTAAGATTGTCCGCATGCAGTACAAGCCTTAAAGTAATAAGATCCACCTGCGGTTGGCTGAGGAAGAACATTGCTGACAATTTTTACAGATACAGCTGGTGAACCAGATGCACTTGCCCATGTACCGTCAAGATATACTTTGGTACCTGAAGGTAATTTAATGTAAGAAAGAGGGCTGGTATCAAGAGCTTGATTAGTTGTCATTTGAATTAATCTTCCATTATCAACTTGTACTTTAAGACCCTTGTAAACATTAATTATAGAATTATTTGATTCTAAACCATCACCTGAAGGGTTTGTAATAGCCAAGTAGTTAAAATTAATAGTGCTGTCATTTACAACAACACCTTCATCGCCAGAGTAAGCACATGATAATGATTCAATAGCCCATTCATCAGCATTGCAGTTGTTGATTGTTAAAGCATCAGTTGCTAAAGCAGATACTTGCCAACCACCAATGTAGTTAAGTTTGAGTTTTTTGGCAACAAAGTGAGAAGGAGATGTGGCAAAAGCAACAGCTAGTGCTGGAAGTGCTCCAACAGTAGGACCAGCAGTGCCGTTAAAAGTAATACCACCATTATTAGCAACATTGATAATCACATTTCTATCATC
>Ga0214923_10006066_pt1 | contig 13741 bp, 14 predicted proteins | sample LL1510_MetaG_FD_177993 | JGI IMG/M metagenome (GOLD analysis project Ga0214923, IMG submission 177993) | Freshwater microbial communities from Lake Lanier, Atlanta, Georgia, United States - LL-1510 | ecosystem: Environmental > Aquatic > Freshwater > Lake | place: USA: Georgia | collected... | reverse complement strand
GGTGGGTTTTAAAATCTTACGATGGTAGGGCGGGCAGTCCCTTGCCCGCCTCGCTGAGTTTTGGATCCAGAACGCCCTAGAAGGCGGCCGGAGGATCGGCCGCCCTACCTAAACATAAAGGTGATCGACCTCATAAGATCGGTTCGGACATCATATTCCCCATGCGCATCATCCTCTGGCTTGGAATTTTGGCGTTCCCCTTCCTAGGTTGGTCCGCCGAACCCGTGCGGGTGGGTGTCTACTCCCACGCCACCAACGAGGCCAAAGCCGCTGGCATCGTCCGCGTCTTCACAACTATTCTCACCCCCCAAAAAGGATTCGCGGTTCAGCGGGTGAAACCCGAGGACATCCGGGCCGGCGTGCTGACCAACCTCGACGTCCTGATCATGCCGGGCGGTTCAGGCAGCAAGCAGGCCACCAATCTGGAAACATCCGGTCGGGAGGCCATCCAGCAGTTCGTCAAGAACGGGGGCGGATATGTCGGCATCTGTGCCGGTGCCTACCTCGCCTCCTCCTATTACCCTTGGTCCCTGAATTTGATCAACGCGAGCGTCATCGACCGCCAGCACTGGGCCCGGGGCAAGGGAAACATCATCCTGACCCTGACCGACCCCGGCCAACAAGCACTCGGCCACCCGGAGAAGGAAGTGGAGGTTTATTACGGCCAAGGGCCACTCTACGGGCGAGGCACCAACGACGCCCTCCCGCCTTATGAGGAACTGGCCGTCTACCAGACCGAGGTGGCCAAGGAAAATGTACCCCCGGGCGTGCCGATGGGGGTGATGCCTGGCAAAACAGCCATCGCCCGAAGCGAATACGGAAAAGGGCGTGTCATCTGCTACAGCCCCCACCCGGAAAAACCTTTCCAGCCGGTCTATCACCTCATCGAGAACGGCGTGCGCTGGGCAGCCGGCAAGGAACCCATAGAGGTCACTGAGGCGGAGTGGCAAAAACGCCCCAAGCCGGGCAAACCGGAACCTCCCGAAACAGAGGAATAAAAAACCCCTACTCCTCCGTCTCGGACGATTTCTTTTCCTCCCCAGGCGCAGCTTTCGCCGCTTCCACCCTCTCCGCCTTACCCAGGTCGGTCGCCTGGGGCGTGACGGTAACCTTCATGCCCTTTTGCAGCTCTTCCAACTTCCCCTCCCCCCCATCAATGGTGATCTTGGCTCCCTCCGCCAGAAAAAAGGCCACCACTTTGTTTGTTTTCTCCGGCGTTACGATCGGCTGATCCAAGCGCACGGTGAAACGGTTTTTTGCCGGTGTCACAATGTAGATCTTTCCGGCCACGGGACCGACGGCGGCGTTAAGCGGCGCCATTTTCTTCTTTTTGGCGGGCTCTTCCTGGGCCGGGGCCGTCACCACCAGGGACAGCAAGGCGATCGCGAGCAGGGGCAGGGTGTGTTTCATGGGTGTTTCCTTTTTGGGTTTAGAGCCGGGCGATCAACAGCTCCCGCTGGTAGATCAGCTCCTTCGGCAGTTCGTGGTAAATCTTCAGGAAAAGCTCGTTTTGGAAAACCAGCTCGCGCCGCCATTCGTCCGGATCAATCTTCATCATGGCGGCAAACCTCTCGGGAGTCATGCCCTCGATCCCCTCGGTGTTGAGATCCTGGTAGCGCGGCACCCAACCGATGGAACCCTCGCGGGCGTCCCGTTGGCCGTGACAGCGGCCGATGATCCACTCCAGCACACGCATGTTATCGCCGAAGCCCGGCCAGTAGAATTTCCCTTCGGCATCCTTGCGGAACCAGTTCACGTGGAAAATACGGGGCAGGATCTTGATGCTCTTCCGCATGTCCATCCAATGGTCGAAGTAGTCACCCATGTTGTAGCCGCAGAACGGCAGCATCGCCATCGGGTCGCCCCGGACCTGTCCATGTCCGCCAACCGCGGCGGCTGTCATCTCCGAACCCATCGAGGCCCCGACAAAAACCCCGTGGAACCAGCTGAAAGCCTGGAAAACCAGCGGGATGGTGGAGGCACGGCGGCCTCCGAAAATCAGGGCACTGACCGGCACGCCCCCCGGATCGTTGGCCTCGGGAGCGAGGGCGGGGTTGTTGGTCATCGGGGCGGTAAAACGGCTGTTGGGATGGGCGGCTTTTTCCCCGCTGTTTGGATTCCAAGGATTTCCTTTCCAGTCGATCAGATTGGGGGGCGGGGGATTATCTTTCCCCTCCCACCAGACATCCCCGTCCGGGGTACGGGCCACATTGGTAAAGATCGTGTCATGCGCCATGATTTTCATGGCATTGGGGTTCGATTTCTCGTTGGTTCCGGGAACCACCCCGAAATAGCCGTTCTCCGGATTGATCGCGCGCAGACGTCCATCCTCTCCCGGCTTCATCCAGGCAATATCGTCGCCGATGGTGGTGACCTTCCAACCGCGGTACTGGGAAGGAGGAATCATCATGGCAAAATTGGTCTTGCCGCAGGCCGAGGGGAACGCGGCGGCGACGTAGGTTTTGCGTCCCTCCGGATCCTCCACGCAAAGAATCAGCATGTGTTCCGCCAACCATCCCTCGTCGCGACCCAGGAAGGAGGCAATCCGCAGGGCGAGGCACTTCTTCCCCAATAAGGCGTTGCCGCCGTACCCCGAACCAACGGAAATGATTTCGTTGGATTCGGGAAAATGGCAGATAAACCGACGCTCCGGGTTGCAATCCAAGACGCTGTGGGTTCCGCGGTTGAATTCATCCGAGCCACCCAAATGATCCCAGGCCACGCTCCCCATGCGGGTCATGATCCGCATGCTAAGCACGACGTAGATCGAGTCGGTTAGTTCGACCCCGACTTTGGAGAGCGGAGATCCGGGCGGTCCCATCAGATACGGGATGACAAAAAGGGTCCGTCCCTTCATCGCCCCCGAGAGGAAACCGCGCAACTTGAGCCGCATCTGCTTCGGATCCATCCAGTTGTTGGTGGGACCAGCCTCCTTCTGCCGCCGGGTGCAGACATAGGTGCACTGCTCCACCCGGGCCACATCGTTGGGATTGGAGTGATGGTAGTAGCAGCGGGGCCATTTTTTGGGATCGAGGGGAATCAACACCCCCTGCTCCACTGCCTGTTGGGTCAGATATTCCTTTTCTGCCTCAGACCCATCACACCAGAAGACATGGTCTGCCTCGGTCAGCTTGGCGGTTTCCTGCACCCACTGCTTGACCCATTCGTTTTTTGGAACCGATCGTCCTAAGCGATCCGTGGGCAAGGTGGGATGAATTTTGGTCATCGCATCGAGTGTCGGGAAATGCACCCGATTGGCAACCGGTGCAACGCAAGTATCAGCTACGCTTGGAACAGCGATCAGCTTGCCTATTAAAATCCCAACGCCTTTTCCATGCGCAAGTCATTGATCATGAGGTTTGCGTCGTGACCGACATTGGGCACCTCCACTTTGGTCCAATTGAATTTCCAGCCCTTGGTCTTGGCCAATTTTTGGCCGTACTCGAAAAAATTCCGACCCCTTTCCAACCGAAATTCCCCCTCACGATTGGCCTCGGCCGAGGCGTCAAAGTTTTCACCCTCGGGGAGGATATCGGCCATCCCGAGGTAAATCGTCATTGGGGTCTCCAGCATTTTTTTGAAACGCCCCTCATTCTGCAGCTCGTTGGGTAACTTTCCAAAACCGTACCCCCAATCCCAATCCAGACGGGGAAAGGCATAGGTTCCGGCATTGGCGGCCACCACCCGTTTGGCGGTCAGCGGTTCCATGGCCACGTACCGGCTGAGAAATTGCCCGCCTCCGGAATGACCAACAAGGTAATGCTCACGCTTGGGATTCCCCTCCCGCTTCAGAATGGTCTGAATGACTTCAGTGGCCATGGGATACGACCAATCCTTCCGATCCCGCAATTTTCCATCTTTGGTCAGAATTCCACCCCAAGAGTACAGATGGGCCAGAAACCTTTCCTGATCAAAAAAAGGCGCCGCCACCATCGCATGATGCTTTTCCGCCAAAGCGATGCTCCAGTTCCGATAATCCTCCGCATTCCTTTTGGCTCCGTGAAACACGAAAAAGATCGGCCCGCTGGAAAAACCCTTCGGCTTGTAGGTAAATACCTGGATAGCCCGATCCCCCTCCCCCACGATGACCTCCCCTTTCCCTTCCGGGGCCGCCCCCGGTAAAGCAAAACACCATGGAACGAATTGAAAAAACCCCCAAGCCAAAGCCAGACCAAGTCTCACGGGATCACGATGCCTTTCCTGAGGCTTGCCGCAGGTTTTTCTGCAGGGTTTCGGCACTCACCTCACCCTCCCACCGACTGATGGCCACCGTGGCTACGCTGTTGCCGATGAAGTTCGTCAAAGCCCGGCACTCGCTCATGAATCGGTCGATCCCCACCAGGATGGCCAACGATTCCAAGGGAATGCCGGGAACCGCCTGCAGGGTGGCTGCCAAGGTGACAAAACCGGCTCCGGTCACCCCGCTGGCCCCTTTGGAGGTGATCATGGCCACCACCAACAATGCGATCTGATGGGAAAGATCCAGTTTGGTGTTGGTGGCCTGCGCCAGAAAAACCGCCGCCATGGCCATGTAAATGTTCGTGCCGTCAAGATTGAAGCTGTATCCCGTTGGAATCACCAAGCCGACCGTGGACTTGGCACAACCCAGTTTTTCCATCTTCCTCATGATCCCGGGCAAGGCCGTCTCCGAGGAGCTGGTCCCCAAGACCAACAGCAACTCATCCTTGATGTAAGCCAGATAACGGAAGACCGAGAGGCCCGAGGCTTTGAGAATCAACCCCAGCACCACCACCACAAAGATGCCCGAGGTCAGATAAAATCCCATCATCAGGGCGAGAAGCTTGTTGAGGGAGCCCAAACCGAACCCGCCAACGGTGTATCCCATGGCTCCAAAGGCCCCGATCGGCGCCGCCCTCACCACAATGCCCATCACCCCGAAGAAAAGTTTCCCTCCCTCCTCCACCACCTGCAGGACCGCTTGCCCGCGACCAGGCAAAAAGGTGATGGCCAAGGCGGTCAGGATGGCGATGAAAAGCACCTGAAGAAGATCTCCGGAAGTGAAGGCCCCAAGAAAAGAGGACGGAATGATATTGAGAAGGAAGTCCACCTTATCGGTGCTGTGGGCTTTGGTCAGATAGGACTGGCTGACCTTTGCATCGAGGGTATGGACGTCGAGATTGAACCCCTCTCCGGGACGGAGAAGGTTCACCACCACCAAACCGATGACCAAGGCCAGGGTCGAGACGACCTCAAAATACACCAAGGCCTTGAATCCGGTGCGGCCCAGCCGCTTGAGATCGCCCATGGAGGCGATGCCGTGGACCACCGTGCAGAAGATAATGGGGGCGATCATCATCTTCACGAGTTTGATAAACCCGTCCCCGAGCGGCTTAAGGGATTTCCCGAATTCCGGAAAAAAAGCCCCCACTAGGATTCCAGCCGCCACCGCCAGCAACACCTGCACATAGAGAATGCGGTACCATGGAGTCTTTGAGGCTTGGATGGCCGCCATCATGAGTTCCCCACGGTAAAAGATGCCGCAGATTCAAGCGAAACTTAATTCCATCGCGGGGAATTGAGCCACTTGAACCGCACCTCCGCGGGGTTCAGCATCAGAACTGAATGGAGTCATCGACCTCGCCTTCCCGTGACACCAGGTGGCTCGGGATCTGCCTTGTTGTGGTCCTGATCGCCAGCGCCCTGACTTCGCAGATCCAAAGTTCCTGGGGGAAAGTCCGCGTCACCTCCATCCGGTTACCGACGCAGAACGGTCAATGGGTTGCCGCCGACCTATTTCGCCCCCTGACCGCCAGTGCGGAGAAACCCTCCCCGGCCGTGGTGGTCATCCCGGGATTCCAGCGCTCCAAGGAAACCCAGGCCAACATCTCCCTTGAGCTCGCCCGGCGGGGCATCGTGGTCGTCGCCATCGATCCCTATGCCCAAGGCTTCTCCAGCGCTTCCCTCAGCACCCGCTCCGCCACGGAAGAGGGCTACGGCGCCTTCGCCGTGGTGAGCTATCTGGCGGATGCCGGCATCGTAAACTACGTCGATCCCTACCGGATTGCGGTCACCGGTCACTCGGCCGGCGGTAACGCGGCCCTCCAGGCGGCCTCCCACTTCGGCGAAGAGGCCATTGAGAAAAACACCCGCAGCAAGATTCATTCGGCTTTCATTTCCGGTTATGTGCTCACCATGAAAAACAAGATTCTGCGCACGGTCCGCTCCAACCTCGGACTCAGCTATGGTCAATACGATGAGGGGGCCTTTCGCAATGAAACCAAGACCGCCGACCTCCGGCAGGCCCCAGAAAGCCTGCGTTTCATCCGATCCGGGCAGGAGCCCGGTGAAGCGGAAATCTCCGAAGTGGAGATCGGAAAATATTACGGCAATCCCGCCAGTCGGAATCTTCGCGTGGTCTTCAATGAGCCCATGCTGCACGCCTTTCAGCCCTACAGCCGGACGGACTTGGCCAACCAGATCGGTTTTTTCCTCAAGACCTTCGATCTACCAGAGAATCTTCACCCCGAAGACCAAGTCTGGCCATGGAAGGAACTTTGTTCCCTGGTGGCGTTTGTTGCTTCCCTTGTTGCGATCATTCCCCTGACGCGCCTCCTCCTCGCTCACCTGCCCTTTTTCCAGCCCCTCGTCCATGCGGTCCCCGAGGCGCCAACACGGCCTGCGGGTCGGGCCCGCCTGATTTTCTGGATTCTTTTTCTGACCGGAGCGGTTTTCGCCTGTTTTTCCTACATTCCACTGACCGAGCTATCCCAAAAGCTTTTCGTGGAAGCCACGGGCAGGCAGCAGACCTGGTTTTTTCCCCAGCGAATGAACAACGGGGTGATGCTGTGGGCTCTGGCCAACGGCGTGGTGGGTTTCCTGCTCTTTTTTCTGGGCCTAAAGATTCAGGGAAAACCCATCTCCCGGGCTACCCTGGGTCTCGACCTGAATCCCGGGGAAATTCGCCGGGCTTTTCTCCTCGCTCTGACGGTCTTCTTCTTCTTTTTTGGTCTACTCTTTGTCGTCTATTCACTCTTCCACGTAGACTACCGCTTTCTTTTTTTAGGTGTGCGACTCTTCCAACCCCCTCTCCTCCTCCTGATGCTTATCTACGCCCCCTTGTTTTTTCTCTTTTTCCTCTCCAACTCCCTTCGGGCCAATCTGTCCCTCCGTTTTGCCGACACACCCCCTTGGCGCAGTCTACTCCTGGCCGCTTTGGGCAACTCTCTTGGACTCTTCCTGATCCTGTTAGTCCAATATGGAGCCTTGGTCACCACCGGAACGGTCCGATGGACTGAAGGATGGCTTTACGTGAACCTCCTCTTCGCCGTGGTGCCCACCATGTTCGTCCTGCCTTACTTTCACCGCTACTTTTACCTCATGACCGGTCGCATCATCCTCGGTCCCCTGATCACCTGCCTGATCTTTATCATGATCCTTCTTTCCAACACGGTCTGTTATCTGCCCCTTTGAGTCGCCTCCTGGGATTGGCTAGGAACCGCATTTTCCGCAACCGGGCCCCTTGCCACCCCCTCCAAAAAACTTAAATCCTAGGTAAATCAAGGCGGCCACAATCGCAGTCGCCACCGCCCAACCCTGCCATCCTCCCAACATTCCTAAGCTCCCACGCCCCGGGCGATGACCTGCACCATCCAGGCGCCGAGGTAAGCGAGACCCGTCATGTAAGTCATCATGAAGGCCGGCCATTTCCATCCCCCCATCTCCCTTTTGGCCACCGCCACCGTGCTCAGACACTGCAAGGCGTACACATAGAAAACCAGGAGAGCCACGCAGGTCGCCGGAGTGTAAATCATCGATCCATCCGGCCAAGCCGTACTCCGCATGGCCTGAACCAAACCCTCTTCCTGGCCACCGACGTGGTAGACGATCGACATCGTGCTGACGAAAACCTCCCGGGCCGCGAGGGAAGCGATCAGGCCGATTCCGATTCTCCAGTCAAATCCCAGCGGGCGGATCACCGGTTCCAGCCGGTGACCCAGCTGTCCGGCGAAACTGCCCGCCAACCGTTCGGTGGCATCTCCCGAGGTCACGGGAAAACTGGAAAGAAACCAGAGCAAGATGGAGAGAGCCAGAATGACCGTCCCGGCCCGGCGCAAAAAGATCAGGGCCCGTTCCCACATCCTCAGGAGCACGGTCCGAACGGCCGGCATGCGGTAGGGGGGGAGCTCGAGAATCAAGGGGGGCGAACTCCCACCCAACATTTTCTTACGGAAAATCCAGGCCAATGCGAAGGCCGTGGCCGTGCCCAAGGCATAGAGACCCAAAAGGGCCGCCGCCTTCCCCCACACGGGAAAAAGAGCCGCCGGCACGGCCGCCGCCAACAAGGTGGTGTAAACGGGAATTCTGGCAGAGCAGCTCATCAACGGGGCTACCAGGATGGTGGTCAGGCGGTCCTTCGGATCCTCCACCGTACGGGTTGCCATGATTCCGGGAATGGCACAGGCGTACGAGCTGAGCAGCGGGATGAACGATTTTCCACTCAGCCCCACCCGGTGCATCACCCGATCCAGAAGAAAGGCCGCCCGGGCCAAGTATCCCGAGTCCTCCAGCAAACCGAGAAAGAAAAACAGAATCAGGATCTGAGGAAGGAAGATCACTACCCCGCCCACTCCGGCCAACACCCCGTCCACGAGGAGATCCCGGAACACCCCCGTTGGCATGTGGGCCTGCACCAACTGCCCCAACGTGCTAAAGCCGGCATCGATCCACTCCATGGGATAGGAGGCGATGGAGAAGATGGAGATAAATAAAGCCATCATCATTCCGGCCAAAACACCCCATCCGGCCACGGGGTGAAGCACCAAGGCATCGATGCGATCGGTCCACCCCACTTCCCTCCACCCGTGCCCCACCCCGGCCTGGCCCAAGGCATCCCGCAGGTAAGCGTATCGAGCCGCCACCACCGCCGCCGCCCAATCGTAAGCCTCCTTGCCAAAACGTTCCCGCCATGCAAGGGCCAATTTGCGTGCCCCTTCGGGCCCATCTCCCGATCCGGTCAAAAGTTCGAGTGCCTTTCCTTCCGCCCGAATCTCAGCGGGCTGGGCTTCCCGCCAGGCGGCGGCGATCTGACCCACCGCGGCGGCCAACGGAGCCGGCATGGTCCATTTTCTTTCCCCGGCATGGCTCATGCGCTGTCCCAGAGCCGCCCGCAACTCCACCAGTCCCTTACCCCGATGTGCCTGGGTGGGAATAAATTTCACCCCGATTTTCTGCTCCAGTTGATCCGGATGAATCCGGACCCCCCCCGCCTCCGCCACATCCACCATGTTCAAAGCCACCAAAACCGGCAGGCCCAACTCCATCACCTGGGTGACCAGAAAGAGATTTCGCTCGAGGTTGCTGGCATCCACCACGCAGAGGACGGCATCGGGTCGCGGCAAGCCAACCGCCTTGCCCTGCAACACCTTGAGGGCGATCTCCTCGTCCGGAGACCGCGGCGAGAGGCTGTACATTCCGGGAAGATCGATCAGTTCGATCGCCTCCCCGTGCAGGGTGTAGGCCGTGCCGGTCCGCTTTTCAACCGTCACCCCAGGATAGTTGCCCACCCGCTGACGAAGTCCCGTGAGCGCATTGAAGAGAGTGCTTTTCCCCGCATTCGGGTTGCCGATCACGGCGATCCAGCGTTTGGAGGAATCCTTTTTCATCCCACCCGCGGGCCCATCCTCCCGCAAAGCCTTTGTTTCAGGAACGACCGTCCACGTGTTCGACCAGGATCTGCTTGGCCAAACGTGCACTCAGAGCCACCCGCGTGCCACAGACCCAGCAAACCAGATCCGCACCACCCCGAATCTTTCGCACCAGGGCATTTTCGCAAAAGCCCATCTCGCGGAGCCGTTGGCAGGTTCCCGGGGCACATTCCAAACGGCTGACGCGGACCTCACGTCCGGCACCCACCTGAGTCAGATCCATGGATTTCATTCTACAAATTGATTTTGCCTTCTTGAGAATCAGTTGCAAGTACTGGGAAGGGTCTGGATCTTAACGGCTACCCTTAGCCGTCCATCTGGGCGGCTATCGTGAACTATCCGCATGGAGCCCTAGGAGTAGGCACCCCTACCTAATCAAGAACTAGGCAAACCAGCGGTAAAGCATCAGATAGACAAGGACCCCGGTGACGGAGACATACATCCAGACCGGCCAGACCCAGCGGGTCAACCTCTTATGCTTTTCAAACTGCCCAAGAGCGGCAAACCAGATCGCTGCCAAAATAAAGGGTAGATTCACCACCGCCAGGATGGTGTGTGGGATCAGCACCAGCATGTAAACCACCCGAGGCCATCCCTGCATGGGAAACAGTTTCGGACCGACGGTGAATTTATGCAGAAGATAGCAGGCCAGAAAGAGCGTCGAGGTCAGGAAAGCGGTCACCATGATTTTGCGGTGGGCCTCCTTGTTGCCACGCCTGATTTGGATCCAACCCGCCAAAAGGAGAATTGCCGTGAGGCTGTTGAGGACGGCATTCAGCAACGGCAAATCCTGGAAGGTCATGGTTTATTTCTCCTCCTGCAAAAGATCACCGATGTCCGGGAGAATCCGGGCCAACAAATCGGCATCCGTGCCGTTGTAATAACTCCGGATCCTACCGTGACCATCGACAAGGGCGATTTTGGTGCTGTGCAGCATTTTCCCATCACGCACAGCGGTGGCCGGAGGATTCACTTCCACCGCCAACTTGAATCCCTCTCGAGCCAAACGGAAAGTATCCTCCAAAGATCCCGTCAAAAACCACCAGTTTTTCCCCGCCCCATATTTTTCTGCGTACCCCCGCAACTTTTCCGGAGTGTCGGTCTCAGGATCCACGGTGATGGAGACCACCTTCACCCTGCCCTTGGTCCGGGCGACGGCCCGGGAAATTTCCCCCATCTGACTGGTCAAAGCGGGACACGGTCCCGGGCAGGTGGAAAAGAAAAAGTCTGCTACCCAGATCTCCCCCTCCAGATCCTTCAGGGTGCGGGGTTGTCCATCCCTGTCGGTAAAACGGAAATCCGGCACTTGAGCCAAAATTGGCAGGCTCCGAAAATTTTTTCGCTCGGCGGAGATCCAGATCTCCCTCATTCCGACCGCGATCACCAGGGCCAATCCGGCGACCAGCAGGGCCCAGACCACCACGGTCAGTTGTTTGTTGGCAGGACGGGGACCCGGACGTTCCGGGGCCGGAGTGGTCACGAACGCCGGCTGACCTGAAAGGCGCAGGCCATCACGAGCAAAAGGGTGGTTGCGCACACGATGGAATAGTCCTGGGAAAGGTCGATGGGCAGTGGCTGTCCCTGCTTGGTGGCCAGCAGACCCTGCAAGGCCTCATGCCCATAGCTCAAAGGATTAAAGCGCATGAGGGTGCGAACCCACTCCGCGGCTCCGCCGGCAGGAAAAAGGGCGCCGCTGAGAAACCAGAGAGGGACAAAAAAGAGATTGATCAAGGCATGGAAGCCCTGAGTCGAATCCATCGGCCATGCGATAAGAAAACCCAACGCGGTCAGACACGGCCAGAAGCGAGGTCATGGCGATTAGGTGAAAAAGCACCCGCGCATCGGGATGATGGTCGGAATAAGGGGCCAGCAGCATGACCACCAGGGCCTGGAAGACCGCGAGGAGCGTGCCGCCCATGATTTTGCCAAAGAGAATCGCGGAACGCCCGGCCGGGGCCACCAATACCCCTTGGAGGAATCCCTCGCGACGATCCTCAATGATGGAGACCGTGGAAAAGATGGCGGTGAAAAGAACGATCAGCAGGATGATGCCCGGAAAGAAATAGGTCAGGTAGTCGAGCCGACCGCGGAAGCCCGGGGTGACCAGGGAACGTCCCACGCCCGATCCGAGCAGGAACCAGAAAAGCACCGGGGTGGCCAGGGCTCCGATGACCCGGTTTTTTTGCCGGAGGAAGCGGACGATTTCGCGCAGGGCGAGACTGAAGGAGGCTTGCATCATAAATCAGAACTCCCCGGGAGTGGAGGACCAGTGACGTCCGGTTTTCTGCAGAAAGAGATCTTCCAGCGTCGGTCGGCAAAGGGTGACGGAGGTAACTTCCTTGTTGTATTGGCGCCAGAGCTTGATGGCCAAAGGTGCGGCCAATCCGCGAACCGGCACCACTTTGACGGACGCCGGTTCGGCGGTGACCTCGATCTCGCCTTCTTTGCGGATCCGGGCGGCCAACTTCTTGGGTTGGTAGCTGCCCAACCGGACATACTCCTTACCCAAGGAGGAACGCAGATCTGCCACTTTACCCGAGGCGACAGAACGCCCTTGATCCAGCAGGAGGATTTCATCGGCCGGCTCGGCTTCCTCCAACAGATGGGTGGTGAAGAGCACGCTGAGTTTGCGGGTGTTGCGGATGCCGGAGATGATGCTCCACAGTTCCGAACGGATGGCGGGATCCAGCCCGGTGGTCGGCTCGTCGAGCAACAAAATGCTGGGGCGGGTCAGAAGAACCTTGGCGATTTCGACCCGGCGGCGGAGCCCCCCCGAAAGGTTTTCCACGAACTCCCCTCCCCGATCCTCGACTCCGAGGGCTTCCAGGCTCTTGTTGATCCGTTTCTCCAGATCGTGGGACTCCAGCCCGTAGAGGTGGCCGTGATAACGCAGGTTCTCACGGACGGTCAGCTTCATGTCCACGGCCGGATTTTGAAAAAGAACTCCGATCTTTTTGCGGACTGGAGTGGGAAATTGGCGGAGACTGCGTCCAGCCACGGAAACCTCACCCTCCTGAAGGGCGAAAATGGTGGAGAGGATCTTGAAGAGAGTGGTTTTCCCGCTTCCGTTGGGTCCGAGAATGCAGAACATGCCGCCTTCCTCGACCCGCAGGTTGATATTTTCGAGAACACGCTTCCGTCCGTAGGAATATCCGACCCCTTCCGCCTCAACCGCCCATAAGGATGAATCAGCCATGAAAGGGCAATTTGAGGAAAAGAACCCCCAGGGTCAAGCAATCGGAGGATCCAAGCGTCCCACAAATGGGAAGAGACTGAGGTTAACTGCGTGGGGAAGGGAAGATAATTGGCGTATTCAATCCAGCCTTCAAGCGGGCAGGAATCCCCTGCTGGCGAAGATACGTTTCTATCTGAAAAAGGGACTGGCTCGAGGGATGTCGGCTGCCTTGCGACCGGTTTAAGCTGAGTTCCGACTGGTGGGCCAACTCCTCCGGAGCCATCCCACGGGATTTGGCGTGTTCAATCGAGACCGCCAAACGACTCTTCCAATAAGTCATGCGATTGGTGGCGCAATGGTCCCCCTCGGCATCCATCACGGCTTGGGCAAACCCCCATATTTCCCTCTGCAAATCCTCGGCCAGCCGACTGGCGTGAACTCCCGGATGGTGATGATAGGCCCTCGAAATCATAGACAGGTCAGGAACAATGATTTAAGCCGACAAAAAAGACAATATTTAAGTTTTTACGCTTATTAAAGCCGTGTTAATTCGCAAAAACATGATGCTGAGCTATTTGGGAAAACAAAAAGCGCGGTTGGAGCCGCGCTTTTTGCCAAACACTAGGAGATACAACTGAAAACTAAAGAGATAGACAGGCGAGGCGCCAAAACGTTCAAACTATTTTCAGCCCGAAGGGACTTATTTGAGGAGTTTCAGTAGCAGAAATCCGCCCACCAGAAGCGCCAATAGAACAGCCAGAATGGCTTCAAGATACCGGTCAATCTTGGGTCGGATCGCCGGTCCAAAGCGCCGAAGGAGTTCCGCCTCCAGAACAAACCTCATGGCCCTGGAGACAAACGAGGCGATGGAAAATTGCAGTAAATTCATCCCAGTGGCACC
>Ga0214923_10006065_pt1 | contig 13744 bp, 18 predicted proteins | sample LL1510_MetaG_FD_177993 | JGI IMG/M metagenome (GOLD analysis project Ga0214923, IMG submission 177993) | Freshwater microbial communities from Lake Lanier, Atlanta, Georgia, United States - LL-1510 | ecosystem: Environmental > Aquatic > Freshwater > Lake | place: USA: Georgia | collected... | reverse complement strand
TATTTGGATTTGATGAAAGCAGCTACCTACAAGCACAGTGTGCAGGCTACTTAGCAATTCACAATAGTATCTATAGTGGACAAAATCCTGATGATCACGTTAAGATTGGTGTGCTTACTAGTGAAGTTGAAAGATTAAAAAAGAAGTATAAATCTATGGACCATGATGGTGGTAGATATAATACTGCTATAGATGTTTTAGAAGAACGTATTAGTGAAATAGTACAAACCCTATGACACAACCACTAGTAAAACCAAGTCCTGCTATATATTCATTTCTCTACCCAATAATAAGTGAAGTATGTAAACAACATGGATATGCGTGTTGTTTACATGGTAGTTTACAAAAAGATTTAGATATAATTGCTGTTCCTTGGAGTGAAAACTTGTCTAGTATATCAGATCTAGTAAATAGTGTAACTAATGCAGTTGGTGGTATACTATTTAATGAAATTCCTATAGAAAGAGGTCATGGTAGATTAGCTTTTTGGATCTCACTAGGAACAGAAATATATGATCCTTATATAGATTTTAGTGTTTATATGGTTGTATGATATAGAAGGAAAAACATTGTGGACGCGGGTTCGATTCCCGCCTGGTCCACCAAAAGCATTCTGATGTAGGTTTTGGTCGTTACCCGCATTGAGCAAAAACGGCGTCCCAGAGTGCTTCTGATGGGCCAGTCATGGTTTCGACATGGTGGCAAGTACTGAAGTGGACAACTCGCTAGGCGAAGAGCGTAATTCTAGCAAAAGTAATAAATGCAAACGACGAGGTCTTTGCCTTAGCTGCTTAAGCTAAGTGGGGTTTTGGCGGTTGGCCTTATTAACCAATCAACCGCCACTAACATATGGAAATTATTATGCATCTACAATTAACTACACATAACTTAGAAATTAGCTTTACTTGCGATGATGAAGATCACTACGATCATACTAATCTACTAAAAAAATTAGCTGAAATAATTGACGAATTAGATAATCATACCAATGTTGACCTAGTAATTACTAGTACAAAACGAGCAGATGATTTAGATAATCAAGACGATGAAATTAAGTGGAACGACTAGAATATATTAGTATAAATAAAAAATTAGAATATTATTTACGATGGTATTTAGACGAATATAATTTTCTAAAAGTAGAACTTTTAAAAGTGCGGGAATAGCTCAGTTGGTAGAGCGCAACCTTGCCAAGGTTGAGGTCGCGAGTTCGAAGCTCGTTTCCCGCTCCAAATATGCCCCTTTAGCTCATGCTTGGTTAGAGCAGCGGACTCATAATCCGTTGGTGCGGGGTTCAACTCCCTGAGGGGGCACCAAACACCAAACCCAGTATAAGCTGGGTTTTTTGTTCTAAAAATATTTTGTTGACAAGTTGTTTGTAAATTGATATAATATATATATTCTTTAGTAAAGGAAAACCTATGGAAACACAAGACAAAAAATTTGTTATTGCCTATCAAGAAGATATTAGTAGTGATGGTATTCAATTAGAAATTATTTATGCTAAAGATGAAATAGAGGCTATGTTGTACTTTTTAGATGATCCTGAAACAGAAGAATCTACTTGGTCAACGGCCGAAGAACTACAAGATTGGGTATGGGACAATTGGACTGCTCACATCAATTATATTGAGGTATAAATGGCAAAAGGCAAAACCAGCAGTAAAAGTGATCAAAATTATTGGTCTAGATATCAAACTAACAAAATTTGGGAAACAAATCGTAAACGAAAATTAAATCGTCACTTAAAAAATCATAGTAATGATAAGTGCGCTGAGCAAGCTTTAACATCTATTAAATATCGTCGCAAAACTCCTAAAGCACCTATTTGGACGAGCGGAAATATTAAAATAGCAAAATTATTTAAACAGTTTGCTGGAAAAGTTAATATGGATATGTTTAATAGTAATCACAAAATTCAACAAGAAGCATTAAGTGGTTATAATAAGTCAGCTGGTCTCACTAAGGTCAATCAAACTAGTCGTGTTAGTTTTAGTATTGGTGCTAGAGCGCATGACGGTAAGGGTAGACCTGCATGGATTGGTTAATCATATACTTAGTATTTGCACTAGCAACTAGTATATGTGCTTGGTTATTTTATTATATGCCTGCTGTACGAGAAGCTAAACAAAAAAATATAGATAATAGTTTTACTAGAAGTCCTATATTAAGCTCAGTAATATATATTATAATAAGTACAGTTATTGCTCCTACAATTTTTATGGCTATTTTTAATACAACTCAAGGTAAACTATTTTACGAAGCTTTACGAAACGAAATCTTAAAAGAAGACTAAAAATTTTTTATTGATTTTACTATTTATTTAGTATATAATATTACTTTAGTCAACAGGGAAAAACAAAATAATGAAATTACTTGAATTTACTTATACTAAACAAGATGGTTCGGTTAGTAAACGTGCAGTTATTGAGCTTGTAACACCCAATAAATTTATAGAAGGTTGGGATGTTAGTGATCTCGATAATGATAGTTTTGCTAAGTTTTCCCAAACAATGGGAGAATTGCGTCGTCGTCAACACGAAGAAACTATGCAACTTCTTGTTGATTTCGATCTAAAACATAACTATAGGCGATTTAAGCCAGAAGCTATGACAGATATTCAAGTAGAATATGTCTAAAAAATTTAGAATATGGGATAGTATTCAACTTCATGAAACAGTAAAAAACTGTATGCAATTTAGATATAAGTTAGAACAACTTTGTGTTGAAAATCAAAAAGAATTACACGAATTGCCAAACAGTTTAGTACCATCAGATTTATTATATATGATTGTAGCTTCTAATGAAGCTATGTATAATAAACTACTAGAACAAGATCTTTTAAAAACTCTTAACCCAATAAACAATATAAATTTACACTAAAGGAAACAAATGGCAACTCAAACAGCGTGGACAGATGAGCTAAAAGCCAAAGTTATTGAAATGTATGAACAAGCAGGCCCAACACCTGAAAATTCAACTGAAATCTGTAAAGACATTGCAGAGGAAATTGAAATGTCGCCTAATGGCGTACGCATGGTACTTGTACAGGCCGGAGTTTATGTTAAAAAAGACCCAGGTGCTGGCTCAGCCAAAACAACTAAAACTGCCTCAGAAAGCGGTAGTAAGCGAGTTTCAAAAGAAACTAGCATTGCTGATCTTAAAGCAGCAATTCAGGCAAAAGGTGGGCCTATTGATGATGACATCCTTAGTAAACTTACTGGTAAAGCAGCAGTATATTTTACACAAGTATTAAAAGCAGCATAATTATGGCGGCCTAGTGCCGCCTTTTATTATTGGAGAAATCGTTGGCAAAGCGACGTAAAACTGATCTTGAACTAGAGAAAATGACTGATACAAATATTGCTAAAGTTATAAAACTACTAGAACCAAGTGATAACAAACCTATTACAAAAAAAGATGCTTGTCAAATACTTGGTATGGCTTACAATACAACTAGACTTGCTAGTATTATTGAAGAGTTTAAGCAAAAACAGCAGCGTATTGCAGAGCAAAAAGCTAAACTTCGTGGTAAACCTATTACAGATGGCGAACGTGCTAATATTATTCAAGAATATTTAAGTGGTGCCACCATTGAATCTATTAGTAAAATGACTTATCGTGGATCACATTTAATTAAACAAGTACTAGAAGATAATAGCGTACCAATTCGTCAATCAGGCCACAACTATTTTACCCCACAACTAATACCAGATAGCGCAGTACGTGATAAATTTCAATGTGGCGAAGTTGTATATAGTGCTAGATATGATAGCATGGCTAAAATTAAAAGTGAAAAGCTAGACCCTAAACATGGGTATATTTACTCATTATGGCTACTAAGCGAGCATTGGCTTCAATGGTGTTGGCAACCGGCATATGAACTTGCTAGCCTAGAACATTTGAGAAAGATTGGAGTAGTAGTATGAATAGTATTTTTAAAAAAGTTGCAGTTAGTGATAAATAATATGAATTTTTGTAAACAAGTATTAGATATTGGTGGCGATTTAGTACCATTAACTATACCACCCAATTTAACCAATGGTACTGGATTATTTAATCCAAGCGTATACCTAGAACCTATAACAAATAAATTAATATTAAATTTACGCCATTGTCAATATTTATTATATCATTCAGAAAAAAATATATTTGAAACCCCGTGGGGTCCTCTATCATATATGAATCCAGAAAATGATATAACACTAACAACAACTAACTATTTGTGCGAATTAGATAAAAATTCATTAGAAATAAATAATTTTTGTAAAATAGATACTTCTAAGCTAGACGTTAAACCACTATGGGAATTTATTGGTCTAGAAGATGTTAGATTAGTAACTTGGGATAATAAACTCTATGGTATTGGAGTAAGACGAGATACTACAACCAATGGTGTTGGTAGAATGGAATTATCAGAGCTTACTTGGCCTACAATTACCTTTAGTAATATTAAAGAAATACGTAGAAACAGAATAGCAGCACCACATCCAGATAATAGTTATTGTGAAAAAAACTGGATGCCTATACTAGATATGCCTTATCATTTTGTAAAGTGGAGTAACCCTACAGAAGTCGTAGAAGTAAGTCTAAGTACAAATACTAGTAAAACCGTATATTTAGGAAACTATATAGAAAAACCTTTGGCATTTAGAGGTGGTTCACAAGTTATCAGATTAAATGATAAGTACAGAATTGCATGTGTACATATGACAGATTTATACAAATCTCAAGCAGGTAGAAAAGATGCAACATATAGGCATTGCTTTATAGTTTGGGATAATGATTGGAATGTGTATAGATATACAAATGCTTTTACATTTTTAGATGCTAAAATAGAATTTTGTGTTGGTATGACAGAATATGATGATAATTTTTTAATTAGTTTTGGTTATCAAGATAATGCTGCATTTATTTTAAAAACTCCTAGAAAATTTATAGAAAGTATATGCTTGAACTAAAAACTCTAATAAAAAATCTTGCTATAAATACTAGCAATACAAACAATAATATTTTAGTAGCTGATCAATATTTTTTATTAAAACATTATGCTGCTGCTATGTCTTTTTATCTAAAATCTGCAGAATCTACTGAAAATAAAGATATTCAGTACTATTGCTTAATAAGAGCTGCACAATGTTTAGAAGCTACTGGTAATAGGACAACTCTATGTAGATCTACATATAGTCATGCAATAAATGTATTACCAACTAGGCCCGAAGCTTATTACTTTATAAGTAGAAACTATGAACACTCTAGTGATTGGGTTCCTTCATATACATACGCTAATTTAGGACTATCTGTAGCTAATCACGATAAACTTGATGAAATATCTCAAAAACTTGATTATAAAGGTAAATATTTTCTTATATTTCAAAAAGCCGTAGCTAGTTGGTGGTGGGGAAAGCATAAAGAGAGCAGATATTTATTTCACTATATAGCAGATAATTATCCAAATGTTGATGATACACATAGAATAGCTATACAAAATAATATTATTAATCTTGGAAGTGGAGAACCATTCCACTACTACTATATTAATGATTATGATAAATTACGATTTAAGTTTAAAAACGCAGAAAAAATCGAAAATAACTTTAGTCAAGTAATGCAAGATATATTTGTACTTTCTATGTTAAATGGTAAAAGTAATGGAACTTATTTAGAAGTAGGCAGTGCCGATCCATTTCATGGAAATAATACGTTTTTATTAGAAACAATGTATTGTTGGACAGGTATAGGTATAGAATATGACAAAAAGTTTATACAATCATATACAAATAGTAGAAAAAATAAAATATTACATGTTAATGCTTTAGATATAGATTATAATACTATTCTAGAAAAAATAGCAGTAAATAATGTAGTTGATTATCTACAACTAGATTGTGAACCAGCTAGTACAACATATGAAATTTTATTAAAAATACCTTTTGATAAATATAAGTTTGCGGTAATTACATATGAGCATGACTATTATGCAGATATAACAAAAAGTTATAAATATAAATCAAGAGAATATTTATCTATGCTTGGATATAAATTAGTAGTAAATGATGTGTGTGCTGATAATAATAGTAAATGTTCTTTTGAAGATTGGTGGGTTTATCCAGAATTAATAGATGAAAACATATTGTCTACTATGTTAGATAACGACTTATCTACTAATAAAAATATAAAAGACTATATGTTTAATGTGTCGATTAAAGATACTATTGATAAATCTTTAATCGACAAATCAGAATATCAATATAAAAATTATGAAATAAATACATCAAAAGCTAATAGTACATTGTGGGTAGTTGATAATTTTTATAAAGATCCTGATTTAGTAAGAGAATTTGCATTAAATCAAGAATATATAGAAGGTGGTTTTGGTCGAGGCTTTATAGGCAGACGTACAGAAAAACAATTTTTATTTGATGGTTTAAAAGAAAGATTTGAACATATAATGAACAAATCAATTACTAGCTGGCAAGAACATGGAATGAATGGAAGATTTCAAATAGCTTGGGCAGGAGAACCACTAGTTTATCATTGTGATAGTCAGCGTTGGGCAGGTATGCTGTATCTTACACCTAAGGCACCATATTCTACTGGTACTACAATGTATGCTAATAAAAAAACTAAGGCTAGAACATTCTATGAAACCGGATGGGATGATGCTTGGAAGGACATGCCAGGAGATCCACACTTAGATAAGACGCCATTTGAACCAGTAGATGTAATTGGAAATGTCTATAATAGGTTAGTTATTTTTGATGCAAGTTGTATACATTCAGCTTCTGAATACTTTGGTACAGTAGCTAAAAATGCTAGACTTTGGCAAATGTTCTTTTTTGATTAAATTATGGACAGCAATATATTATACGAACATTTAATAGCAGAAAATTTTGAAAAAGGTTTTCAAGTTAAACTAGTAGTAAATGATTTTAGAGAAATTACCTATATACAACTACGTAAATACTTTTTAAGTTATGAAGGTGAGTGGATACCTAGTCGTGAGGGTATTAGTATTCCTGCTAGTATTGAAAATATACATAATTTAATATATGGACTACTAGATATATGTGCCAAAGCTGAAGGTGAACAAATAATAAAATTCTTTCACGATAAGATAATAAAAAAATAACTTGAAACAAATAGTTTAAACTGCTAAAATATTATTTATGAATAAATTACACAAATACTTAGACCAAGCAAGCGAAGCCTACTATGCGGGCAATCCAATAATTAATGACTTAGCGTTTGATATACTAGCAGATAGTTGTAATTATAACAAAATAGGTGCACAAGTTCATGGCCGTAAAGCTAAACATGCCTATCAAATGTATAGTTTGCAAAAATGGTATGAAGATGAGGGCCGTGAAAGCCCTCTAAAAAATGAACAGTTTACTAGTAGTATTAAACTAGATGGGGCAGCTATTAGCTTGTTATATCTACACGGCTACTTAGCTATGGCCGTTACTCGTGGTGATGGAATTGAGGGACAGTTAATCACAGATAAAGTATATGAATTTGGTAATCTTGTTCCATTAAAAATAAATAGTAATCTTAAACTACAAATTACTGGTGAAATTGTAGCACCAAAACATATAGAAAATGCTCGTAATTATGCTGCAGGTTCACTAAATCTAAAAGATTTAGCAGAATTTCGTACTCGTGCAATACAATTTTTTGCATATCAAATTAGTCCTATACTGTACGAAACTTGGACAGATGATATGCTATGGTTAAAAAATAATGGATTTAATACTGTACTTGAGCCAGACTTAGACAAAATTTATCCTACAGATGGCCTAGTAGTACGTGTTATAGACAACAAACGATTTGAAGAACTTGGCTATACTAGTAAACATCCTCGTGGTGCATATGCTGTTAAAGAACGTGCTAAACATGTAGAAACTAAATTACTAGGCGTTGAGTGGAATGTTGGTAAAACTGGTAAAGTAACTCCTACCGCTATCTTAGAGCCTGTATATATTGGTGATGCATTAATTAGTCGTGCAACACTAAATAATCCAGGATTTATTGAAGCCTTAGATCTAAAGATTGGCGATACTGTAGCAGTAGCTCGTGCTGGGGAAATAATTCCTTGCATACTGCACAAAGTTAACGTATAATTTTACTAGTTAAGGGCAAATAAAATTTTAGCTTGTAAAGCAAAAGTAATTCCTGTATAATATTATCTTAAGTTGATAAATGAATATGAAGATTGAGATACCAACACATTGTCCCTGTTGTAACTATAAACTAGAACTAGTTAATGATCAACTATTCTGTAGAAATCAGGCTTGTGATGCCCAATTGCTAAAACGCATAGAACATTTTTGTAAATCTATGGGTATTAAAGGTATGGGAATAAAAACTATTGAAAAACTAGAATTAACTGATATTACAGAGCTATACTACTTAGATATAAGCGAATTATCTAGTCAATTAGGTAGTAAAAAAATTGCAGAAAAGCTAATAGAAGAAATAGATCATAGTCGTAATGCTACTCTAGAACAAATTTTACCAAGTATGAGTATATCACTAGTAGGTAATACAGCCAGTCAAAAAATTTGTTCTGTAGTAAATCATATTAATGAAATCAATTTAGAAACTTGTAAAAAAGCTGGTTTAGGAGATAAAGTAACACAAAATCTTTTAGATTGGCTAAAAACTGATTTTCAAGAAATGAGACAATTTTTACCCTTCTCATTTTATAGCAAAATCAAAACAATACAAACTGAAGCAAAATCAGTTTGTATTACTGGTAAATTATCTTCTTTTAAAACAAAAGCTGAAGCCTATAAAAAATTAACAGAATATGGATTTCGTATAACTGAATCTATAAACAAAGCTACAGACTATTTGGTTGACGAGAATGATAAAAGTAGTACTAAGCGTAAAAAAGCCGAAGAACTCGGCATAAAAATTATCACAAACTTAAATAACTTTTTAAGAGAATTAAATAATGACTGAAAAAACTAAAAAATGGTCTGAAGTTACAGTTAACAATCTTATGAAACTTGTTGGACCACAACGTCCAGTTAGCGCTGATACTGTTGAAAATGCTGCACATGAGCTTGGAGAAGGTTTTACTCCTCGTAGCGTAGCTAGCAAACTTCGTCAACTTGAAATAGAAGTTGCTAGTATGGCTAAAGAAAAAACTAGTGCTTTTACAGAAGATGAAGGTGCAGAACTTGCAGAATTTGTTGTTAGTAATACTGGCGAATATACATATAAGCAAATAGCTGAAATGTTTATGGATGGTAAATTTACAGCAAAACAAATTCAAGGCAAATTACTTGCACTTGAACTAACTGGCAGTGTTAAACCCGCTGAAAAAGTAGAAATTGCTCGCACTTATAGCGATGCTGAAGAAGTTAAATTTATTCAACTTGCAGAACGTGGTGCATATATTGAAGATATTGCAGTTGCTCTTGGTAAAAGCATTGCAAGTGTACGAGGAAAAGCCCTTAGTCTTACCCGTAAAGGGCAGATTGCTAAGATTCCTGCTCAAAAGAATAGCTATGCAAAAGAGAATAGTGATCCTGTAGCAGCTCTTGGTAATAAGATTCATAGTATGACAGTTGCAGAAATTGCAACAGCAATTGATAAAACCGAACGAGGTCTTAAAACATTACTAACACGTCGTGGTATTAAAGTTGCTGATTATGATGGTGCTGCAAAGCGTGCTAAGGCAGAAGCTAAAGCTGCTTAATTAGCAGTTAAAATAATCGGCTGGGACTTTTTATAAAGCTCCCAGCCTTTTCTACTTTTAAGGCTTAAAAATGAAGGTTTCAATTACTTACCACGATAATGAAAGTTTTACTATTGAAGAAGTAGTAAAACAAGCTGTACATAATTACGGTAAAACTGCTATTGTAGAAGTAATGCCTGAGTCTACCCTAGCCTATGATCATATATACTTTGGATTACAACAGTTAGTAACGCACGAGCAGCTTAGCTTGTTATTTGAACGTAATGCTAATTATCAAAAAGATATTAGAAAATTAAGAGAAGAAGTACTTTATAAAGTAACAGAAATTATAGATCAAGTAATTATAGATAATGAATCGAAAGTAGGGTAACTTTGGATACAAGTGCAGTTGTCTTACATAAATTACTAGCAGAACAAAATTTAGAGCTTTGGGCTCGGTTAAAGCTAGTATTTTTAGATGCTGCGTACAGCTCTCTTTATAGTGCTATCAACAAACATTATGAAAAATATCATAAAGTACCATCGTTTGATGATTTAACGCTTACGTTAAGGGAGGGTACAGCGTCTAAGACGTTAGCGACTCTTCGACTAACGGAAGTTCCTGATGTTAGTGCAGAAATAGCATTAGATGCACTAATAGATCAATACACACAAAATGAAACAGTAAAATTATTAGATAAATTTGTAGATAAATTGCCAATTTATGATAGTAATGAAATTAAAGAAAATTTAGCAACAATAGCAATGACCATAGAAGAAAAGACTCATACGTCAGAAAAAGTCTTTACTATGGCAGATATGATGTTATTTAAACATCCAGAAGAACTAGAAAAACAACGAGTTTATCTTGGTCTTAATAATACCTTTGATGCAGTTCTTGGTGGCGTTGCTAGACAAGAACTTATACTAATAGGTGGTAAACGAGGCAGTGGCAAAAGTATTACTAGCAGTAATATATTTATTAATCAATATGAAACCGGTTTCTCCAGCATCTATTTTTCTATAGAAATGACCGCATATGAAGTAATGGAGCGCAATCTTAGTATATTAGCAAAAGTAGACTTACAGCGATTAAAACAAAATAAATTAACAGATATAGAAGTACTAAATGTTGTAAAAACTAGAGCTAGTATGTTTGAAGAAGCTGATCAAACAATACTAGAATTTATGAGACACAGAGATAGATTTAGATTTGAAGAAGAATTAGTTAGAAATTTTAAGTTAAAACAAGATAATCAAATGATTATTGTTGATGACAGAGATTTAACAATTAGCAGTATTGACTTACATATAGGCAAAGCCAAAGCTAAATTTGGAGAAAAACTACAATTAGTAGTAGTAGATTATTTAAATCAGATTGTAATTGAAGGTAGTGACATGTATGACTGGAAACCCCAGATTGAGGTTTCAAAAAAGTTAAAAAATTTAGCTAGAAAATATGAAGTTGTAATAGTTAGTCCATATCAAATCGATGCTAGTGGAGAAGCGAGATTTGCTAAAGGTATTCTAGATGCTGCAGATATTGCACTAGTAATGGAAGCACATGATAAAAGTACAAGCGCTATTAGTTTCGAAACTACTAAAATTAGAGGCGGTAAAGAAATGAGATTTACTTGTCCTATTGATTGGGAAACATTAAGAATAAGTCCACAAAGTATAGATAGACCAGAACAAAAAGAAACAATTAAAAAAGTAAATAAAAAACAACAAGATTTAAAACAAGACGATAGTTTGGCAGATTTGCCTTGGAATGCATAAAATGAGCGATCCAGTACTAGAAATTTTAAACAAAAATAATATTGGATTTAAGGTTAGTGGTAGAGATTACTTAATTAAGTGCCTAAATCCAGATCATGAGGATACTAATCCTAGTTTCAGAGTTGATAGAATTAGTGGAATTGCTCACTGTTTTAGTTGTGGATTTAAAACAAATATATTTAAATATTTTGGAATTTTTACAAATCCTGTACCGCTTAGAATAGTTAATCTTAAAAAGAAATTGCAGCAACTTAGAACTACAATAGAGCAAGAACTACCACCTGGACATACTCCATGGACGAAACCATTTCGTGGTATAAGTGCTCAAACACTAAAACATTTTAAAGCGTTTTATACAAATCAAGTAGAAAAATTACAAGATAGAATTATTTTTCCAATTAGTGATGTTTCTAATAGAACTCAAGCATTTGTCGCTAGACATACTCTATCAAACGGAAATCCAAGATATTTAAATTATCCTAGTGGCATTGAATTATTATTATTTCCAAGTTATTTAGAAAAACCAGAAAAAACACTAGTATTAGTTGAAGGCATATTTGATATGTTAAATCTTTATGACAAAGGATTACATAATGTAGTATGTTGTTTTGGAACAAATACACTACAAAATTCAACAAAAGAGAAATTATTACCATTTAAAACACAAGGTGTAACACATATATATATTCTTTTTGATGGAGATGAAGCCGGTGAAAAAGCAGCAAAGCAACTTAAGCCAATATTAGAACAAGATGAATTTATAGTTGAAATAATAAACTTACCAGATGGTATAGATCCAGGAGACCTAGATCTAGTAGAAGTAAAAAGTATTAAGGAATATATTACAAAATGAAAATAGCCATTATTGATAAAGCACCTAGTCGTACTAAATATGAAAACTATTTTAAATTTGATTTTGAGCTATTTCACATGAGCTCTCAGCCTATTACAAAATTATTAAAAAAAGATGTAGATTTAGACATTGATACTGATCTATATGACTTAGTAATTTTGGTAGGTGCTGAAGCGGCTAAAGAATATGGTAAGATTACTAGCGTTACAAATTATGCTGGTCAACTAATAAACAATAAGTTTATACCTATTAGTAATCCTGCAATGCTTGCATTTAAACCAGAAGGTAAACCAGATTTTGAACGTGCTGTAGATAAAATACATAAGTATATCGCAGGAGAATCTAAGAATACTAAAACTGGTGATTTTTGTGGTATTAATAGTGAAGATGAAGCACATGCTTTTTTAATAGAAGTACTACAAAATGCTCAAGAAGTAGTTGCAATTGATACAGAAACTACAGGTTTATATCCTAGAGATGGCTATGTACTTGGTGTTAGTATTAGTTATAAACCTAATCATGGCCGTTATATTAGCTGTGATTGTTTAGGCGAAACTAATAGTGAATTACTACAACAGATTTGTAAAAAGTTTATTATAGTATTTCACAACATGAAATTTGACTACAAAATGCTCAAATTTCACTTAGACCTAGAGTTTGATCGTACACGAGTACATGACACAATGGTTATGCACTATGTCTTAGATGAAACAGACGGTCATGGATTAAAGGAATTAGCACTAAAGTACACAGACTATGGTGACTATGACGCTAAACTGGATGAATTTAAGCGTGAGTATTGTCGTCAACATGGTGTGCTCAATGAGAACTTTACCTATGATCTTATTCCATTTGACATTATTAGTGAATATGCCTCAATAGACACAGCGGTCACACTAGAGCTATTCAACAAGTTTTGGCCTATTATACAAAAGAATGATAAATTGCATAGTGTTTATACACAAATATTAATTCCTGGTACACTATTCTTAATGGATATGGAAGAAGTTGGTATACCTATTAATCGCAAGCGTATGCAACTAGCAGATGTGTATCTTAGTGAGAAAATTCAAGAGGCTAAGGAGCATATCTATACATTTGATGAAGTAAAGCTTTTTGAAAAAAATGAAAGTAAAATCTTTAATCCTAATAGTGTTATGCAGCTGAGATCAATACTATTTGACTACTTAGGATTAACACCAACTGGTAAAAAAACAGCAACAGGTGCTATTTCAACAGATGCTGAAGTCCTAGAACAATTGAGTGAAGAACATGAGCTTCCTAAAGCGATATTACAAGTCAGAAAGCTATCAAAAATCCAGAACACGTATATACATAAAATACTTCCTGAGCTGGATCGTGATGATAGGATACGCACTAATTTTAATCTTATCTTTACCACTAGTGGTCGTCTATCTAGTAGT
>Ga0214923_10006064_pt1 | contig 13745 bp, 8 predicted proteins | sample LL1510_MetaG_FD_177993 | JGI IMG/M metagenome (GOLD analysis project Ga0214923, IMG submission 177993) | Freshwater microbial communities from Lake Lanier, Atlanta, Georgia, United States - LL-1510 | ecosystem: Environmental > Aquatic > Freshwater > Lake | place: USA: Georgia | collected 2015-10-15 | reverse complement strand
CAGCAAACCCACCCAAGCGAAAGCTCAGCTCGATGCCCTCATCGAAGATATTAGCAACGGACGGCGCAACTTGCTCGTATTTGCCGAAGGAACCCGATCGGCAACGGGACGCCTCGGGAAATTCAAATTGGGCGCGTTCGACTTAGCCGCCAAAACGGGGGCGACGGTTATACCCGCCGTCATCACCGGATCATATAACGTCCTCAACAAAAACAGTTTTCTGATGTCTCCCGGGCGAATCACCATTCACTTTACCAGCGGGATCATCATCCCCCCCGAGGCATCAGGGACGACGGGCGGGCTGGATCCGTACCGCCGCACAGTGGTATCCCGAATTCAATCGCTACTCACGTAGCATACCTAAAGCCCAAATATGATCCAATCGGTCACAGGGATCTGTTGATCACGAGGCCAGTCGTCGGGGGTATATTTTCGCGAGCCGGCCTCGCGTGCCATCGGGCGCAATCGAGATCGCGAGAAACGGCGCATCTAAACCATTTGGCCACATCGATATTTCTGAAAATACGCCATTTTGGAACCGCCCCAACGGAAAGATCCTAAGTCCGTGGAGTAAATCAGCGGAGGTGGTGCCGCGCACCGTTGAGGATCGTGAACACGACATCACCCCGCCGTTCGCTTGGCACCGATCAACGTCCTGGGTCAGGCGGGCCGAGTTAGCTGACGTTACAGCCCTCTGGCGTACATCCCATATCGCTACGCCCAACAACCGGCACAGTGACCTCGGGTCTCAGACCGACATGTGCCGCCGAAGCTGTGCGTTTCGAATCATCAGACGACAGGTTTAGAGACGCCACATCAATACGGTGTTCCACGAACTCGTCGAACGCGTCGTTCCCTTTGAGACCAGGGTTTTCCATCGGTCTGAATGTCACTTTAACAGGCGACCGTGTTTGAGACACCGAATCAGACAGGCGTTCAATGGTGTCATGGGAGCCGTTGGCCTGGTTAAGCCCAGCATTATGCGAATTCCTCCGCGGCAAACCACCTCCGCGCCCCGCAAACAAAAGGGAATCAACACCCTTAGGCCTGGAAAATTCGAGTAGATCTCGACGCTGTGTGATGACTCCACGACCAGTTAAACTGCGAACGTTGAAATTAGTCGGCGAAATCGGACTCGAATCAGATAATCTCCGACCGATTACATTACCCTGCGAAAACGGACTCGAACTGGAATCGTAAGTGTCAGGATAAGAAACCTCGGTATTGGGGGACGATAGAGGGTCCGGCAGAGTCCGAGAAAATGCCAGATCATCGACGGAGAGTTTTTTTCTAGGAATTTCACCATCATTCCTCGATTTGACCAAATTTTCGCCGACTGTCACTAGACGCTTAAATTCTGTGTCGAAATCACGACCTGATTTTTCAGAAACTAAACCTTCGATCGCTAATAACGAATTCGTGACTAAATGAACGAGTGAATCAGTGAACTCCACTGGGGAGTCATGCATTTCGTATCCCAACTTTTGAAATCGATCAAGCATTTCATAATAGGATGTTTTAACCTTTGTGTCTTCGGCAGTTGGGGTCTCCCAAGGCGAAATATCTAGCTTTTTTCCCTGTGCCGGTGTTCTTTGCAATCCATCTACGACGCGCTGGTACTCATAATCCTTCCCTTGCTGTAGGTCGGAAACCGTCGATTCCGAACTTTTTAAAGATGCACCTCCCACATGGTCGGTTACCAATTTAGGTTCATTGGATATTTCATCCAGCAGGGCGACCACGGGGTTAAAATCAGGCTGGTCGCCTTTAGCTTCCACATGTTTCGCGAGAGCGTCTAGAACTCTAATTATCTTTGAATCTTTTTTGAGGGAATACTGGGACGACCCAGCGTCACCACTATTGCTAATCTCAATCGCCGTCTCATAACAGAATCTTAAGGCGTCGGATGTATTCGAATAGCTGGCTAACGTACGGTTAAATTCACCAACCCACGATTCAAAACTGCCACTCGAACCGTCTACCGCCGAGCTCTGTTGTTTTAACGCTAGCACGAACGCCTTTACTACAAAAGCTACCGCTTGATACGCATTGGTATAAACGAACTCTGCGTCATAGGCAGTAGTAACTTCCAGTTCCAACTCTTCAACTCTACAATTAAGAGTTGTCACTTTAGCGTCGAGTTCTGTATATTTACCTTTAAAGTCTAACTCTAACCTTTGGACTTCGGTGAGACTTGCGATGGTTGTCCGTTGTTGTAATATTTTATCCTCAAGCTCTTTAATTCTTGCCTCTTGATTGTGGTCGCCTACGCTGCCGTTTTCAGAATTTTCCCTTGACCGGACTGCCGTATGTGCCCCGTCGGTCTGCTGGCTACCCTGACGATTAAATTCAGCCAATTGACGCTTCAATTTAGTGTTTTCCTCGAATAGCTTCCAATTGTCTCGTTTCAAAGCGGATATTTCGTCAATGTAACGGCCTTGAATTGTTGATGCAACGACTGACCCCTTACCAACGCCGGGTCTTTTAACCTGGAAATCGCCGACCAACCCATTATGAGCTAACGCGGAGGAATGTGATACATATCTTCCTTTAATCATTTTTTAAAACCTCGTGATTGATACTTAAATAAAATCTCGGTCCAACCCATTTACCCCAATGGAATGATACCCTTCCCCATTTTCACTATTCACAACCAGGACCGACAGGATAAGAGTGACCTATATCTTTGGACATTCCACTATCCACACGGCACCAATATCAGGTAAAGTCGGCAAACAGTTCATCCGTTTTACATACTTACAACGTGGGAGGAGAGGAAAACGCTCCCCTCTCCTTTATTTCCCGATCGATGACCTACAAACCGTCGTTACCCAAATTACCTATTTTTTTTGATGTTACTCGACGTTGTGCTGGGGTAAAAGAATTATTCCCCAAACCGTTTCCCGAGGCACCTCTAACAGGGATGGTGGAAGTTTCTTCACGATCCCTTTGTGGCTGAGAAGAAGAGTCAAGCGTTTCGCTGCTAGGCGATTTTTTCAATCCCTCGCCAACAGCGTTGGTGGAAGTCCTCTCACCACCCTCGTTTAACTGAGAAGGGGTTACCGAAGAAGCTACGTTACTACCGTTGGTGGGAGTTTCTTCAAGATCCTGTTGTGACTGAGAAGAGGTTACGGAAGAAGCGACGCCAGAAAAAATTAGTTGTCGATTGGTCGTATCCTGTCGGGAGGCCAAATAGTCACTAATTTCATAGCCCGGCATGGTATCGGATTGGGCACGGGTAATCCGGTCGTTTTGTTCCTGTAAAAATTGTCCAATCCCAGCGCCTTCTGAACCAAAATTGAGTTCAACTCTCTGCCCAATACTCCCTAGTAATCGAACCAGTGTGTCGTGTTGTTCAGTTGGTACGAGCGCCGCGATCCCAGCCAGAACATCACTCAAATCCTGTTTAGAACACGTCGGCCGATCAGCCAGTTGTAATACAAGGTCGGCTTTTTCCCCTGTTAAAGTTTCCACTTTCTTTGTCTTACTTTTCAATAGAGAATAACGGGCGAGGTTTTGCATAGTCCGCAACCCCCGCTGCAATTTCAACTCGTGCACCTCTGCCGATAACTCTTTGTTTACCTTTAAAATTTCGGAAGATTCTTGTCGCGTATCGCCAGATTCCGAAACCTGTAGCGTCAAATCGTCAACTTGACGTCGAAGCGTTCTTTTTTCCAATTTTTCAGAACGAATAAGTTGATTAGCATGATCGACGGCCTGGTTCAAGCCTTTTATAGTCTTTTGCGCTTTAAAATTTGCGACTTCCAATTTATCCGTACGTACGGTGTGCTCCTCCTGGAGTCTCACATTATTAGTAACAAGTTGGGCGTATGCTGTCCTAAGCTCGGCGATTTCTTCAACCAACTTGCGATTCGTAGCCGTTAGTTTTAGGTTTTCATAATAGTAATCACTCTCAGCCCCATCGACACGCCCCACTTGCCTTACGGGAGAACTATTCGGAGTTGAAATGTTTAAGGAAAACTGTGGAGTAGAAAAAGAGTCCGCCCTTTGGCGCGTCTGGGTAGGCGATGGGGACCTAAGAGAAGTAGATTGAAAACCAGATGATACATTACTTAACATACAAAAACTCCTAACAATGGGTATTGTCCCTTAATTAAACCGCCCAAGATCAGGAATCCCCTCCCCGCCTTGACAATCATTTTGTGATGACAGAGCTAAAATACCAGAAACACATCCCCGTTGGCTAGATGCAAATATAAGGACGCTTGACTGTCAATTCGGGGCAACCCAGCATCGACGGATGGCCAACGGACTGAGGTGCGGGGATACCCCATCCACGGGGCCGCCACACCATGGTTCCCGTCCCGTGATGTTAGGTATGGGGATTAAGTGCCGTCAGTCCGCCCCTAGTGGACCCCACGTCGCACCAGGGCGGGGACCAGTCGCATCATTGAGGATAGTAAACCACGCGGTGCCGGCTTTGCCACTGTTGGGGACAACGGCGTCCACATCAATGGTTTAATTCCGGATGGGTTGGGGATCCGGCTGAGCGATGACACCGGCCGAATCAACGGCACATGGCCGGAATAGCCTGAGTCGGGGTAGCGTACTCCGGCCACTGTGGACACCGGCCAAGAATCGGTGACACTCCGGACTGGCCGATTATGTCTCCGACGCGTTAAATTGTGATGATCCGATACGACACGGGGCGCCATATGCCCAGCGACTGAGTCGGAGGCTAACGTAAGGGGTATATACTCACACTTATGCGGTGTTACCGATGGATTATGGTTCGTCAAAACGTTGCTGGCACTTAAAACAATATCGCTATCGTATGTGCCTTCATATTTAAAACAGGAACCTAGATTAAGTGCTTTCAAGGCAAATTCCGTAACACCGCTCGCCTCCGCTGTATTTTGCAATTGCTCCAGTCGGCACAATTCCCACAATAGGTAGTAGTTCGCCAATGTTTTGCCACGTCTATTTTTTGAAAAACACCAGTTAGGTAACTGATCGTTAACCAGCTGAAGAGAATATTCGGAACTTTTGTAACCGGGTCGCAGTAACGACTGCTCGGATGTTAACCACCCACGGACATCGGTCTCAATTAATTCCAGGGGTAACGGTATGTAGTCGCCGGATTCCGCACGGGCCTTAAATAGGTGGTCTAATGTCTTACAAAACACGAGGTCACGCTGGTCCAACTCTGACCTCTCTGTTCCACTGTAGGTCGCATATAGGGCACGCGCAGTGGTAAAAACTTTAGGGTGAGAAACTAAATCCTTAAATAGCTGCCGCGACTGTATCGTCCTAACCTCAAGTTCGAACATACGTACCGTCCTATCACCTAGTCGGTCAAGAACCAATTTAGATTGTTCAAGGTAAAGAAACGCTGACGAATATCTATCGATCGCGTTGCAACGTTTTAGCGATGCGATACGTCCTGCAACAGCTATTTTGATGATATCCGGAAGTGACTTATCTTGATGCCTATATTCTTCTTCTAGCGCTGTGATAAACGTCTGAAGCTTATCGCCGCCGCCAAAGACCGGCATAGCGTCAAACGAATCCCATAGTTCCTTCGAAAATTTGAATTCATTGATCCCACTGTGGTCCCGACCAAGGATCTCAAGTCCTTTTTCAATTGCACGTTTCTGGTCACCTGTTATTCGTTGGTGCACCGCAACCATCCTAAATAAAATCATCGACATGCCACTGTCCTTTTCTATAAACCCATAACGAATTCAATATTTCCATACGGCATTCGCCGATGGTCCCCATTTATAGACCCGCCCTTAAGTACCAACAGTGGCTCGCATGCCCGCCCCAGACACCTATTGAGAAGATATTATGATACAGACCGATGGATGGCTTGCCAAGTGATACCTGGCACCACGATCGGAATGATTGATCAACGCATGCCCCGGGGCCCAATGGCCCCAGACCCATGCGACTTCCGATTAGGAAACGGCTTCTTTCACTAATTTGTTGGCCTTGATCCATGGCATCAAGGACCGTAGCTCCGCCCCCACCGATTCCAGCTGGTGACCAGCGGCCGCTGATCGCCATGACTTGAGACGCGGTGCCCCCGCCCGACTGTCCGCGATAAATTGACGAGTAAACTCACCGGACTGAATGCGTTCCAACGCTCGTTTCATGGCCGCCTTGGTGTCCGCCGTAATCACTTCAGGTCCCGTTAAATAATCGCCAAATTCGGCCGTGTTCGATATCGAATAGCGCATGTTGGCCATACCGCCTTCATAAATCAAATCAACAATAAGTTTCATTTCATGCAAACATTCAAAATAGGCCATCTCGGGGGGGTACCCGGCCTCGACCAAGGTCTCAAACCCGGCCTGCATCAATGCCGTTACACCCCCACACAGGACCGCTTGTTCACCGAATAAATCCGTCTCGCATTCATCTTTGAACGTGGTTTCGATGATCCCCGATCGGCCCCCTCCTACACCGGACGCCCACGCCAACGCAATGTCTTTAGCCTGGCCCGACGAGTCCTGGGCGACGGCAATTAAGCAGGGAACCCCACCCCCTTTGACGTATTCACTGCGGACGGTGTGTCCCGGACCTTTCGGCGCCGTCATGAACACGTCCAAATCCGGACGAGGCTCGATTAATTTGAAGTGAACATTTAATCCGTGCGCAAACCCTAACGCCGCCCCCGGACTTAGTGAATCTTTGATGTCATGATACAGGTCCGCCTGATATTCATCCGGAACCAAAATCATCACGATATGGGCACCCACCACCGCCTCTTGGGGCGATGCCACCGTAAACCCGGCATCCACCGCGCGTTGGGCCGTCGCCGAACCAGGTCGCAACCCGATGACAATCTGCGCTACCCCGCTATCTTTAAGATTTTGAGCGTGAGCGTGGCCTTGGCTGCCATAGCCCAAAATCGCAATTTTTTTACCTCGAATTAAATCCAGATTCGTATCTTTATCGTAGAACAGACGAAGCGTCATGACTCTCCTCCATCAATAATAATTCGGCAGACTGCCGATGTTTTGGCGCAGTGTAACACGGTGAGCGGCTATTAGCCCAACAAAAACTGGAAATCGTTCCGATCCAATCCAGTACCGTCCGATCGGGACATGCCGTTATTAATGACATCGTCAAATAGTTGCTGTTTTTGATTTTTTAGGGTCATCACTCGCTCTTCAATACTATTTTGCATGATGAGGCGAATCACGTTGACTTTTTGAGTCTGACCAATGCGGTGTGCCCGGTCGGAAGCCTGATTTTCTGCCGCTGGATTCCACCAGGGATCCACATGAAATACGTAGGACGCCTTGACAAGATTGAGACCGATCCCCCCGGTTTTCAGCGTCATCAAGGCCACCATGGAATGCGGTGACTGCTGGAATTCATCAATGAGTTTTTTTCGGTCATTGACGGACGTATTGCCATCGATCTGAATAAAACGTATCCCAGCGGACACCAGTGCGGGGGCCAACAACTCCGCAAATGATCGAAACTGAGTAAACACGAGGGCGGAATGGCCTTCGTCTTGAAGCTGAGTTAATGTATCGACCAAATAAGCGATCTTAGGGGACACCTCGGGGTAATCCGGATCAATCAGTCGCGGGGTAATACACAACTGCCGAAGCCGTAATAAGGCGGTGATGGCTAACATTCCCGCTTTGCCCGAACGATATTTTTCGAACATTTGGCGCACTTGTTCTCGCACCTCGACCACAATACGCTGATAATAAGCGCGCTGAGAGTCCGAGAGTGGCAACACCACGGTCGTTTCGATTTTTTCTGGCAATTCTTTGAGAATTTTTTCCTTGGTTCGCCGAAATACAAACGGACGGGCGCGCTCGATTAAGGTGGCCGCTAAATCCCCTCCTCGACGGATACCCTCCGTTAACCCAGGCACAGCGACTTCGAGAATCGACACAAACTCGCCCGTGTGATTTTCAAGTGGGGTGCCCGTTAAACACACTCGAAACCGTCCATTGAGGCGCCGCACAGCGGCCGAGCGACTCGCCACAATATTTTTAATGATCTGGGCCTCGTCAAAAACGATGACGTCAAATTCCGTTTCAGATAATAACGTGATATCACGCCGAACAATATCATAAGTGGTCAGGATCACGTCACAGCCATCGGGAACAAATTCGCGCTTGGCTCCCATATAATCCCGGACTGTCAGGTGGGGGGCAAATTTGCCCAGCTCATATCGCCAATTGTAAATCAAACTGGGGGGCACCACGATCAAGTTGCATTTGCGATCCGGTTGGGCGTGCTGCCACGCCAAAAATGCAATCGCTTGGATGGTTTTACCCAGCCCCATATCATCGGCGAGACAGGCGCCAAATCGATGCTGATGCAAAAATACGAGCCAATCAAACCCTGAATGTTGATATTCCCGTAAAATTCCCGTGAAGAACTCCGGAATCGGTGTTCGCGGCAACGTATCGAAGGCCATCAGCGACTGCACGATGGCGGCGTCTTTTTCAGGCAAATTGACCCGCACCCCATGTTTGATCAAGTACAGGACATCTAAAATCCGCAAGCGCCCACCCAGGACAATTGAGTGGCTCAGTTTGGATTTTTTTCCTTCGGGGGAATATTTTAACAATGCCCGGATGGCCGATATGGTCTCCGCCGTCAACATCACCGTGCCCGTGTCGGTGGTGAGCACCCCATTGGTGGATAAAACGTCACCCCAATTTTCCCGCCATTTGGCGACATTACCCGCCAGGATAACGGGATCCAAAATATACTGATCGCCCGATTCCTCAAGCGTCGCTGACACGTCCCATTCCTGAAATTGAACCGCCGATTGATTATACGTGATTTGGATCGGTAATGTGGCCAGATGAGTGGAGACTACCTCGGCCACTCGATTCATACTCTCGGCCCCCACAACGTACCCACGATCATCAATGGCCACGTCCTCACTAACCCGCATGGGCAATGTTAAACAGATTGTCTCTAAGCGCCAATCCGGCTGGTAGAACAGCCAATGCGTGCCGGCAAATGCGTGAATATCGGTCACGTCGCGGGCGGCAAGCCAACGCCGAACCAGATCGCCGACCGCATCAATTTGAGGCGGAAGTGCATTAGGCTGGGTCTCCAGAATCCGATCCGTAATCACCTCGGGATCACGCTCATCGGATTCCATCACCGTACTTATCACGGTGAATACGGATTTTTTCCACGATTGGGTCGCAATCGGCAACGGAAAGTCATCCAATACTTTGGATACCGGCGTGCGACAATCTACCAAATTGAGGGAGTCCTGAATCGGGCCAATACACGGTTGGAGTAAGACATCGCCATCATCACCCTGAGTCTGAATATTTAAACGATAATGAGGTTCGGACAGTACGGGATGGACGGTCGATTCGTCGGTTGCAAAGCGACACTGGGCCGCCTCCTCTATCGTGGCGAAGGTCAATGGATCCTCATTGTACTGAAGACGTTGAATAGCCGTGGAGCGGTCGTTTTTTTCGGGTTTGGTCGTCCGGTTGCTCGCGCGTTTCCGAAATCGTGCGGTGATTTCAGTATCTAAACTGTCGTTACTCGCCTGAACCCGGCCAAGTCGATGGTGGGTCAAGTCGATAATTAACTGAGCGCCCAATCGTTCGATCACACAGGATTCACCGGCGGCATTGAGTGCCCCATGTCGAAACTGAACAGAATCACCGGCGATCGCAATCTCGCCCATTAGGGTATACACCGCCCCGGGATCCCATTGGAGCGTCACCGTTTGATTCGAGCGAATCACTTTAATTTGAACCGGAATGTCGGCCGTTTCGAGCGCGTGAGACAACTCAGTTTCAATCGTTTGGTAGGCGCCGGTTTGTCGGGCCAATTGGCGAAACGCACTTGGAAGTTCCGGAGAAAATGCCGACATACGCTTGCCGTTCACCATTATAGTGACCCTAATTTGATGGAACGCGCCATATTCAATGGCTATTTCATACTGTTTTGACACGAAACGCCTATTCTACCAATACCGTTCCAGAAATGGAACCGGCCATGGCTTTGGTGGGAAATGCTCCATTGTCGCTCTCCTCATGTCGCTCTGCACCACCACGTCGAGCGAGAACCGGCGCATCTGAATCATTTGGCACCATCGCTATTTTTTGAAAATAAGCCATCTTGCAACACGCCCGGCATTCCACACCGTGCGTGAGACTGTCGGGCGCACATCAAGCGCCGGCTCGATCCACTAACTGATTCTGAGGTGAAGCAACGCCCGGGTGGGGGCGGGATACCCTTCGATTGTGTTTAAGGGATTCGATGGATCCAAAAAATCGGACAACGTTTCCGTGTTCACCCACGGGGTTTTTCGCTGCTCGTGTGCCGTGGTGCGCGATATGTCGATCACGTCAATCGTCCTGAATCCCGCCCGGTGGGCCCAGGTGGTGAGACAGGTTAGAGTTGGCAAAAAAAACACATTCGCCATTTTGGCATACGCCGATCGAGGGGTAATTGAAAAATCACCCGGATCATCAATAATTAATGTCTCTAAAATCAATCGCCCGTGAGGTTTGATAAGTTCACGCCAATGGCGTAACGCGTCAATCGGTGACCGTTGGTGATAGAGAATCCCCATCGAAAATACCGTATCAAACCAATGTCGCCACCCCGAAATAGATTCAATTCGAAGCGGCAAAAACGATACCACCCGGTGGGATACCCATTGATACAGCCAGTTGAATTGAAAAAAAAACAAATCGCTCGGATCAACACCCACCACAATTTTTGGGTCATGATCCAGCATCCGAAACATGTAGTATCCGGAGTTACATCCGATATCAAGTACCCGTCGATGACGAATCCATCCATCAACATCACCTAACCGGTCCCATTTGATATCGGAGCGCCATTCGGCATCAATATCGACTCCACCAACGCAAAATGGTCCTTTTCGCCATGGAATTAACCGTTCAGCCGTTGCGGCAACTGCCGCGACCGGATCATTATCCCCCACGATAGTTACGGTTCCGTCGTGATTTGAAAATCGCGGATTCGTCAGCCGCGGCGACTGAGTCAGCGCCTCAAAAAATCGACGACCATTCGGATTATTTAAGGTCGAAAAACGATGTTCAAGTTGATGCCGACAGTCCACCAAGTCCGATTTCCATCCCGCTCGAATCAACGTCGCCAAGGCATCGTCGATACAGCGCCAATAATATTGGCGAAAGGAATCCGTCGTCATGTTACGCTGTCCAGGCCAACTCGATGGCATCACACACGGCGTCCGCGGCGTGAGCGGTCACCGGAAATTGAGTGAAGGCCTCGATTTGCCGATTTAATTCGGAATCATTGTCGCGGAGTTCGATCAGCGCATCGGCAACGGGTTCCGGCGTTAGCCGCCCCACAACTTCGGGAACAATCGATCGCCCGGCGAGGATATTGGGCAATGCGATCGGACGGCGTCGTTTCGACAACACGGCCACCACGATCGACTTAAGCAATCGACCCAGTAACGGTACATTACCCACGAGTCCCAATATGCCATCAAATTGGATGAGATCGGGACGATTCAAGGGAACCAACACCATCATTGGGGTCCGCATATACATTGCCTCCGCGGTTGATGTACCCGGCAATGAGACCATGAGACGACTGCGAGCCAATGTATCAACGCTCGCGGTACCAGTATGTTCAATCACGTGGACGTGAGGGTCATCGGTCACTAACCGCCATAAGTCATCGGTAATAAACGGGGATCGTTGAACCGCCAACCGATAATCAGGGCGACGCGTTTTGATGACAGCCGCTACGGCTAAGCAAAAGGGAGCAAACAACCTAAAATGATGGGGGCGGGATCCTAAAAAAAACACCATATCGAACTCATTGGTTCGATGGACAGGCTGGGCCAACGCAATGCGAGCCGCCATTAAATCGCCGATTTCGCGACGCCGAAATACCCTTGTAATCCCCCACCCTAGGCGATAATCGTGCTCAGTATAGGCGAGTACGGGCCATTTCAGTTTCCACCCGAGCAGCTTGGCATACAGCGGATCTCCCCCTAGGTATACCACGACCCCCCGCCGAGACACGGTCGGGCGCGGCAGACGTCCAACAATGAGTCGAAGGGTGTCAGACACCGTAAGAACCGAATCAACACCCGGTATCGCTGCCGCAACCGTATTCTCAGTACCGGTGGCATATTGGCATGGAACTAACGCCACCGTGATTTGGACGTCGGGGTTACGAGACTGAATCGTCCGAACCACCGGATCAACCCAGGCCGATAGCTCACCGGGCGAATTGGAGGTGATCCATAGTTCCATTACTTCAGGGCCGAGGGAAGCTTTTCGACGAGTTCGCGAATTCGTTGGTCACTGGACTTTGGAAGCACCAAAATGGCATCGTCGGTCTCGACCACGATTAGATTATGGACATCCACTAACGCCACGGTTTTAGATTTGGAATACACAATATTATTGGCGCTATTTACCGTAACAATGTCCCCCCTAACCGCGTTACCATCGGAATCTCGTGGCCAATGCTGGTCCATCGACGACCAGTTCCCAATATCATCCCACCCAATCTCAGCGGGCATGAGTCGAGTCACCGAGGCCGCATGTTCCATAACGGCAAAATCGATTGAAATATTCTGCAATTGACCAAAAACATCAACAAACCAGGGGTCGTTTCCCTGGGTCTTGGGTCCTGCCACGAGTTGACGGTAGTGGTTAGCATCCGCTGGAATATGTCGATAAATAAGATCTATAATCGTCTGGGCCTTCCAGATAAAAATCCCGGCATTCCAAAAAAAATGTCCCCCCTGAATGAATCTCACGGCGGTATCATAGTTGGGTTTTTCACGAAATCGGACGACTTGGCCCATTCCATTGTCGATATCGCTCGCTTCTATGTATCCAAATCCGGTATGAGGAAAGGTGGGCTTTATCCCAAGGGTCACGAGGGAACTATTCGTCCGTACCTCGGCAACGGCTTGGTTAATTAATGCTTGAAAGTGTGCCTCGTCGGTAATGGTGTGGTCCGCCGGTAGTACTACCATAATTCCATCCGGGTCGTCTTTCAGAACCTCAGCGGCCGCCCACCCGATACAGGGTGCGGTATTCCGGCCCTCCGGCTCATAGAGTATCCGGTGTGGCGCGACGCTGGTCCGCATTTCTGAAAAAAATGGGGCATGAGCCTGATTACCGACTAACCAGATCCGATCGACTGACGGGAGAACCCGCTCCACGGTCTGCTCAAGTAGTGTTTTCTCGCCAACAATCGTTAAAAACTGCTTCGCCCGAGCGGCCCGAGATAACGGCCAAAAGCGTGTCCCTTTTCCACCCGCCATAATAACTGCATGAATCATGCCCGTACTATACACATCACTCAAAAGGTTCGTCGAGCGCGCAACATGCCGTTCAGTATGGACAACGGGCGCTAATGGCGGGAACGCATTGCCGCAAGACGAGGTATTCGATATGATTTCTCACTGACACCAACTGACACCGTCAGCCACTGATCAACCGCAGGGAAAGGTCCCGGGAATCATACCGGTTTCGGAAATTAGAACAGCCGTCAGGACGTGGTGATTATGCGCTTGTAGCTCAGCTGGATAGAGCGTTGGCCTCCGGAGCCAAAGGTCGTGAGTTCGAATCTCGCCAGGCGCACCAATTTGATTTGTTTGGCCGTTGCTTCGCCCGGACCCAACACGCACCGGACTGGCACACCCAGTTCCTTGCTCGGCTCAGGGCTGTTGATTTGTTTGGCCGTTGCTTCGCCCGGACCCAACACGCAGCGGACTGGCACACCCAGTTCCTTGCTCGGCTCAG
>Ga0214923_10006063_pt1 | contig 13748 bp, 20 predicted proteins | sample LL1510_MetaG_FD_177993 | JGI IMG/M metagenome (GOLD analysis project Ga0214923, IMG submission 177993) | Freshwater microbial communities from Lake Lanier, Atlanta, Georgia, United States - LL-1510 | ecosystem: Environmental > Aquatic > Freshwater > Lake | place: USA: Georgia | collected... | reverse complement strand
GTCTCCCCGTTTGGCCACTTCGGTATCTGCCCAACTGCTCAGGTAGGGATCGAACCTACGACCTAGGCATTAACAGTGCCCCGCTCCACCGCTGAGCTACTGAGCAAATTCGGACAGAGTAGGATTCGAACCCACGGTACCATTGCTGGTACTTCTGATTTCAAGTCAGACGCATTAGACCACTCTGCCATCTGTCCTTAAATATATATCTCGCACCCATCAGGAATCGAACCTGAAACCGACGGATTAGAAATCCGTTGCTCTATCCGGTTGAGCTATGGGTGCAATAAAGGGTACCTCCGGTTGGATTCGAACCAACGTTTTGCGCTAATCTGGCGCCGAGCTCGGGTATAAGCCGAGTGTCTTGACCACTAGACGACGGAGGCATAAACCTCCTATCGTATTCGAATAATCCCTATCATGGCGCTCCTGCCACATACGGGCGATTAGGGTTATTATAATTGTTATCTCTATCTTGCTCGGGTGAAGAATTACATACCCTACTAATGACAATAAAGATGAGAATAGCAATTGTCCAGATAATAATTGTAGGTCTCATTTAGCTTTATCCTCACTATCATCTAGCAAGCCAACAATATCAATGCCATGCTTATCATTAAAGTATTCTTTAACCTTGCTAACCACTTCATTATATTCTTTTTTATTACGCTTATAACGGTTCTCTAATTCCATAAACTTTTTTACTACTTTATCATATTCATTAGGCTTAAACTCTTTTTGTTTATCAAGACGCTTAATTTCTAAAGCTATTTTTTCTGATTCTCTTACAATCCACTCATAGCTAGAATTATGAAATTCAATTTGCTCTAGAATAGTATCAATGTCCATATTATTCATTTTTAATATTATAAAGGTATATTTAATCTGTGCAAGTAAAATATGGCCCAAGTGGGATTCGAACCCACACTGGAGCGATTTTAAGTCGCCTGTCTCTGCCGTTGGACTACAGGGCCATCAATCATCATTTAAAATAGCAACCATAGGTCTATCTTCTTCTTTGCCGTAATATCTCCATAGACCATTATAATCATCAGTAATAGTATATTCAATACCATATATGATAAGACCGGGAGTCTCATCTACAAACTTAATAATGTCTTTAACTTCTTTGTTAGAAAGTTCATACTCCCCTACTGTTTCATCAATAAAAGGACCTGTAAAACATCTATTTGAATTTGTGCATACTTTAATTTTGCAAATAAATTCTTTTTCTTCTATATCAACAGGTTTATCAAATTGTCTAGGAGAAAAAAATATAAACTCCTCAAAAGAATAAGGTAATCCTTTTTTAATTTTTCTACGATACATTTAACTAGTATACTTGAAATTTGGCATTCGTCAAGGATATTTGTATATTTTTTTGCCTTTTTTGATAATATAGTTTCTTATTTCTTTATTATCTTTAGTAACCCAATTTATATCTTCGTAATTAGATTTAAAATTTTTACTAAAGCAATTTCTAGGCTTACTACCTTTACCAGCGCTCATATTAATATTCTAATCTATTTTCTTAAAAATCAATAAATATATTAAATGAATTATATAACATATTCACCTTCATTAAGTCCTAAAATTTATATAGAAGGATATAGTATAAATTGGACAAAATATGTATTTTTGAGCTCTAACAATTTGACTAATATATATCCTTTAACTTGTATAAGAACAAGAATGGGTGAATTTTCAGGGACATATTATAATAATTTTCAAATAATAGATGAGAATAGACTTTACATTACTGTAAATTATTTACCAGGTGCCGGTGTTTATGATTTTATAGCATTTAATGAGGCTGGGTTTGCAAAGCTTTCAGATAGTAATTACCTGATAGAGAGTTTTGTTAATATTACACCAACACCATCACCTTCTATAACCCCTTCAATAACATTTACTTCAACCCCTTCTCCTACTAATACCTCTATAAATTTAACTCCTACTATAACACCAACAAGAACGCCAACTTTTTCTATAACTCCTTCAAAATCACCTACTCAATCCATTACACCAACTAGTACTTCTACCCCATCAGCTACTGTTCAAAGCTCTTTAACTCCTACTCCTACATTAACACCAACATTAACACAAACTCAAACCCCTTCAATAAGTCTATCTCCTACTTTAACACCAACTCCTTCAATTACCCCTACATTTACCCCTACACCAACAGTTACACCTTCATTTACCCCCACAAATACCTCCACCCCTGAAAATACCCCCTCTATCACCACAACACCTACAAGAACCCCTAATATAACAAATACACCGTTTTCCACCAACACACCGGTTTAATTAATGTTTTAAAGCTATAAATATCTAGATGCCAGGTAGTACTCCAAGAAAAAGAAATTTTGTCAATGCATCAAATTTTGCATCTCTTAACAAAATAAACGCTATCGGTAATTTATCTTTAGGCAGTCTGGTAGGTAAAAAGAGTGCAGTAGTTGGTGGTGCACCACCTGTAACCCCAACAATATCAGACACCCCCACTAATACACCTACAATATCATTAACACCTAGCATAACACCAACTTATACCTCTACACCATCTATAACACCTTCTTCAACACCGTCTGTAACTAATACTCTAACACCTACTACTACAATAACCCCATCAGTAACTATTACAAATACAAAAACACCTTCTCCTACACCGTTTGTAACGCCTACAAATACAAGAACACCGACAACCACACCTTCTTTAACCCCCAATTTATCTCAAACACCTACACCTTCGATTACCCCTTCAAATACCCCAACTTCCTCTATCACACCAAGTATTACCCCTACCTATACAGTTACACCGTCGGTAACATTAACACAAACTCCATCTATTACCCCAACAAATACACCTACGGTTTCTAACCCTGTAGAATATATTTTATATTCAGTAGGGTATAATGATCACGGGCAATTAGGAATAGGTTCCACTAATACACAAACAACTTTATCTGAAATAACATTTCCTTCTTCTATAGATTATCTTTCTGTAGGTTTAGATCATGTTATTGTTGGTCAGGTAGGTTCTAATTTCTTTTATGGTGCTGGTAACAATAATTTCTTTCAATTAGGATTGAGTAGTAATGTAGAGCCACTACCAGATAACCGTACTTCATTTACTTTACTTTCAAGCAATTGGGGTAGTGTTCCTTCACCCGGAAATTGGAAGTATATTATTGCTGGATGCAATTATTCTATGGCTGTAAGTGCAACAGACAACAATTTAACACAATTGTGGTATGTAGGTGATGGAAGAGATGGTCAATTAGGAAATAGGTATTCATTTGGAACATCTTATGATTGGCTTAAATCTGATTATCCTCTAGGGAATATTAAACTATGTAAAAACGAACCTATTTCACTTGCTTCTACATTTGAAGGAAGCGCATATGTGTATGGTTGTGGTTTAAATTATGATAAAGAAGATCTTACATCTAGAGTTCAATATGTATTAAATTATGCAGTTTCAGCGAACCCAGTAAATACTGAATCATATAATTGGAATGTATTATTAGGCACATGGAATAGTTTTGATATAAGTTCCGGAGCAGGTGGATCGACTTTAATGTTTGGTACTAGTTCTTTTGGTGATCCTTATCAATGGTATTACATGGGAACGTTTAATGGTATTCTTCCTGTTGCATTATCCCCTACATCACTTCATACTTCTAATTTTAAATTTAAAAAGATTGTTGCTGGTACTAGCCATTTGATAGCTCTTAGTGCAGATAGTAAGATTGCTTTTGGGTTAGGTAGTAATGTAAATAGAGAGCTTGGACTACCATTAGCAGTAAATTACTATTCCTGGACACAATTAGACGGTGAATGGGATGACATCTACGCTAGTGGTTATTGCTCTTGGGCAAAAATGGCAAATACCAACGACTGGTATGCATGTGGCTTAAACATCTACGGACAGCTAGCGATTAATTCTCCTGCAACTATAGTAAATGTTTTTTCTGGTCCTATACCAATTAACAATATTATAAGAATTGAGAGCAATGGTAATTCTACTTATCTTATTGCTCCTAAAATTGCGCCTACCCCTACACCTACTACTACAGTTACACCTACAAACACTTTTACACCGACACCTTCAATTACACCATCTATTACTCCTACCAATACTATTACACCATCTATCACACCATCAATAACAGAATCTATTACACCTACTCCCTCAGAAACACCTTCTTCTACAGAAACACCTACTCCTACAGTTACCTCATCTATTACTCCTACACCATCAATAACCCCTTCTATAACACCTGAAGTAACACCATCTCCTACTCCTTCTACAACCCCTTTAAATAATATTCTTACAAATATATATTCATTGAGCACAAATAGCGCATTATATCAAAATAATGGAACAGTAGTAAGTGTGTCTGGATATTATTCTAATTATGATGGAGGAGAAGGTAAATTTACTTTTGATAGCACCTCTTTATCTGCAAGTGATGGGGGTGCTATAATATGCCCATCTAACATAACCCCTAGTTCACCGGGTAGATGGAAAAGAATATTTAATGATAATATAGCTAAAGTAGAAATGTGGGGCGCAAAAGGAGATGGTATTACAGACGACGCTCCTTCAATAGCAAAAGCTGTAGATTTTGTAAGTTTAAACCAAACAATTACTAATAATACTATTAACTTTGATTCAAAAACATATTTACTATCAACATGTGATACTAAAGGTCAACAAGTTAACGGGGATAATGATTTTTATATATCACCTTATATTTGTATAGGCTACTACCCTAATAGTAACTATAAATTTAAAATAAATTTGATAGGCACAGGAAATACAATTTTATGCGCAACTAACGTTTATAATAAAACGCAAAACGGATGGGATAAAATAACTTGGGAAGATGGTGTTACTACTATAGTAGGTTCTCGAATGATGGTAAGTTTGAGAGACAGCGTTACAGGGTGTTTGATAAAAGGAATAACTTTTTATGGAGATGATTATCCTACTTCAGGCGATGCAAGTCTTTACATTACAAAAACGGGCGAGCTTTCTTCTTATCCTAACGGTAAACAATATTGTTTAGGTATTACAGGGGGAATAGAAATAGGTTCTAATAAAGGCACGGGATGGTGGGGTGAAAAGCCTCTAGCTAACATAAGAGAGTATGTACATATTCACGATTGTAACCTGATTAATGTACATGATAGATCTATAAATTGCTCAAGCGCAGTAGCGCCTGGTTCTGGAACTCAATTAGTAACTATTACTGGTTGTCAATTTTTATACCCTAAGGGAAGCAACTCTAAAGATATAAGAGGTGGTAACCAAGCAACTTTATTTGCATCAGATACAAGAAAATTAATATTTTCTAATAATTATGCAGAAGGTACATCCAAAGTACCTGTTGATTGTCCTACAGGATATCCGGTCGATGGTATAGTTATTGGAGCTGCACTAGACACCATAATTAGTAACAATACATTTGAAAGATTTGGAGTTGAAACATTATATTTAAATAGTTATTCCCCTGCTTATTGGCTTGTTGAACATCCTACTAACAATAAAATGCCGGCTGTAGGAAATTCGACTATTCTTCAACTTAATGTACCTAGAAATATAGATTATTCTATGTTTTGCTCTGCAACAGCAAGCATTCTTACCCCAGGAAGCTATTGGTCAGCAGGTTATTCATTTAATGCGACGGGTGCTTATACAGGAGGAATCTATTTAATAAATTCAATTTATGGAACAAGACCTGATTTTTATTTAAATGTGACGCGTGTAAGCGGTGCTAATTTTGGAGATGAATTTATGGTCAGCAGAGATGCTCCTATAGGAACATCTCTTTCCGGTAAAGCAATAAGCTTATTTAATTTTACTAAACTTTATAATCAAAATAATAAAGTAATCGATAATGTATTTACTTTGGGATATGCATCTTCTGCAACTCCAGTATATAGAATTCCTTGGCCTAACGGTGAACAGATATTTCCTAACAGATTTGCACACGATACATGTTTAAGGACAGACGGATTTCAAAATTATTTAAGTGGCAATATAATGACAAGTATGTATATGGCAAATGATAATAGAAATCCGGGAGCTACAACCATTATTGAAAATAATAAATTTTATAAACATAATGTTATACCTCGCTTAGCCGGTCCCTCTGATAAGACTCCTTATTGGGCTGTTTCTGCTTTTAATTCAGGTGACGGGTGGGGTATAGCAATAAGCATGTCTGGCGCAGTTATAAAAAATAATGAATTTTATTATTGGAAAAATACAGATGGAAGTAATGCTACAGCAGTAGCTTCAGCTTTTCCTATGGTTTATTATAATTGTGGTGATTTTTATCCAGGTAGCGCAAATTTATTAGCTGCTGACCCTTATCCTTGGTGTCCAGATTATTCGTGTATAAGATTTTTTGGTGTAGAGCTAAACTATGCAATTCCAATATCTATTCCCCAATCTTTTTATGATAATTCTTTTTATTGCTCTATACCTTTATCCGCTAATTTAATTCAACCTGCATTTCAATCTGGAGGTGTAGATGTAAATAAAACCGTATATAATAATAATATAATAGTTACTCCAACACCTACTCCTACCCCATCTCCTACTAATACATTTACACCTACTCCAACTCCAACAATTATACCTTCTATAAATGTAACAACAAATGATGAAACGGTAACTTTAGAAAACTACAGCGCAAATCTTACTATAGCTACAAGCGTTACGAGCTTTAACTTAGAAATTGATCCTTCTCATTATTTAAAAATATTAAATGTATTTGATGAAAATGACTTTTTAGGCTGTTATTTATCAGGATATGATTTCTTTAATGTTGATATTAATCTTAATCCTTTTTATGTAACGCAAACTTCTGTTGTATCTTCAATAGATTCCTCGCAATATGTAACGCTGACGTATACAAACACTGGCTCGGTTATATTAGAGGCTATATATAGTATTGACCCGGTAACTCCTACTCCAACTCCAACATTAACACCTTCAATTACACCCGAAGCAACACCTACACTAACACCAGAAGTTACACCATCTTCTACTCTTCCAGAAACACCTACACCTACACCTACACCTTCTTCGACGTTACCTAATGCTAATCTAAATATTGAAGTAAGTTGCTATTTCTGTACAGTTAGTGCGGCTAATATTCAAAAAACATCAATTAATAATGCTGTAGGATTTACCCCCACAACATATACCACTATAAGTATTGAGCCCGGTTATAATTTAGTGTCAAGAGGTTCTTATTATACTTTAACAGTTCCAGGGTCATCTTTTACTTTAGGTAAAAAACTTACTATGAGATGTAATAATGGTATAAATTCTAGAGATTTAGATGTTTCGTTAGTAGATACACTAACATCGTATAGTACTACATATTCTCAAAATCCTGATTACCCTTCACCAGGAATAACTACTATTACTTTTAGTGTTTATCCTTATACTACTAAGTGGGTAGTAGAAAGATCCGCTTCAGGTCTCGGTAATGATTGGGTAAAAGTGCTTTATAATTATACAGCTGATAGCAATGGTTATATTCCATATCAAGATCCAACTGGAAGTGTAACTGCTATATATAGAGCTGTAAAGTTTTGTTATAATTCGTCATCTTTTTCACCTCCTCAATCGGCATACGTTTCTGGTACCTATAGCGGTATTTATGTATTGCAATCTGACCCCGTTCCTAGCGGTGGACCTGTCCCAGGAGATATATGGTATGCACTATCAAGTGATACAACTAAAATAATAAAAGGCCGGTGGTATTCTAACGGACCATGGGCGCTACGCAGCCCTCCAGGGCCTGTTTATTTTGCATCATCTTCAGTAGGTCCTTATGTATTTCCTAGCGGTACATGGACAGGCCCATATGGGTCTGTTGATGTTACTATACTCTAGCTTAACTAGAACTAGAAACGATATTAATATCTAAGTTAGATCTGGTCCAATAGGCAGTAGCGCCTCGACCGTGTTTAACTAGTTTACCTTCGTTCTGAAGTTCGCGAATTAGAAATCCCGCGCGAGTAGAATCAATCTTAAGTTTTTCACAAACGTCTAAGACCGTAATCTTTTCTTGAGAGAGGTTCAAAATACCATCACGCTGTTCTTTCTTACGATCAGCCTTAGTCGGAGCAGAATCTTCTTCTTCCTCCTCAGTAATAACCTCCGATTCAAAATCATAACCGTTATACTCAATATAACATTCAATATCAGCAGCGGGACCGAACCTATTCTTATCAAACCTAATACACCTAGCGTTCATCTCCGCGTCTTTGATAAGGTTAATACTAATATTAACGTCTACCGCGTGAATAATAAGAGAACTACCCTTAATACCACCCGCTTTAGTATTATGACAAATTAGAATAACAGTACATTCAGTTTCTTTAGCGCGAACTACAAGTTTCTCAATACAATACTTCTCTAGTTCACGACCTTTCATATCACCTTTAACAAGACCTTGGAACGAATCTACAACAATAACATCCATATTCTCCATATACTTGGAGATAGTATCTACGTTAGATTCATTACAAACTTGAATGTTCTTGACTTCAAGACGCTTACACGTCATCGCTAATTGAGCGACACTCTCTTCGGAAGAACAATAACCAACCTTATAACCACTCTTATGAAGATCTTCAAGTAATTGAAGTACAAAGGTCGTCTTACCCATACCTGCGCGAGCAGTTAAGGTAATCGCACTACCTGGAAGAATACCTTCGCCAAAAGCGGCGTCAATCTTCTCGTTACCCGTCTTCATACGACGGTAAAATACATCGGGGATTACAACCGAGTTAATCGGCTGAAACTTCGTTGAGGTCATCTTAATGTTCATACGTTAAGTATAATGGAAATGTGAAATCGGTCAAGTCAAAAGTTAAATTTAATTTTTGGGAATAGTTCAAAAGACTTACATCTATCAAGGAGTTCCATATATAAATTTTTGCGGTAACGCAAAATATCTTCTAAATCCCAGTACTTAAAACCTGGAGACTCTGTTACAGGGTAACTGGCCCAGTCAGGAAACAGTCCATATTCAATCATAATATCAACGTCTTTTCTACGCTCCATAAGTAGTTTTAACTCAAGAGCTTTTAACTCGTCGGAAAAGTCTCTATTTCTTGGATTTGTGTATTCTGTCGTAGAATTCATTTACAAAGTATTTAGACTCAAGGTTATTAACGTTATCGTCTATCTTCTTTAACAATTCTTTCGCGCATTTATAATCAACATAAATCCTATGACCAGATAACTTACTGAATCCGTTAGGTTTAAATTCAATTTCAATCAGAGGTACACGTTGACCTCTACCTAAAACCTGATTTATATTAACAATTTTATTAACTGTTTCGTATGTATCTTTACGCTTCATATTGTTTTAAATTCTTTTTTGTAGATTTAACTACATTAAAGTTAAGTCGTTCAATATCAACCCGCGCGTATTCGTTCCAATACTCTTCCGGTTGTTGAGTTAAAAATTCTCTCACAAGAAGATTTAAATTATGTCTATCTAGTTTAGGGTGGTGCCAAGTACCGCGAGACCCTTTCATTCTATTTATAAACTCATCTATATTATTAAGTCTAAGAGCAAGTTTAACTTTATGTCTAGACTTCATTAGTTTTAACGCCGCTTTTAACGTGGGAGCGTTCGTATAGAACCACGTAGGTTTTTCTTTCATCATACCTATATTATATGTGAAAAATATTTTAGGTCAAGTTACTTTTGAGAAATTTTTAACACAACTTCGAGCACCATTAGGTTCAAAATATTTTTTGTTATTATCCCAACATTCTTTGGTCATAATCTCAATAGCACCTGCAGTCTTATGACCATAAACCATTCTTCCAAAACGATTACGCATTTTTTCTGGAGGTAAATCAATTTTTGGTTTTTTAAATCCTACTGGAAATGGAGGTTCTTTAAACGCCATAATAAACTCTCGCTTCCGCTACAAGCGTTTCGCTTGGTAAGTAACTACTAGAAGGGTTTAATGTATTTTTAATATCCATAACTGTCTTACCTTGTTTTAATAGCTTTATTGCTTCACTGCAAATATAATTTTTTACAAACGTATCTACAGAACCAAATTTTTCTTCCTTGGTCTTAAGATAATCTATACTAGTAACTCTTTCAAGGCCAGTTATTAAGCATTTAAGCTTAGGTGTTTTTCCTTGAAGGCTCTTTTTTAATCTAGCGTTTATGTCTTCCTTGTTTAATAAACTCATAAAACTATTATAGTTGAACTTTTATAATAGACAAGTAAATTTATTTAGAAAAAAAAGAACGCCGCTCTTATTAGGAGACGGCGCTCTAATTTCAACGTTAAAATTAGGCAACGTTAAGACCACCAGTACGGTTAATGGCGCGAGTGAGATCGCGGGCATCAACGCGACGAATGGAACGAGCATACTGATTAGCCTGCTCGAGAACCTTAGCGCGCTTGACCGTGAACTGGCCATTGCGACTGCGTTCGATCTTGACGAAGAAAGTCTTCGGCTTAAGATCACGACTGTTATAATTGATCATGTGTTTCTTACCTCCCTTCATTTATTAAATAATAAATTATTGTTTATTAGAATCAACTTCTTTTTTTTCTAATGGAATGGGTTGCGAGAAGAGATAGTTTTGATGACTCTTAGAACTTCTTTTACTTGTACGCTTATAACCACAGAGAAAATACTGACCTTTATCATCTGATTGAAGAATAGGGGTAACTCTGCCTTTGGCAATTAATTTCTTTAAATTATTAGGTGTTATTTTTGACATTTGATTATTATATATGAAAAAAGATATTAATCAATAGACTTTTCTGTCATAACTTTAAAAAACTCTTCTTTATTAAGCTCTTTAAATATAGACTTTTTAAAACAATCAAATATATCGTCCTTTTCAAAGCCTTCATTTAGAGCATATTTGACAATTGAATTGTTAAGTAAAAAATACCCTATTTTAACTTTATTTTTTTCTTTGTATTGACCGATAGCACCTATTTGACCATCTTCTTTTACAATAGGAATAAAAGAATGAGAAAGAGCAGTGTCGTCAATATAGATCTCAATACCATTATGATTTGCTGCCGACTCTAATTCTTTTGCTAGCTGTTCCAACTTCATAAATTTAGTATATATGCTTTTAAGAGTAGTTCAAGAAAAGCTTGTATTCTTTTTTTACGCCTATATACTAATGTTATGGATAAAAAAGAAATACCTCTCGGATGGCTTAATTATGGTCAGAAATTTATTATAAGTGGACTTACTTCTTATAAAAATACTCGTCTTGTAAGGTGTAATGACTGTTCAGCTGTTATTGCTGGCGAAAGAATGTTAAGGGTTAATGATAAAGAGGTTTGGGCTCAAATTCCACAAGGTTATACTATTTCGCCCTATACAATGGTTGTACCGCTTTAAAACATCCACCAAATATCTAGACCAATACCTAAAATTTGTACTTTTAACATATAACCGTAGTCATATTTACTGTAAAAAATACCTGTATTTAATTCTGTTAAATAAGGTCCGCATTCTATTTCATTTTCATTCTTCTTGTGAAGTAATAATGAAGGAAGAGTAATTTCAATTAAAATATTACTTCTGTTAAATAGATTTAATTTCATCTAGATAGCTCGGTTAAAGCTTTAGCAAGTTCTTCTGCTTTATCTGACGTTAAAACAATTTCATCTGTATAAGGAGATCCTTTAGTTAAAATTTGCCAAATATGCCTTAGTTTATCTCTAAAAGTATATCTTTTTACATTTAGACCTCTGCCAAATAAAGAAAGATAAATCTCTTGTTCATTACAATACTTTTCTAATAAAATAGATTCGCTTTGACAAGCGCACATAATAAATTTTTGAATAACTGTCTTTTTAGTATCCATCATATGTCTTCTTAAACATAGCTACTCTTACTGGAAATGCAACGTCTTTATCATGATTAATCTTTGGTTCTTCTTTCTTTTCTTTCTCGTATCTTATTACATAGACAATAACGATATCACCTATTTCCATTAAAAATGCTAATAACAAGCATACAAGTGCAGTTACCTCAAAGTTTAATAATGCACCAAATGACAATCTTATAATATTATCGGACCCTGCAATTTCAGTCGCTTTAAATTCAACATTAACTTTCGAAGCTACAGTAGATAGTAGTCCGTTTGCATTAATTACAGCTAATTCAAGCTCTTTAAAATTATGCGCTTTATTAACTTCTTTCTTTATATCAACAAATTTTTCGTCTATTAATTTATTTGCTTCTGCAGACTTTTTAAGAGCATCTTTGGTTTGTTCTCTTACTACATTTGCATCTCTTTCAATTTTTTCACGCGCATTATTTTGCTCTATTTCTGCTTCACTTTGAAGTCTTCTAACTGCAGCAGCTAATTCTTTTGTACGCGGACCTTCTCCGGGCTTTCCGGTAGAAAAATCAGCTTTTACACCAGTTTTTTCATCTATTACTTTTTGATTTGCCTCATTAATTTCTTTCTTTATATCAGTTAACCTACGTGAGTTAGCAGCTTCTATATTAGCTATTTTATTTCTTTCTTCTTCTTTAATCTTATCTGCATCGGTTTGTGCTGCTTTTTTACTGTTAGCTTCAAAATCATTAATTTGCTCAAGTATTTTTACTTTACTAAGCTTTAAACTATCCTGTAATCCGGTTTCTGAATAAAGACCTGCAAAGTCAAATATGGTGGGGAGTAGGCTAAGAAATGCGCATAATAAAGCAGCTTTTCTAGGAAACTTATCTCTTCCAAACAATATAATTTTAACGCAATATGGAAGACCTACTACACCAAGAGATGTAATTCCTACGAGGAACCAATTCCAAGATGTAAGAATTAAGCTAAGTGCATGATATGCAAAACAATATGCAGCTGAAATAATTATCCAATATATAATATCAATAGCTTGTGCAGAGATTTTGTGCGAAGTATCAAAACCAAAGATAGTATGATACTTTTGTTTAATAAAGTCAACCATGTTATTATTTATTAAAACTTATGGGCAAGGACCGGAAGCTATATCACAATATTGAAAAGCGCCTGTATAAACTAATCTGGGGTAGTTTAAGTAAGTTGTAGGTATACCTAGAGGGGGAAAACCTATATTTTGTATAGGGCCTATATAAAAGCATCCAGCGGGACTTGTAAATGGATCTGGGTTATCTCTAACAATTCCCCATCGGCCTTGCGCGGGAAAAGGCAAAAAAATGTTAAATCTTAACCAAATAAAATAAAAATTATATTGATTACTTGAACCACCTTTACCTGAATAACGAGGCATTCCATAAATATCAAAATCTAAAAGATTGAACGTCCCATCACATAAAGATCTAAAACTATTTCCCTCTTGAGTATTGCTTAAACATATTTTGGGCCAATTATTAGGTGAATTTAAATTTAACCCGCTAGCATAAGGTAGTACTGATTTCATATTAATCAGGAGATATTGAAATATACCCGCCAGATATAGCAGCAAACTCAGAGCCCGAGCCTATAGAAAGTCCGATTTGATAATATATAGACGCACCGGGGGTATAATTATATGTTGTATATGGATTGTTTCTTGTACCGTCCTCTACGTTTCCTTGAGAAGGACTAAAAATAATTTGATTTCCCGGAAGAAGTATACCCTCAAAAGTTCTTGTTAATGTTTGTGTATTTGCGTTACCTGCATTAATAATATTAGTGGCCCCTGTAAACGATATATTATCTGAA
>Ga0214923_10006062_pt1 | contig 13749 bp, 14 predicted proteins | sample LL1510_MetaG_FD_177993 | JGI IMG/M metagenome (GOLD analysis project Ga0214923, IMG submission 177993) | Freshwater microbial communities from Lake Lanier, Atlanta, Georgia, United States - LL-1510 | ecosystem: Environmental > Aquatic > Freshwater > Lake | place: USA: Georgia | collected... | reverse complement strand
CCCTAATGCCAAGCGACGCAAACCAGACCCAAGGCGGCGACCAGATCCGAGTGGCTCCCGTGTTCCAAGCACTCGTCACCCCGGTCGAGATGCAGAGGTCTTACTACCTCTCCGTCAACAAGATCCTCCGTCAAGGCTCGCTGGCGTTCCGCAAGGATCGAAACCTTCAGCGGCAAATGCGCTACGACCCCGACATCATGGGGCCGCTCGTCATGCTGCAACTGTCGGTCGCGTGCGCGGAGTGGGCGGTGCAGGTTCCCGCAGACATGCAGGGCGACGAGCAGGCCACGGAGCAGGCCGCGTTCGTGGAGAAACTGCTGAAGAACACCCCGCGCTTTACGGACATGATGCGTCACCTGTTGGACGCGCTCTGGTACGGGCGGTCGGCGGTCAACATGATCTTCGGCAAGCAGGGCGAAACCATCTACATCCGCGACTGGATGCCGATCCACGGCGACAGCCTGACCATGACCGAACTCGGCCAGTTGGGCTTGAAGGTTGGCCCGCGCTACTACACGCAGACCATCGGCGGCGCAGCCCCGGACACGGACAAGATCAACGGCACGGTCATCGGTTGGGATAGCCGCGTCCTGCCGCTAGACGATCAGCAGCGAGCCACCATCGCGCTGCACACCTACCAGCAGCAAGGGGTAGACTTCGACGAAATATACGAAGCCGAGAATGCCTATCTCGGTCGCGGCATGCGCGATTTGGTTTGGTACTACTGGTCGCTGAAGCAGGCCGCGCTACAGAACTGGGCAACCTACATCGAACGCTACAGCATGGGCATCCGCGTGGGCAACTACCCCGTGGGCAACGAGGCTGCAAAGGCTGACATGGAATCGGCCATGCAGAACCTCCTCGGCGATGTGTCGGTGCTGATTCCCAAGAACGCAGACGGCAGCGATGCAGGCTTCGGCATCGACATCAAGGAGCCGAACGGCGGCAACGCGGAAGCGTTCGCCAAGATGGTTGAGTACCTGACGGAGAACATCAAGGAAGTCATCCTTGGGCAAACTGGCACTTCGCAGGCGGTGTCGAGCGGCCTCGGCTCAAGCATCGGCGACCAGCACGCGCAGACGCTCAACCGCCAAGTCACCTACATCGCCAACGCGCTGGCCGAAACCATCACGCGCGAGATCGTCACGCCGCTGTTCCGCATGAACTTTGGCGACGATGCCATTCCGCCTTCGTTCTCATTCAGCGTGAGCAAGCCGAACCCGGACGAGTACATGAAGGCGATTGAGGCGTTCACCAAGTTGGGTGGCCGCGTCAGCGAGCGCGAGGCACGCAAGGTGCTTGGCCTTGCCGAGCCGGAGGACGATGAGATGGTGCTTCAGGCTCCGTCCGAGGGCGGCATGGGCGGCGGCGGAATGCCACCGCTGGATGTCCGTCCGATGGGCGACGAGCCGGGAGACGCAGGCCCGGAGGGCGATGCAGAGCCGTTCAGCAAGGACAAGTTTGCGCTGTCCGATGTTGACCTGACCCCGCCCAAGGGCGCAGCCGAAGCCGCTTCGCGTGGTCTGGAACTGCGTCGCAAGCACGGTCGAGGCGGTACGGAAGTCGGCGTGGCTCGCGCACGCGACCTGTCGAACCGCAAGACGCTTTCGCCGTCCACGGTTCGCCGAATGCACTCCTACTTCGCGCGGCATGAGGTGGACAAGCAGGGCGAGGGCTGGGGAGAGGACAGCGCGGGCTACATCGCGTGGCTGCTCTGGGGCGGCGATGCGGGCAAGTCGTGGGCCAAGAAGAAGGTGGCCGAACTGGATCGCGCCGAAGGCAAGGACGAGCAGGCCGCGAAGGCCGATCCTGTGGGCGACAAGATCGCGCTGCTGATCCGTGAGGGCTACCCGCAGGATCAGGCGGTGGCTATCGCCAAGAGCATGGAGCGGCGCGGCGAACTGCACGCGAAGCGCGGCAGCAAAGATCGCTTCGACGGTGCGAATTGTGGCATTGGTGAGGGCGGCTTTCAGCCGGGGAACAAGTGCGCCGAGGGCGGTGGCGGCGGTGGCGAGCAGCCAAAAGGGGGCGAGGGCCGCGAACGCGCTGCGCCAAAGAAGGAACGCCGACGCGACCGGATTGAAGGCACGGACGAGGAAGTGAAGGATGAGGTTCGCAAGTCCGAGCGACAGGTAAAGCGCATCCGAGCCAAGATCGCGGAGATCAATGACAAGTGGGAGCAGGCGCAAAAGCCCATTCCCGCAGATCAATGGAAAAAGATGGTTGATGCGGAAGTGCAGAAGCGCATGAGCGAACGCGCCAAGGAAATCACCGCAGACATCATCGCCAAGGGCCAAAAGGCACTTGACGCATCTGCAAAGGAAAGGACTGAATCGTTCCTGCGAGAAGCCGAGACAAAGGCGAAGGCATCGCAAGAGCGCATTGCGGCATTGCAGCAGAAGGTCGATGAATCTTCTAACAAACTGCGCGAAGGAATCCTTGCATACCGGAAGAAGTGGGGCAAGGACTTCATGCCAAAGGAAGCCGCAAGACTTGGACTGCCGCCATTCAAGGCAGAGAACGCCAAGCGACGCATGATGTTTGACATGGCCGAGCAGAAGATGCGAGCCAAGATTTCCGCGATGTTCAAGCGGTACTCCGCGCAGAGTTCTGCCATGTCCAATGCCATGAATGATCTTGATGAGGCCGAAGCAACCCTTGAGGCCGTCGGCGCAATCTTGACCGTGGCCCGCCGTCGCAAGTGACCGAGTTTGAGCGCATCTACAGGCGCGGACTCGCCGATGTCCGGCGGTGGTATCTCGCGGCCCTAGCCGCGCAGGTGCGCGACGAACCGGAGGACGCTGCCGAGGCGTGGGAGCGGTACGGCGAGGTTCTTGGGCAGGTAATGACCTTGACAGCCCTAGCGGGCGCGGCGCAGGCCCACGCGGCTACCAAGGAGCAGGGAGCCGATTGGGAGGCCGGAGAATGGCCGGAGGAGCGTCCGGACACCTTCGCGGCTGCGGAGGCAGGCTTCGGCCCCGGCGCGTACTGGAAGGCCATTCAAGCCTTTAGGAACCGAACTCCACTTGCATGGACGGAGATTCTGCGAATCAAAGCGGAAATGCGATCTATTGCAAACCGCGTAGCAATCACCGAGAACAAGCGGGCATTGAAAGACATGGCAACGCGCTTGGATGCGTTGAAAGCCGTTCTCTCCGGCGCATTCAAAATCAAGGGTGCAACCTATCAGCAAGTGCAGCGCATCCGCGACCTGATCGCGCAGAGCATGGTGAACCAGTCCATCCCAAAGGGGCTAAAAACTGGAAGTTTATCTTCCTTTATTCGGAGAGCGCAGGTAGAGGGCATCATCGGCATGACCTCGGCGCGGCTAGAGACTGTCTACCGCACGAACACGGCCACGGCCTACAACGAAGCGACAGCAGAAACGATGGACAGTCCTGCGGTTGCGCGATGGGCACCACTTGTTCGGCTAGTCGAGATTCACGACAGCCGGACGCGAGGCGCACCGGGCGGCGTGTACCGTCCGAAGGGTAAGAGCAAGAACCCCGGTAGCCATTGGCAGATGGACGGCTACATTGCGACGGCGGCTGATATGCGCTCGCAGGGGCTTGTGCCGCCGAACGGCTTCAACTGCCGAGGCTCGCTAGAGCCTGTCACCTTCGATGAGGCCAAGAGCATGGGATTCATCCGCAAGGACGAAACTCTAGATCGCGCTGCGCTCGCACGGTATAACGCAACCCGGCAGCGCATCATCGACAGAGGCGACTACCCCGACCCCGGATTCAAACGATGAACACAGAAGACAAGTTCTATTTCGGCAAGCATGGTCAGCCCGAGCGGTTTGAGAATGCAGCATGGATGCCAGAGGTAAATCGCATGCTGTCTGACCTCCGCCGAGAAAAAGCAAAAATCAAAATCTGGATCTCCGGGTCTGACAGCGTGACTACTGCGGGATCAAGCATTGGTACAAGTGGGCGTTGGATGGGAACAACTTGGATCGTTGCGGGCCGCATTGCGAACTATTTGAAGTTTGGTGTCAAGGGGGCTGCTTTGAAGCACGAAGAAAAATCGAACTATCCAAAAAAGGGCATGACTACCTCGTTCTATACGGTAAGCAATCTTCCGAAGGAATTGATTGCATACCTGAAGAACTGGGGCATAAGCACTACTCCGCAATCGTTTTCGGGATTCACGGGAACCTCGGCGGTTGCATATTCCCGCCCCGGCCAGCCCGAGCGGTTTTCTCGCATGGTTATGACATCGAAGGGGAACTATCGAACAAGCCTCGGCAGAGATACGCGAGTTCAGATTGAAGGTGGCAATGGCTGGGTGACTGTTGACCCGGCGCAATACATCACTCCGCAGCGCGTCCGTGTACAAGGCACGAAGGGGGAAGTGGAAGTACGAGCGATTATCGAAGGCAGAGAGATTGTCGGTGTGACAGCCAAACTGGTGTCATCGCGTCATGCACAGCCCCAGCGATTTGCGAGGCGCGACGATCTGTACCGAATGCTTTCTCGTCCCGTGACGGTTAGCAACAAAAGCGAAATGGGACGGCTTGCTTCCGAAGCGATGAAGCAGCCTAATTTCACTCCGTCTGGCGAGCAGATGAGCCTGCATGATTTGGCTAACGATGTCGGCATTGAGATTGAGGCGTTGCGTAGTCGAGCCTCCCGCCCCGGCCAGCCAGAGAAGTTCGATGCGTCGAGCCTTGACCGCAAGGGCTTTGCGGCGGCTTCGTCCTCGCCCATGCTGGGCAAGTTGCTTTCCGAGAAGCAGATGCCCGAGGGCGGATGGCGTGCGGTCGAGACTGGCGGCGGTGCGCTGGTCATTTCGTTTGAGGACGGCGATGTGGCTGGAAACTTCGCTCGCCGCGTGGCGAGCCACGGCTACAGCGCGACGGCTCCGGTGCAGTCCATCGGACGCTACTGGAATGTGGAGGTGAAGAATGGCAAGTGATATTGAATCTCGTGTGATGTCGCTGACTCGTCGATATGGCTTCAAGCCAACGCGGGTGCTTGTGCGTGGAACACTTGCCACGATCCTTTTTGAAAATCAGAAGGGCGAAGCAAGTAGATACATCAGTCAACTCAAGCCCGCAATGAAAGAGATGGGCGTTCCAGAAAACTCCATGAAGGCGCGCGAAATATCGCATCCGGCAGAAGCGGGATTGCCAGCGGAACATGTCGGCGTGGTTGAAATTGATTTCAGCAGAATGCTGGAACGAGCCTCCCGCCCCGGCGAGAAGGACATGATGGCAAGCGAGAACGAAGTGCGTCTGCAACTCAAGGGCGGTCGATCAATCAAGATCGTCCGCACCGAAACGCCGACGGGCGGCATGTGGAGCATTCCAGAAATGCCCGAGATTGCAGCGCATCAGAACATCTCCGTGATTCGTGATCGCCTGCGGGGCAAGGGCTTGATTGCCTCCCGCCCCGGTCAGTCTGAACGGTTTGCTGCGTTCAATGTTGAGTTTGACGACAAAGACACTCAAGCAATCATTGCAAGCGGCCAAGCAATTCTCCGCAACATCCGAACAACCGGATATGCGCCAGCAGATGCAGTTGTTGCGAAAATACGAAGCGCAACAACAGACGCGATTGCGGCTCTGAAGGCAGGGAAAATGGTTTCGTACAGCGTCAACGGAAAGCCGATGGGTACTCGGCGCAAGAATCTCAACTCGGGAGAAGTTGCCGCATTACGCGCACGAATTGTCGCGGCCATAAATGTGAACCAACTGAATTCGTTTGCTGATGAAACTGAAAAGATCGCGGCAAAAGACTTTGTCGCAAGGGGACAACCCGAAAACGCACCGAGATCGCGGTTGTATGAGATTTACGATGTGGCGTGGAAAAATTGGTATTACGCAAATGAGTTGATGAGCAAGGGGCCGAACAACACAATTTTGGTTGATCGCCCCGTGAGCAGAGGCTTCTCCCGCTCCGGCGCGAAGGCGACCTTCAAGGTCGAGGATCGCTTCTACTTCGGCAAGTAACCATGCCAGCATCCCACACCGTCGAAAAGACCGAAGAAGGAAAGGTTCGCATCAAGAACCTTGAGTTGTTCATGGGCTTTGATCCGTCTATCGACTCGGACGATGACGAGGCCATGCAGGGCTATGACAATCGCAAGGTGCGCGACATCGTTTCACGCACCGGAAAGTTCATTCAGCGCGGCAGTCGCCCGAAACTCGTCATTGAGCATGAGAAGGACGGCAAGCCCACCCGGCCCGAGGCGGTCGGCGACATCACCAGCGTCCGCTACGAGGAGCGAAACGGCGTTGCTTATGTGGTCGGCGATGTGGAGATGCCGAAGGAAGCGTTCGACTCGCTGCTGGCGACCAACGCTTACCCGCGACGCAGCGCGGAGATTTGGAAGGATAATCATCTGTCGGAGGTGGCTTTGCTCGGGCGCGATACGCCGCGCAGGCCGCTGCCGGATACACGATTCACGAAGCACGGCTCGAAGGTGGTCTTTGAGCGTCCTCTTGGAGTGGTGCGCGTTTCTATTGACTCCAAGGAAAAGTTTGATGAAATTGGCGTCGGCGGAGGACTCAACACCTTCGTCCCGTCCGCAGGAACCAAAGGAAAGAACATGCCCAGCAAGATGAAGAAGAAGATGGAAGCCGACGAGGAGGCCAAGAAGGCTCTTGAGGCCGCTGCCGCTATGGAGTGCGAGGCCGACGAGGACGAGGACAAGATGGCCGAGGAGGCCGATGCCGAGGCGATGGCCGCTGAGGGCATGGAGTTCGCTGGCCCCGTCGATGGCGATGAGGACGAAGAGAACTTCGCCGACGGCGTTCATGTCGATATCGGCTCGCATCAGGGCGAGGCCGAGGAAGAGGACGAGGAAGAGATGGAAGCCGCCTACGGCGGGAAGGCCAAGATGAGCAAGGGTGACAAGTCCACGAAGGCTCTGTTCGCTCGCGTGCAGGAACTTGAGAAGCAGTTGAAGTTGGAGCGGTTCGGCAAGGAAGTCGATGCCATGATCCGCGACGGCTATCGCTGCGGCAAGTTCCGCAACAGCATGGTCGAGGAACTGTCGGACGCTGCCAACCCCGGCGCGAAGATCGCGTTCTGGAAGGCCACGATGGCTCGCCTGCCGCTGAATGTGCCGACCGTGGCGCAGCACACTGTGACCGATGAGGGTGGCGAAACCCTCGACCCCAAGGTGGCGACCGCGCGTGCGGTGCATGAGGCCGCTGGCGACCTCGCCAAGTTCAAGCAACTGTTCGCAAAGTACACGGGCCAGAAGGCCTAATCGAAAGGACAATGACAAATGGGCGCATTCTCTGATACTCCGGCACTGATCGCAGGTGGCGACATCTACCCCTTCCGTTTTGTGAAGCCTTCGACCTCGGCTGACGATACTGGCCTTCAGGCTGCGGAAGCCACCACTCCCATTTTGGGCGTGACCGACGGCAGCACCAAGACCTTCAGCAACGGAACCGCTAGCGTGGTTCACGCTGCTTCGGGCGATCCGATCACCCTTCAGGGTGGCAACAATGGCACGGTGCTGGTTCTGGCTAGCGGCAACATCACTCGCGGCGCGTATGTCGAGTCGGATGCTGACGGCAAGGCACAGACCGCGACGACCACGGCTGGTACTCGCTATCACGGCTATGTCGCGCTTCAGAGCGCGGCGGCTGGCACGATCATTCGCATCCAGCGCGTTGCGGGCATGCGTACCTACTGATCCAGCAACCCCAACGACTAAAGGAGCAAACACACAATGCCAAACACTTCCTCTTACGCGGTGGCTCCGGGTGGCGGCAATAACGCCTTCATCCCGACCTTCTCCGCTGCGACTGGTCAGATCCAGATCGAGTTCACTCGTAGCGTCAACCGCTTCCCCATTACGCAGTACGCGCAGATCGTGCCCGTGCAGCAGATGAGCGGCTACTACCTGAAGATCGACGAGCAGGAAACCGCTCGCGTGGTCAACACGCAGGATCTTCAGTGGCCTCTTGGCGAGGATCGCCCGACTGGTATCAACTCGGACTTTGAGTTCAACCAGTTCACCTGCCAGCGTTTCCAGACCTCGTTCCACATCCCGCAGGAGACTGCTCGTCAGGCCCAGTGGGATGTGGTGGCGAGTCATGCTCGCATCGCGGCGGCCAAGATGATGACTCACCGTTCGCTGCGTATGGCTACGCAGTTGACTACGAGCAGCAACTACACCAGCAGCGGTGGCGGTCAGAACTACTACGCCAACGCAAGCGATCTAGTGGCTAGCACCGACATCACCACCGATCCCGATGGTGTGCAGAAGATCATTCGTGCGGCCATTGAGCGCATCGTGCAGAACACGGTTGGCGCGGTGTCTGCCAAGGACATTCTGCTGGTTGTCAACCCCATCACCGCTCGCATCATGGCTACCAGCGCGGGCGTGCGTGACTATGTGAAGAACTACCCCGCTGCTCTGTCCTTCCTGAAGGGCGACGATACCTTCGCCGCTTACGGTCTTCCGCAGACCCTCTTCGGTCTGGGTGGCGTGGTGGTCGATGACACCGTTCGCGTCAGCAGCCGTAAGGGTGCGACCGATGCGCGCGGATTCTTCTACGGCACGGCTTCTGCCCCCGGCATGGTGTTTGTGAGCCGTCCCGGCGGTCTGGTTGGCAACGAAGGCCCGTCGTTCTCGACGGCGACCATCTTCGCCTACGAGGACATGACCGTGGAAACGATGGAAGATCCGTGGAACCGTCGCGTGCGTGGCAGCGTGACCGACAACAGCGCGACCGTTCTGACGGCTGCTCTGTCCGGTCTGTACATCGCCGACGCGAACACCTGATCGGCTCTGACTCTGCAACTTCAGGGCCGCTCCGCTAACACCGGGGCGGCCCTATTTCATGGAGGACTGACCAATGGCAATGGCCCAACTTCTCTCCAACGCTAACTTCATCCTGTACGCAGACGAGCGACTGCTGAAGGAACTGGCGACCGATACGAACGCGGATGGCACGATTTCGTCGTCCACGATCATCACGGAAGCCCTGCTCCGGGGCGGCGAGGAGGTGGCTAGCGCGGCCACCCGGTCGAACGCCTACACCGTGACCGAACTGGAGGCTCTGGCTACCGACGGCAACGCGCTGGTGCGCGGGCTGGTGGCCGATCTGGCCCTCTGCTTCCTGTTTGAGCGTCGCGGCGGCGATGTGCCGGAGTCCGTCAAGGCCAAGGCCAACAGGGCGCAGGAGGCTCTAGGCGCGCTCCGGGACGGCAAGCGAGTATTTGCCGTGGATGCCAACCGAGGGGCTGGGACGGCCTCTGTGTCGGTCATATCGTCCGCCACGCGAGGTAGCCTGCACATGGCCTCCGATGACTCGTTCTACCCGCCCCGGCGCACGCAGGCGTACTGATGGATCTTGGGCGCGAACTAGTCCGGCGGCTTGGCAGCAAGGGAGCCAATGTGGCCCTTGTGCTGGTCAAGCAGGCCAAGCAGCGCATCCGCACGCGCGGCGCGGATGTGGGCGGCTACGCCCGCCTGTGGGCCGACACGGCCACCATCAAGGTTTGGAAGGGCCGGGGCAAGAACCGGAAGCAAGTCGATCTGCCCCACTACCGGGCTGGCGGAGTGCCGCTAGCCGACACGGGCAACCTCCTCCAAAGCCTGAACGGGACAATTCAGGAGATCCCGAACGGCGTGCGGCTGTTCCTGCGCGGCCCGCTCTATGCGGTGTTCCAGCACCACGGCTTCAAGACGAGCGGAGGCAATGTGATTCCGTTCACTAGAGCCGCAGCCCGTGGCGGTGCGCGTAAGTGGATCAAGCAACTAGAGGGCGATGCAAAGACCAAGGCCGAGGGGAAGCAGAAGCAGGCTATGGAGCGCAAAGAGTTCATGTATGCGAAGAACGGCGTGACCGTCCCGGCTCGCCCCATATTCGCCATGCCACCAGCCGCGAAGGCCGAGTTGGCTCGCGCTATCGCTCGCGCTCTGGGTGCGCGTTAGAATCAAACAGGAGGAATCCCAATGGCAACAGCATTCGAAGTCACAGGCCCGCACACCATCCAGATGAAGGCCGCAGGCGGCTCATACGCCACGGTCGGTCGCGGCGATAACGACGACCTGTTCCGTATTGAGAGCGAATATCAGTATGTGGACATCTTCACGAATGAATTCGGCACGATGCCAGCGGAAGTCATCCGCACGGGCGCAAAGGCGACCGTTTCGTTCTCGCTGGTGCTGATTGATCGCACCAACTTTGAGACTGTGATTGCTGCCATCGACGGCGGACAGACCAGCGGAACCTACGCATACCCCAAGGTTGGTTCGGTTCTGAAGCCCGGTATCACGGGCGACACCACCTTCAGCGTCAAACTGCTGCCGGACAGCACGGCAGCGGGACAGAAAACCGTGGAGGTGTTCCGTTGCCGCCTGCTGGCTCTCAACCACACCGACTTCGGCAACAAGGCCAACCGGATCGTGGTTCGTGCAGAAGCCCTGCCGGACGCAGACGCGGCTGACAGCACGGTGTATACAATCACCTGATGACCGAAAACCAGTTCATTCAGGAATACCCCGTCGGCGACAAGGTGGTGAAGATCGACGCGCTATTGGTTCTCTCTGAACTCACCATGATGGGAGCCGAGGAGAATCCGACGCGCGAGAACTTGATTCAAGCCACGCGCAACGCCATTCGTCCGCAGTCCGAGGCCGAGGCTTTGAGTCCCACCGAAACGCTTGCTCTTGCGCTTCGCGTGACGATGAGCCTCAAGTCCTTGGGAAACGCTGGCGCACCGTAGCGATATTCGCCGCTGTCTACGGTGTTACTCCTTGGCAACTGCCTGCCGATGTTGCCTTGGGAATGATGGCGAACCTTGGAGTTGCAAACGCATGGAAGGCTGTGCCGATCATGCAGGGAGTTGGAATCGTGATGAGCGGCAAGGATGCGCTCACGAACTTTGCGCCGTCGCTGGTGGGCAAGAAACCTAGCGTCAAGGCGCAGATTGCGGCATCATTGGACGCATTGAGGACTAACCAATGGCAATCTCGCTGACCACGCTCTACAACCGACTTGGCAAACTGATGGGGATGGCGAAGGCGCAGATTGACGCGCGCAATACGCTCCTCGACCGGGTTAAGGGCACAGGCTCCTTTACCTCCTCCGGTCTTGACGCGCAGTACGACGCATCGACGCGCTACATGATCTCGCAGGTTCTTGACTACTTCCTGAACCTGACCGCGACCACAGATTCTTCCGTTCAGCGCGTCATCGACTCGGGAGCAAAGACGCTGATCGAAATGATCTACGCGGACAATGCCAACATCTACAAGGCAGTCACGCCTTCGATGGTGGAACTGAATCGCCAGATGCGCGCGGCCAGTCAGACCATCTATCAGAATGTCATCACGCAGGGCAGCGTGTCCTATGCGGCTGCGAATGTCGGCACGGGCAAAGTCATTCTCCACGGCACGCCGTCGCAGATGTCTCCAACCGAGACGATTCGGATTCAATGCGTCAGCGACACCACGACGGGCGCAACTCTGGGCCGCGAGGTGTTTCAGATCACGGGCGGCACGCGGGTGACGGATGTGACCTCCTACGACTGGCCGGGTGGTAGTGGCGCAGCCCTGACGCTTGCGAGCAGCGACTACAACGATTCGCAGAACACGCTGACCAACGGCGGCTTTGATTCATTCACGGGTGGCGTACCGGATGGTTGGACGGTTGTGACAGGTGCTGCATCTCTGTCTCAACTGTCTACAGGAACATTCCGCAACGGTTCTGCGCTTCAACACAGCGGATCGGTTGCGGGAACGATCTCGCAGACGAGCGCACAAATTGTGCTTGGCCCCGGAAAAAGAATTATCTATGGGTTTTGGGCCAAGAAAGTGAGCGGAACGCAGACTCGTGATGTCGCGATGGCATTGACCACTCCCACCGGAGATTTGGTTGAGTCAGATGCAGCGTTGCTCACAACATCGTGGGCATTGAATGTGTTCTCTTATCAAATGCCATTCGATGCGCCTGCAACAACAGTCACGATGGAGTTCCGCTTTGATCAGGATGTGGGCTGCGTCAAGGCCATCGACTGCGCGTTCGTGTTTGTGCCTCCGCAGGCTGGCACGAACGGCCAGTTCATCCAGATCATCGGCGGCGCGACCGACTGGCGCATCGGCGACTACGCGACCGTGGCGATCTCCAACAACTACCAGTCGAATGTGTTGACCTACACCGAGCGGTTCTTCGCTCCGTTTGCCAACGGAATTGAACTTCCAACGGGTTCGACTGGCACGATCACAAACAGCGTCATCCCGTGAGCAGCATTACCGCTAGCACGACGCTCGGTGCGTTCTTCTCCGCTATCGCGGGACGGATTGCAACGCAACTGTCCTACGCCGGGAATCGCGTGTTCGTGGTGGACAAGTTGCGATTGCAGGATTCGGCTGTTCCGAACATTCAGATCGAACCCATCAGCCTGTCGGCTGCTGGCGACATGTCGGGCTTGAATGTGTCGCTCATCGACTACCGAGTGCATGCCGTGGTCAAGGTGGAGTACGACTTTGCCAAGCGCATGACCGAAAGACTTGTGGACAATAAGAGCGCGTTCTTGACCGCCAACGCTGCTGCCGAAGCCTTGATTGGATATGTGCCGAACACGGGTAGCAGTGGTCAGGTATGGATGAAGATCGACGCAGGCACGCACGATGACACGACCGGGCTTGTGAGTGCATCGGCGACCATGCGTTCATTCGTGAGGATCATGGCCGATGGCTGACGAATCCCTTGGACATATCGACCTGCGCGTGATCTCGTCCGCTATCACGGGCGGCGCAGGCGGCGGTGCGGGCGGAGAGTCTCCGATCAAGAAGGCGGAGAAGTTCGCTCTTGAGCCGCTAAAGGGCGTTGAGGAAGCCTTCAAGAAGTTTGGAACGCTCAAGGATGTGTTCACTTCCATCACGCAGGGCGGCGGCATTCGCGGAACATTGCGCGCGGCTAGCGGTGCTGCCGAAGCCATCGGCGCGGCTGGTGCGGGTGGCGTTGGTACGGCTGCGCTCGTCGGCGGTGTCGCGGCAATCGGAATCGCTGTGGCGGGCGTGACCGCGATTGTGGCTGGCATCAGTTCTCTGCTCAGCAATGTCCTGTCGCGTGTTTCCGAACTCGCGCGAGTCAATGCCGCGATCGCAAATGAGAATGCCCTGAACAAGTTGGGAGAACTCCAGAGAGACATGAAAGAGGCCAAGATTCTTGGCCCGCTATACACGACCGTTTCGACCATTTGGCGCAGCATTATGAACGGCGTTCAGCCCATCATGCTGTTCATCAAGACGGCTCTGATGGCTATCGTCATTCCGATTCTCAAACTGGTTGAACTAGGCGTGTCGATCATCGCCACGGTCATCCAATGGATTGCTGGAATCCTTGGCAGCATCCTGTCCGTGATTGGGCAGGGACTCCAGACGCTCGGCTCCATGCTGTCCGCTCTTTCTACCAACATTCCGTCATGGATGGATCCGGGCGGCATCCTCGCGGGTATGGCGAACGCGATTGGTACTGGCTTCTCATCTGTGGGTGCTGGCATCTCACAGGTTGGCGGAACGCTGCTCAACATCTCGCAGATGGTCAACAAGGCAACGCAGAAACAGAATGTCAACGCATGGGCGACCGACACGCTTGACGCTCTTGCTGCGGGCATTGGCGCGAGCGCGTCGCATGGATACAGGACAAGGAGTGCCGTACCTTGAAACTTCGCTACACCCCTCCGGCTGCTTCTGGCGGTTCTGCGACTGCTTACACGCTGACAGGCGTGAAGGTGACGCGGTTCAATGTGGAAAATCTCTACGAGGGCG
>Ga0214923_10006061_pt1 | contig 13750 bp, 8 predicted proteins | sample LL1510_MetaG_FD_177993 | JGI IMG/M metagenome (GOLD analysis project Ga0214923, IMG submission 177993) | Freshwater microbial communities from Lake Lanier, Atlanta, Georgia, United States - LL-1510 | ecosystem: Environmental > Aquatic > Freshwater > Lake | place: USA: Georgia | collected 2015-10-15 | reverse complement strand
GTTAAATATTTTGAATGTTATTTGTAAGAAGAATTGAAATATCCTTCAAAATAGGGTTATTATATTAGTTTGGATCAACATGACGATTTATGTATGAAATATAATAAAGAAGATAGGGATTATTTTAAAGAATTAAGAAAATTTCTGTTTGATGGGGGTTTTTAAATAAAATAATAATCAGTTGTATTTTAAGAAGAATAAAAATAAAATATTTAATAAGAATAAAAAGAAAATTTATAAGAAGACAATTAAATTTAGCTTTATAAAAATATTTCTCCTAATAATGTTAAACAATTAATTAACAGTAAATAAATATCCATATTCAATTATGGATTAAATATATAAATGACAGAATAACAAATAATTTCCAATGATTAATATAAAAATATGATTTAAATGTAATAAAAATGTTAATTATTATTAAAATTATAAGAACATTGTAAAGAAATGTAAATTTATATTAATAATGTGACAATAGAATTAAATTTATAAAATGAAAAAGATAAAACTTATATTGATTATAAAAACGAAGATAATATATTTAAATTTTAAATAGGTGAAACGAAAGATGATAATAAAAGATAAAAAACACATAATAATGAAGGTTATATTTAGGCATTAATAATTCCAGATAAATTATGTAATTAAGATAATCTTAAATAACTATTAAAAGAAAATAGAATCGGTTTTAATCATATAAATAAATAACCAAATATTAAAAATAAAAACGGCTAATATAAAAAAGGATTTTAAACAGAATATTATTATGGTGATTATCTAATATTTATATATTTTTTATAACAATTAAAAGATGTTATAGAAATCAGATAAAAATATATTTTAAAATAAAGAGAAATGGATATGCTTAATAATATTTAAATAATTGAATCAAATAATAGGAAAGAAATTGAAAAAGAAAAAATTATATAAGAAAATAATAAATAAATTGAATTAAAGAAATTAGAACTATAATCTAATCCTGAAATATAAAAATAAAAAATGAGATAAGAATATTTATAAATGTTTAAAGATAAAGAAATTACATTCGATTAATATAAAGAATTACTCTAATTATTATGATAATAACTATCTCGTATATTTACACTAGACCCTATTTTTACACTATCTTTTTCTCATATTCTCCTATTAGTTTTTATATAATCTGATATAGAGTTTTACATGAATCTACTATGAGTTTTATATGATTCTCCTGCCCTAAAATCATCTAAACTTTAATAAAATTGAAAAAAAGTTTATTGGTAATACAATCATTATATATGTAAAGATCAAAAATATAAATTACAAATTAATCAGAATATAAAAAATATTACAAATAAATAGCTATTTTATTAGAGGTAATATAAAAAAATAAAGATAAAATCGGCCAAGATTAATAAATATTTTAAATATCATAATTATTTGGAATTTCTAAAGAATATATCAATTTAGATTCAAATTAAATTTTAGAAATACTATAAAATAAATTAGATAATGCAAAACAAGAAAATATAGTTGAAAAAGCAATATAAATAAAAAAGTTCATAGGAAGTATTAAAATTTTACTAGAAACTATATGTAATATATACGATATAAATATAAAAGAAGATAAAAAGAAAACTATCACAATAAAATAAATAACTTAGATAACTAGAAAATTTAATAATGATAATTAAGAAGATTAGGATGAATAATAAGATGAATAACAAGATGAACAATAAGATGAATAACAAGATGAAGAATAATAAGATGAATAAGACGATGAAAATTTTGATGATAATTGATTTTTTTTTAAAATTGAAAAAAAAATTATATATTAGAGTACTTGAATATATATGTAATAGGAAAAATAATAATAAAACGAAGAAGAAAAATAATAATAAGCAATAATATAATATGTTGATGAAGATAATCGAGATAATCAATACTTTTGCGGAATTACTAATTAGAATAAATATATAGAATACAAAAATAAAATGGTAGAAGAATAAAAGAAATTTAAAATTTGCTTAGAATAATCTAAAAATATCAATACAAAAGATTTAGAATATTTATTGAATTTTGATTTAGATAAATTGATGTAGACTTTATAACCTTTATTAGAAAATTAAAATAAATTCGTATCTGATATGAGTTCGTTATAAAAAATAGTATAATCATATAGATAAATATTTATATAGTTAAATAATTTAATAAATTGCAAAGAAAAGAAAAATGCGACCCAATAAATAAAGACAAAGAAAAACGAAAAAGCTATTATTAAAAAGCAAACTAACGAACCAGATCCATATGAATCAGAATGATATTTTTATATATTTTTTTACATATTTTTTTATATTTTTTATTTTTTTATTTTTTTTTAATAGATTTATAATCTAAAATTTAAAATTGAAAAAAAATAGATATATATAATTTCAAATAATATATATGGAACAAATAATAATAAATAATGTAAATCAAGAATAATTTTAAGTTTTATTTTCAATATTGAATAATAAACTGTAAAATTAAAAATAAATATATTAAATAGTGTATAACACATAAGAAAATTAATATATAATAGATGATTAACATCTTTCAAAATATTACATTTACAAAAATTAAAAAGAGAATGAAATATTATAATATTAATCAGATATTAAAGTATATAAAAAATAAAAGTAATAAAAAAAATTAGATTATGCTTTTTTTGATATATATTAATAAGATAAATTATAATTAATTAAAAAAATAGGTTCACAAGAATTTCTATAATAATATGATCAATTAGAAATAATAAATGTAGAATAATATATAATTTATCAGTTTTAAACTTCTAATGCAAAATATTTTTTGATGTAAAAATTAGACACATATGAAAAATATATTAGAATAGAATTTATCAATGATGATAAAAATCTATAAAATATTCTATAAACCATGTAATAATCCCCAATTTTTATAACTATTTAGACATATAATAAAATATAAAATTATATAGATAAATAATAAAAAAATATTTAATAAATCACATAAAAATATGAAAATATGGAGCATATTTAATAACATTAATATCTTTAAAAAATATCTAATGATAAATATTATCTATAAGAGATATTGTAAGGCGAAATAGCTTATTTATTCATATTAGAAGGCGATTTAATACTATATTTTAATAAAAATAAATCAATGATATTAGGTAATTCAAAAAAAACACAATAATAATTTATCTGTTATACATAAGTAATAATATAAAATAAAAATATTTATATTTCTGTCGATGATCTTGTGTTTAGTGAAAATGCAAAAGAAAATAATTAAAAAATTCTACAAGATATAGTTATTGACATAAATAAATAATATTTCAATTACAAATATGTGTAAAATGATTTTGAAAATCAAAGACAATAAAATAATATAATAATTTATTTAAATAATACTGTTTTATATGATGTTAAAAAAGATTTTAATTAATTTTTAAATGATTATAAAGAATAATATAGAATGAAATAATAAATTGTGAATATAACAGGTGTAAAATTAATTCCTCATGATAATAAAAAATAAATTTACTAAATAAATGATGTTTACATTAATTTTAAAGTAATCTTCAATAACGATGAAAAAAATATTTATAAAAATGATAATGAAGTATTTACAATTGCTGAATTATATTTAATAGATCAATAAAATAATGATGTTTAATTGAATAATATAAAAGAAACTAAAATAAATATAAAAAACGATTATTATGTTGATAGTTTAGATAATTAAATATAAAATAATGATATTGTTGAATTTTAATTAGTTAAATAAGGTTAAGGTGTATAATTGATACCAATTAGAAATAAATATTATGAAAAAGCTACTAATATTAATAAAGCTATTTAAATATTAGAATTTATATAAAAATATGAAGAAATAAAAGAATAACCTATAAAAATAGAAAATAAACCATAAAATAAACCAGAAAATAAACCATAAAATAAACCAGAAAATAAACCATAAAACAAAAAAGAAAATAAACTAGAAAATAAAACAGAAAATAAAATAAACACTTAATAAATTGAAGAAAATAAAACGGATATATAAAAAAACAAAATTACAACCGAATTACCAAAATAATAATAATACCATATACAAAGTGTTAAATTTTATTTATTTTAAAAAATTATGAAAAAATAATATAATATTATAGATATAATACCGTAAAATTAATAAATATTTGATATAGCAAAATATTTTAATAAAGTCGATAAAATTTTAGTCATTTCTTAAACCGAATAATATTAATCTAAATTTAATGAAGTTAAATAGAAATAATAAAGTGTATGTGAAATAATATAAATTTTAGACTATAGTTGTTTATAATAATAAAAAAGATATTCATTAAAATCAAAATATGAAAAAATATAATAATAAATGGGCCAAGACAATTTTAATTTTGTTTCCATATAAAATTTACATGAATTATAAAAAGATTTAGAACTTATTTAATTTATAAACGCCAATACTTAATTAAAAGAAACAACAATATTTATAACATATGTTGAAAACGATATTAGTAAACATTATATTTAATAATTTACTGATAATAAATATAAAATAGTTGAAAAAGGTAATTTTATAGAAGGTGATAGATAAGAATAAATTAAAATAGGTAAAAATAATCCATATTTTGATGAATAAAGGATTAAAAATTATATTGATTATTAAATAAAAAAGAATTAATTCATAACTACACTATAATATATGATTTTTTTCAGATGAAAAAATTTAATTTATATTTTTTTTTTATATTTTTATATATGTCGAAGGATAATTTAACTAATAGATAAAGAAATGACATTTCTTAAATTTAAAATATTAGTGATCTTAGTTCTTGTTAATCTTTGATTAAATAAGGAGTGGATTTATAAAAATATAAAGAAACAACTAATTAGATTTTAGAAGATTTATTTTAAAATCTCGATTAGAAATTAGATAGTTATTAAAAAATTATGTTAAAAAATATAAGAAATTTATGCCAATAATAAATTGACACTAAATTAGAACCTTAATGGTAAGAAATGTAATAATAATATTAAGAAAAATAAGAGAAATTATTAAAAAGAGCGCAAACTTATAAAGATTTAGCCGAGAAATAGAAAGAATAATTAGACTAATAAGCTGAATAAATTAATGATTTATAAAAAAATTTAGAAATTAGTTTAAGTTAAAGTTAAATTTTATTGAAAAATTAATCTTTAAAAGTATAATAAGATTAATAATAGATATAATAAGAATAATAAAAGGTAATTTAATAAGAATAATAGTAATAAGAACCATTAACAATATAATTAACAAAAGAATAAAAATTAATATAAAGATAATAATCAATATTAAAATAATAATCATTAAAATAATGATTTATATATGAACGAAATAAATTTATAAAATAACTAATAATAAGATAAATAAGAAGATAAAAAACAAGATAAATAAGAAGATAAACAATAAAATAAACAATAAAATAAACAATAAAATAAATAAATAAAATAAAGCGATCATATTAGAAGAACAAATAAAATATTGGATGTATTAATAGATAAAAGAAATTATAATTAAGAGAATTTAGACAAATTATTAATTGGTTTATCGTAAATTTTATAAAAACAAAATATAAATGATTAAGTTATAAAGAAAATAAAAGGAGATATAACAAAAAATATAGCAGATCCTAATATAGAATAATAAATAAAGGCATATGACAAACAATTATAAGGAATTGATTTTAGTATTGTTATTGATTAGGCAAATAATTTATTAAATCCAGAATAATAATGTAAATTTAACTTTGAAAAACAAATTTAATAAATTGTAAAATAACCAATTGATTAAATTAGTAGATAAATATGTACAATTAAACTATTTATTTAAAATATTATATAAAATGATTTTCAAATAGATAAAATTTTAGATATAGTTTAAACTAGCGAAGTTTTTTAAAGTTTGAAGAAAAATATTTTTGATTTTAACGCAAAAACTGGTTGTTTTGGTTTGTTCAAAGTATGAAAAACAATCCTCGTATATTTATACATGCCCATATTTTTATACTATCTTTTTCTCATATTCTCCTATTAGTTTTTATACAATCTGATATAGAGTTCTATATGATTCTACTATGAGTTTTATATGATTCTCCTACCCTCAAATCACATAAAACGGCCTTTTAAAATTTATTTTTTTTTATATACACAATGGATTTTATTATATATGATGAACAATTAAGAATATGAAAATATTGTGTAAAAATACAATGAATAAGAAGAAAAAAACAAATCTATTAAAAATAAAAAGAACCATTATGATGAAATATAAATAAAAGACGAAGTAATATATTTTTAAACATAATTTTAATATGGAAACATAAATATTTTTGCTATTTAATAATTTTATAAAGACAAAGATTCATAAATGTTTATATCAATACTAGATTTATATGAAAATTTAGGATATGATAGAAAAACAATTAGTTCTCATGTTTCAAATAGAAAAAGAAAGATAAATATTAATAAAATATAAGAAAAATTAACTGGATTAGTATCAGAATATAACTACAAAAACAATTTGTATTATAATATACTTGTAATTGATTATATTATTTAATAAACTTTATATGATCAATAATTATATTTAGATAATAAGAATATTTACGATTAATAAAAAGAATATGTGTTGAAAATAAATGAAAATGTTAATAATATAATAAATAATTAGAAGAAAATAAATTGTAGATAATTAATAAAAGAAAATTAATGGGAAGAATAAAAAGAAGAATAAAAATAAGAATAAAATAATGTTTTTAAGTTCATTTATTCAAATGAATAATAAAAATCTAGAGATAATTTTAAATATGAAATAAAATCAATAGAATTATAATAAATATCAGAATAAATAATTGAATATATTTATAATAATAAAAATACTAATAATTATAGTAAAGAAAAAATTACAAAAATGATAAATAGATTTTTCATAGAATATTAATTATATAAAAAAAATTATGATACTAAAAAAATATTCATAGATGCTAGAATTACATTAAAAAATACTGGAATAATTTAAATATCTGATTTAGAAAAGAATGAAAATATAATTTTATTATGTGATGATAGAGAAATATTTGATTAAAATATATAAAAATTAAACGCAGGTTCTATACAGAAAAATTCTTAATAGAACCTGTAATACAGTTTTTCAATAAATGATTATTATTCTAATGAAAAATTGGCAAATAAATCGAAATAAGGCTATTATATTAGTTTAGATTAACATGACGATTTATGTATGAAATATAATAAAGAAGATAGGGATTATTTTAAAGAAAAAAAAATTTATTATATTTATATTAAATAATGGATTAATGGAATTTTTAATGGCGATGAATTATAATAATAATTAAAAAAATAAGATAATATGAATTAAATGTTATAAAAATAAATAATATAATTGACGGATTAGAAATTTCAGCAAAAAAAAATATAATAAGACGATAATTTATATATGTAAGGACAATAAAAAAATTAAACAATAATATTTTACACCTTAGAAAATAATAAATATGTTTTAAATAAAATAAATGTAAATATATTAGATGAAAATATAATTAAATAAATGTATAAAGCAGAAAATATAAAAGAAAATTTTGATTCATATTCTAATAATGTTTAAAGATTTTATGTTAACAGTCAAATAATGAAATAATTTGGAAATAAATAAATTGTTTTGGATATTGAATATGTTGCAAAAATGTTAAATACTGAAAAAAATAATATTGAAAGAAATAATAAAGATATGATTATTGAATGTAAAAAAGATGAATATAAAAAATTATAATAAGAAATCTAATAGGAGATTTTAAAAAACTAAGTTACGTATTTGAACGTAACTCAGAATTAATAAAACTCATAACAGATTATAATATTATTTGATATAAAATAATTAGCATAATCTAGTTATAAACCAAGTCTAATTACATTTGAAAATTATAAAAAATTAGAAATGACTCATATAAAAGAATCTAAAAATTATTATATTTAAGTTGAAAAATGGGCATCTAAATTTTTAAATGAAGAAATGAAAATCCAAGATGGATAATTAGAAATATAATAAGAAGAATAAAAAATAGATGATGATGTATAATCTTAGGCTTTTTAAGATGAAGAATAAAAATATACTGAAAATAGCATTGTTTAATATTAAAAAAAACACAATTAAAAAATTATATTTGATTTAAATAATATTAATGCAATTATAGATTATTATAAATAGAAATATAATATAACATAAAAAAAATATTCATAGATTAAAAATTACACTGAATAAGAAATAATAAACGATAAAGATTATTAAGAAAATTATTAAAAAGAATATAATGAAGAATTGTTTAATGTAATAATATAATTAATAGAATAAATATAAGAAGATTTAGATAAACATTATAATAAATACACAAAACAATTATTAAACTCTTTAATCTGGTAATATATTGGTTATAATCATTCTGATATTGATAAATTTTTAGAGTTGGATAATGGAAAAGCTAATAATGTTGATTAAAGGTGGTAAAATAAAGAAAAATAATTTATATGCCTTTTAAAATTTTATTCAAATAAAGATACCGAAAAAATTATTAAAGATTTAATATCAAAACATTAGTTAGCATACGTTAAAACAAATGGAAAATAAAGTAAAAAAGATTAAAATAAAATAAATAGTAATCCGACTGAAAACAGATATACTGATAATTTAAATTTATTAATATTGATAAATCTAATTTATAAAGAAGCTAAAAATTTAATATAAAATCATTAATAAATGAACGTGAATATTTTACATAGTGGAAATATTACAATTTACAATAATAATTAAACACAATAAACATCAGAATAATTGTTAATAAAATAAGAGGAAACTAAATAAATAAAAATATAACAAGAAACAGAATAAATGAAAATATAATAATAAACCACTAAAGAAATTGAATTAAAAAAATTAGAATTATAAACTAATCCAGAAATATAAAAATAAAAAATGAGATAAGAATATTTATAAATGTTTAAAGATAAAGAAATTACATTCGATTAATATAAAGAATTATTATAATTAATTTGATATTATGCATATTTGCTTAAAAAAATAAATAATTATAAATCAAACATTTTTTTCTGGTATTCTAAATTATTATTTTAATTATTTTAACGGCATTAATTGAGATGATATTTATAAACATTCAACATATCCATCATTTATTAATTCTTTCTTTTTTTCATCATATTCATCTGTTTCTCCATATGCTTATTTCACTAAACCAAATTCCATTTTAATAAACATATATGTTCTATTTATATCATTTTATAAATTTTTTTATTATTCTAATTAACTATAAATTTCTTATATTTTTTAGAATCCTTGTTTTATTATTTCTAATTATAATTCTTCCATATATAAAATAATGGACTTAATATATGTTTTTTTTTTTAAAAATATTATATTTGAGCTAATATTTTAAAAATATAACGTAAAATAGTTTAAATAATATGTTCTCGTATATTTACACAAGACCCTATTTTTATACTATTTTTTTCTCATATTCTCCTATTAGTTTTCATATAATCTGACATAGAGTTCTATATGATTCTACTATGAGTTTTATATGATTCTCCTACCCTCAAATCACATAAACCTTATTAAAAATTGAAAAAAAAACCATTTATAACATTGCTATTATATATGGAATTCTAATAATTAAAATAATAATTTATAGAAGAAATGGAATTAGCATCTAATCATTAATTATAACCTTTTAAAGAAGATGATGAAGATGAAATATTATAAAAATTTTCTCTATTAAATGTAGATAAATATATACCAAATAATATATAAAAATGGATAAATTAAAAAATAATAAATGAAGAAGACATTATATAAATAAAATAATGTTTAAACCATGCTTATAGATATAATATCGTTAATAAATAAAAAATATTTCCTTCTATGGATAATATTTTGAATATTTTTAAATAAAATCCAGAAGATATATAAGTTGTTATAATAGGACATGAACCATATTAATAATACATGCCAAATAATGAAAAAATATTATTTTCTAATGGATATTCATTCGTAATTGATGATAAAATACCTTTTGAGAGATTTCCTTTAGCAATGAAAAATATTGTTACTTGTTTATATAATGATTATAAAATTTTAAATGAATATTTAAATATAAATTAAAATATAAAGAAAAATGAAGATAAATTTACAATCCATAATATAATTGATTATTTTTTATATAAAATAGAAAGTAAAAAAAATACAAATTTAGATGAAATAGATTAAATAGATTAAATGGATGAAAAAATATTATAAATTAATAAAAATAATAAGAATGGAAAAATAAAACAAGATAAAACTGTCAAATAATCATAGTTTTAAAGAATAATTACTGATTTTAAATTATATGATGAAGAAGAATATGAAAAATAAAGGCAAAATGGAACAGAAAAAATATATATTAAATAACTAGATAAAGAAATAGAAAAAAATATATTTACATAATTAAAAGAGTTATAATTAGAAATTCCGAATTATCAATAAATGAAAAAAGGATAAATGTAATAATAAATCAACTAAGGTGTTTTATTTTTAAATACTTTATGGACAATTGGAGAAGATAAAAATTAAAATCATTTTAATTTTGGATGGCAATCAATTACATAAAATCTTATTAAAAATCTATCAAAAAATAAAAAAAATATAATTTATGTTTTAGTTGGGAGCAATCCTAGAAAATTAAAAAATTATATTTCTACTTCAGGCAATATTGTAATTGAATCTAGTCATTTCGCATTATAAAATGATTAATTTGTAAATTCTTAATTATTTATTAAAATTTATATAATGTAATTAATGATGGGAATATAAAATCCTATTAATTGGTGGATATGATATATTCATGCATCTTTAAGTTATCCGAATACTTTTACTGATGTTTTTTACATTTTATCAATTAAAGTTTTAATTTAGTCTGGAATTCTATATCTTTTTTAATCACATTCAATTATTAAAGCAGAATTTAGGGCATATATAGAATTATATAACTCTTTTGCTTTATTTTACAAACCTAATAGGGCGGCTTAATCATTATTTTGCATATCATTATAATGAAATTTATTACTACTAATTTTTTAGCTAAAATCTAAACATTATTTTTTTGTAATGTCTATTTGTGCATCTTATGTAAATTTTTTTAAAAGATTATAAAGATCATCGACATATTTATTAAATATATTCAAATAATTTTGGTCGGCTTTATTTGCGTCTGTAAATTATAGGTGTTTTTCGATATTATTTTTATTTTCTTCCGCGTTACCTTTATCGATCTCCTTATTTAAAATGTCATCAATACAAATATAATAAGAAAATAATTTTTTTTTTTACTTTTCTAAATTTTCCGGATCTTTAAAATAATCAGTACCACTAGCTGGGTCTAATTAATCCTATGATTCTATTATTTTTTTAACATCCGGATCATCTTTATATGTTTTTTATTCTTCTGCAATAATACCATTTAAAGCGTCTATAAAAGTAAGTTATTTTGTAAAATCTTCATGTCTTTTATTAACATCACTGTTCTCTTTTAATAAATTTATTAATTTTTAATTTTATTATTAACCAGTTCCACCAGTTCCCCCAGTTCCTCCAGAATTACCTTTATTATTTTTCATATCTTTTATAACTAATGCTCCAGTTAAACCACCTAATACAACGACTGAAGTTATTATTACTATCATAGATTTGTTGTTCATATATATATTGAATTTTATTTTTTTTTATTTATAAATAATTTTACATATTGTAATCAAAAATATATATGGATAAGTAAATATTTAATTCTAAATTCATAACTAAAAAAATTTACGATATGAACACTATTGAATATATTTTAGATAATTAATTAGATTTACATGATAATATACATTAAGAAATTAAAAACGAATATGAAAAAGAAATACAAACAAAAATAACAGAAATATAAGTTGAAACTAAATAAAATTCTAATATTTAATAAAATTTAATAACACCTCAAATAAACATATAAGAAAATATACAAGAAAATACATAAAATAAAATAGAAATTGAAAAATAAAAAACAATTGAAGAATATAAATCAATTTAATAATAATCTTTATAAAATATGGAAGAATTTAGATAGAAAATATAACAAGATATAAAAGATTATATTTTATATAAATATTAAATAGCAAATTACGATTTAAGAAATAATTAATGGAAATATAATCAACTTTTAAAATGTTATGCTGATTTATAAATGTAAAATCCAGATTTATAAAATAAATATCCAATTATGGAAAAATTTCTTGAATTAAAAATGGAATAATAAATGATTTAAATACAATAAACCGAAGATGATATATATGATATAATATTTTAATAAAAATGTAAAGCCGAAAGTGATAAATGTATGATAATAATAAAAATGATATTAATAATGATAGAAAAAATAAATTTTAAATATTCCTTCTTTAATTTTTAATTAAAAGGCTGGGCGGATGAGGCTTTTAAAAATATTGAAAAAGATAAATATATTATAAGAAAATTTTTCACCGATTCATATAATAAAATAAATTTTAAGATAACTGGTAAATAAAATGATTAAAATTCTAAAAATTCTACATATGGAATGTTTAATATAATTATTGGAATAATTTTAAGTTTAGTGGCCTATCATGTGTCAAATTCTATGTTAAATAATACTAAAAATAAATTAACTAAAGTAACTTAAGAAAATGAAAAGATAAATTAAAATAGATCAAAATAATTTGATGATAAATCTTTTATAATGTAATGAACGTCTTTTAAAATTGAAAATTTATATATATATTAGTAGATATTTATATATGAAAAGAAAAGAATCAGAATAAGATTACATAAATGAAGAAGAATTAGAAGAAGAATAAGAAGAAGAATTTGAATAAGAATTAGAAGATGATTTAGAAGAAGATTTAGATGATTTAGAAGAAGATTAATAATAAGATTCAGAAGAAGATTAAAATGATGATGATGACGACGATAATTAAGAAGAAAATGATTAAGAAAGTGAATAAGATAGTGAATAAAACGATTCAGATGAAGAATAAAAACAAATTACTAAAAAAAAGAAAAATAATTTTTTTTCAAATAATAAATAATTTTAATAAATATAATAACAATTAAAAAACAATGTTAAAAATAAAAAAGATAAAAAAAATGAAGAAGAAAAAACATAAAATTAATAAAAAAATACAAACGAAAAAATATTTGAGCCTTTGTTAAAAAAATTAGAAAATTAAAAATACGAAATTATATAAATTAAGAAAAGAGAAGAACTTTATAAATATTTCGGGCACACTAATATATCAATTCATGAAGTTACATAAATATTTTAAATGAATGATAAAAAATTAAATATATAATAATATACCTTCTGTAGAATATAAGAAGGATATAAAAATAAAAGAATGTTCATAATACCGATATTATTATTCTCCAATTTGCAATAAATATTTTAAAATGAATTATATGATTATAGAAAATTATAATGGACCACTGATACTATAGATTTATTTACTAATGATTATGAAACACTAGATTAAATAAAATAAGCTTTAGAATGATATATATAAAAAAAAATAAAATTGAAAAAAAAAAAAACCATAAAAGAAATAAT
>Ga0214923_10006060_pt1 | contig 13751 bp, 16 predicted proteins | sample LL1510_MetaG_FD_177993 | JGI IMG/M metagenome (GOLD analysis project Ga0214923, IMG submission 177993) | Freshwater microbial communities from Lake Lanier, Atlanta, Georgia, United States - LL-1510 | ecosystem: Environmental > Aquatic > Freshwater > Lake | place: USA: Georgia | collected... | reverse complement strand
AATGGAAATAGACAGAGACGTGAATGGTTCACGAAACATATTGCTAAAAAGCATAATAGGAATAAAAGAGATCTGACAGTGGTCAGACTGCCGAACCACCGATGGCAAAGGATTGTATTGCGTATACAATTTTCTATAAAAGTATACAATAGTATACAATAGTATACAATATTATACAATATAATAGGTGGGCTATCAATAGCCATTATAAGTTGGAAATAAACATATATTCAAAATTATATAATCTTAAATATCGGCATCTAGACAATGGTGTAACAACTTATGCATATCAATTTCAACTTTGGTTCCTTGTATACTCCATATAGAATGATCTAGATGTAAGTCATTTAAAATATTTTCAACTAACCTAAGTCTGTCTTCTACAGACGTTTTATCTGTAGAGTCAACAGCAAGAAAACAATCAATGTATACAAATGTTTCTGGTGTTTTCTTTCTTGCCTCTTCCAACAATTGCGCTTTCATTTTTTGTAATAGAATTTTCTTGATTCTCATAATGTTATACATATCTTTCCATTTATGAGAATATTCAGAATTTGCTATCGTATGTGCATATCGGATTTCTCTCTTGAGATCCATTAGTTCTTTTTGCAAATTTGACATTTTGATATAAGTAATATATAAATTTAGTTATATTGTGTTTATTTTTCAATTTTTACACAAGTGAAAATAAAAAAAACACGCTTTAGACATATGTCGCAGCTTGATAATGCATTGCATAGCCTCGCAAATCAGGGTACTTGCTTGTTATGTACCAAACCAGTTTGGTGATGTCAATGGTGACAGACTGCAAAATGAACTCAGTTGTGTTCACACCACCATATTGACACCTTAATACCAAATAGTTGATATCATACCAATCATTTTTGGCAGAGTAGATATTGTGCATGATGCATTGCACAACATAATAGGGAATCATGTCCTCATCCGAAGCTCCCCTGTTGAATTCAATTGTCAATTGTGACTTGCGATGTTCGATGTATTCATCTATCGCCTGTTTGACAATTGAATCAACTGCGTCATAATCGGGATAATGGCTTGCAGCAAAGTGTGGATCCATTTTATGTCGCAGGAGAGAGAGCTAAAAAAGACAATTGAACTAGGGAAATTGTCTGTATAAGGATCCAGAAAAATGGGTGTTGCAGACAATAGCATGTTTCAATTTTTATTATATGTAACTAATCTTTATGAGACTGGATGCATACAATAAAAATTCTAATGCCATTTTATGGCGTTTCAATTTTTATTATATGAAACTTTTAAACATAAAAGTTGCAATATAACGATAATTGTATTTTAAGAGCACTATACATCCAAACTAGTTGTGCATTTTAATGCCTCGATACACTTTCTTCGTACATATACTTTTTCAATTTGTCAACATGAATAGTGACAGAGTGCAAAAAGATGTCTTTTGACAAATTGACATCCCTGCGCGAACGCACATTTGTACCATCTCTGTCCAAATAAACATAATCAATCTCATACCAATCATTTTTTGCAGAATAGATGCTGTGTAGAATGGCCTGCAAAACAAAATAAGGTACTTCTTCTGTTAGTCCAGAGTATCGCAGATCGAAATTCATTTCCAAATGATTTTTGCGGTGTTTTTCACATTCTCTTATTCCATGTTTGATTGATCCATCAACAATGTCATAATGTTTATAATGTGAACGAACAAAGTCTGTATATTGTTGTTGACTAACAGCGAATTGGTTTTCCATTTTCACATGGCAAAAAACACGTGAATTGTATGTGTAATGAGTCTTTAAAAATTAGATGTTATAGAGTATTATACATTTCAATTTTATTTAAACAAAATTCTGACACCTGTCATATTTGACCAAGATGTCTAGTTAAAGATGTACATGCTTTACATGAACAAATATAGTTATCTCTACATGAATCACAAAAACATTTGTCAATATTCGAATGTTCTTTCCAGCCATCATCCAACAACTTATTTTTATAAGTATCTGCTGGCTTTTCCAACAATATTTTCACTTCTGCATTTTTTATTTTTCTTGCAATTCCCTGCAATGTTTCTGGATAATATTTGTCAGTTTCACTTATTGTTCTGCCATATGTGATTTTATAATATATTTCAAAATATGGATTCGTATTATAGGATGATTTCGAATATTTTTTTAAAGATGACATAAAATGATAAAAAAGAAATGCATGTCTATGGTTATATTTTGGACATTCATAAACTAAATTCTTATAGTCATGTATGCGAGGAGATGATTTAGACATGTATTTTTTTAATTCTGTATCGACATCTGAAATGATTGTAAAATAGAATAATGGTTGTGGACTTAAATATACACCATTTATGTCTTGACAAAAATACATATTGGTTTGCACATTCAACTGCTTAATACCATCGACAAACTCTGTACGAACATCTGTGACATCAGTCGTGTTGAACATTTTGTCAATGCACAGCAAGTCCATTTTGTCGTTTAGATAATTTTCTGCAGAGTGATCATGATAATCTGTATCGATTATCAGATCATAAAACAAGTCTAGAGACATGTTATTATAATATAAATAAATAAAGATATCAATATGTGTGTATTTTCAATTTTTTTATTTATCAATTTAGTGAAAGCTAAATTGATAAATAAAAAAATTATGAAATTCCCGCTAGGGATATTTCTCAATTTTTCATTTTTGTTCAGTTCCCTTAATTATGAAATCCTCCTCTAGGAATATATTTTATTCATCTTTCGTAGTTGACAAATCAATATTTATAATATATCCATCAATCGTCTTACTTCTGTATGGAACAAACCATAAATAATAATATTGTTTGTAATATGGCGTACATGTGTATGAAATATTATTTTTATCTAATATTTTTTTTACAAGTTCCACATCGACAACAAATGGCAAAATCAATTTGAAATAAGAATAAATATATTTTTCGCCACATTCCATTATTGTTTTAAAATCATCATATGTCAAAATTTGTCCGATTCTCATTTTGTCACAATCTAGTTCATCTTTACAATAATAATTATAATGTTTTATAGCTTCATAATGATAAAAATAATCAACATTAGAATTAGTACACAGTTTTTCCATCATTGGATCATATTGAGAATAATTGCCAAATAACAAAACACATTTTGTAGCATTATTTATTTTTGTATTGGCAATTATTCTTCTCAAATTTAAATCCATCAATTTTTCATATCTTTCTGGATATTTTTTGATCAACTCATTAAACTTTTCAATTGCGATACTTCTTTCATTTTTTCCTTGTGCCCATTGTGCCATTATATTTTGTGAATCACGAATTTCCTTAATAATTTGTTCCATTTTTGTTATATATTTATACTATTGTTTCTGGTATTTATTTTTCAATTTTTAATATATATCCATCAATTGTTCTATATGGAACAAACCATAAAAAATAATGCTGCTTGAAATATGGCGTACATTTGTATAAAATATTATTCTTCTGTAATATTTTTTTAATAGTTTCTAATTTTACTAAAAAAGGAATAAGTGCCATATGATGTGAAAATATACAATCTGCATATTTATTATATTCATCTTTATCCAACATTTGTTTAAGTTCATCACCAAGTGTGAGCTGTCCTATCAAACATTCGTCTGATTTTAGATTGTATATACAATACTTATTTGAAAAATTGTTCATGTCATTTCTATATACGGGAAACATGGCGATGCTTTTTTTATAATATATTTCATGTTGAGCAAATTCAAAACAATGATCTCTGTACAAATCTTCTAACATAGAATTATCGTCATGATTGCCAAATAACATTACATACTTGACGTCATTTTGTTTAATTTCTTCAAACATTCTTAATAAGTTTATTTCTATTAACTTTTCATATTCTTTTGGATGTTCTGCAATGAATTTATTGAATTCTTTAACAATGTATTCTCTATCACTTTCTTTTACAACAAAACTACACCTAGCAATTTGATCTTTTCTAATTTTGCATATGATACCATTCATTATATATATAAATATGTTTTTTGTGTTTAACTCGCCTTTTTATTTTTATTATAATCAATATAATGGAAATAGAGAAATGGATACAGTCACACATCAACTGCAATAAAAAGATATTATTAAATAAAAATGATGTAACACATTGCAGATATCAACCTTTATTTGTCAATCCTACAGAAAAATTTATACGTGTCTTACGCAGAAAGAAATATTTTCGCGATGATACCGAACTTTGTAACAAAATGAAAAATGCAATCAAAAAAGAATTTGAAACAAATAAAAAATTTTATATAAAGCTAGATGACACCATAATGAACACATATGATGACGAAGTATTATTTGATATATTGGAAGATTCATCATTTGATGTCGGTTCTGGCATTTTGATATATAAAAGGAGAAAAGATGTAATTATTCAAGAAGAAGTACATAATTTCTACAATAGATATAAAGATCAAATAGATTTAAAATTAGCATCAGTATCTAATTTTGTTATTTCATCACAACACGACCACAATAAATGTGCAGAAATTAACAATTGGATTCCTCTTATATCATATGGTCAAACAACTCTTGGATTGTGTTGGAATAAAGACGATCCATTGTTCAAAAAATGTGGCGTACTCTATTCTTTTGACGAAAATAGTTATGCAAAACCAGTAGAAGAAACGATTGAAAGTCTTTTGGATGACAACACAAAATTAATTGATTTAGTGAAAAAATATGAGAATGAAACAATTGCAAGCGATGACGCGTAAATGCGGCACACAAAATATTTAGGACACATATTATAAGATGGATTTTGCCAAAGAAATATTAACTCTTCATGAAAATAAAGAAAATATACAAGATAATGATTTAATAATAGACACATTTCAAAAACAAGTAAAGGAAATTATAAAGGATGGTAATCAAAATTTATAGAAAATCATATACTTTTTTGTTTTTCTATAATGTTTTGATTAACTTTTTTACATTATATCCATTTTTCCCTTGGGGAAAAATGGATATAACTTAAAAAATTTATAAATAAACATATATTGAAAAATTATATATTTTTATATCTTTTTATATAAAAATATATAATTTTCAATATCGGTGTTTCAAAAAATTTTCTTTATGTAAAACTTTATTTAGATAATACTTTTTCACACGATGTCGAATTCAATGAATACTTGCCAAATGCAAATTACAGCGAACTAATAAATGGCAGTACATGGTACAAATATATATGGCCACGCAATGAACAATATGAAATATGTCCGATTAAAGGCACATACTTAGGTAATTTAAAATATGTAAAGAATGAATTTCCTAAATACATAACAGTTAAGGCTAATTATTTAGAAATAGATCTAATTGAAACATTCAAATACATTTTTCTGTATGCTAATACGCAAAATTTACAAACACTGCAAACATGGAGAGATAATGCATTAGAATATTTAGAAAAAGATTCGGAACCATACTTGGCGTATACACCAAGTAAAGAAGACATAATAAATAACTATTTAAGAGGCGTGGAAAATCTGGAAAAAGAAGCAACTAAACAAAACATAAAATGGTGTTTAGAAGTAATTGAGATAGATAAAAAAAATAAAGAAAAACTTGTTGAACAAGTTGACACTGTCAAGGAATTATTTATTAACCAATTAAAAGAAGTAATTAGAAATAGAACAAAAGGCAAAGAAAACAATTCTGTATTAGGAATTGCATATCTAGATTATAGAACAGGCGATATTCTTATACCTTTAGTAGATTACAGTCAGTTAGTTAAGTCTCAAGCTGATTTAGATAACATTGTCAGTGTTATTTGCAATAATGAAAATAAATGGTGTGAATATAAATTATATCACAATGGCCATTATGGACATAATGCCGTTGTTGTAAATATTGACTTATTGCTAGAAGCATTAAAAAAACAATGATCAATTAATTTTTTTGTTCTTCATTTAGTTTTCTAATCAATTCTCTGAATCTTTTGGGTCCATCTAATTCATATTTTTCCTTTTCTATTTCTACATTTTCTGGATCATGAATTAATTGTAGAAAAATTTTTCCATTCCATCCACGGGACTCAGTAACTTTTTTTAACATTAAATGATCTTTGTATAATTCATAATTCTCTTTTGCTTTTTTGAATGTATCTAAATCATATTCCACTCCATCTAACATTGTGATATCTTCATATTCAGTGGAAAATAAATCATTTAATGCATCATGTAATTTCTTATTATTTTGTGGTATAGTATGAAAAAACTTTTGTATCCATGTATGGTTTAACACTGTATCAAATTTAATGTCATCACCCTGAATACATTCGGGATGTTTTTTGATATATGTTGCAATTCCAAATTTCTCTGTATTTGACACATAATCGCCATCATCATGTAATTTTAAGTCATACCTAATATTATTTTTATTAACAATAATTGGAAGTGTATTTAGTGATGTCGCGACCCAACTACTGTAATCAATTTCATGAATTGTTTTTTGCCAATCCAATAAATTTAAGTCATCCGCAAGAAGACAAATAATTTTGTTAACAATATAATCCCACACATAATTATGCTCTTCTAAATATCCTGCTAAACAAGATCTATAGGTTTCATCAATATATGTGTCTTTAATTGCTTCATAGCGTTCTTCAGTAAAAACGTTCTCCATTGTGACAGAAATAATATTTGTTTAACAATATATTAAACAAATACTTGAAAATTCAATTTTTTTATTTATATACTTTAGTATGTAAATATAAATAAAAAATGATGAAATTCTCGTTAGGAATATTTTACAATTTTTTATTTATATTTATGCTTTAGTATGTAAATATAAATAAAAAAATGATAAAATTCTCGTTAGGCATATTTTACAATTTTTTATTTATATTTATGCTTTAGTATGTAAATATAAATAAAAAAATGATAAAATTCTCGTTAGGCATATTTTACAATTTTGTATTTATGTCCCCTATGACATAAGTTTTTATACCCTCGTTCCTAATAGTTGACATATCAATATTTAGTATATATCCATCAATCCAGAAATTTCTACATTCGATTATTCCTAATTTATTTAATTTGTAATAGGGTGTACATGTAAATCTAATATTATTTTTATCTAATATTTTTTTAATTAAATCAATATCAACAATGAATTCAAAATTCAGTTTGCAATACGCCCTCAAATTTTGTACATCAATATCTTTACTATTTTTATCTAAATTTAAAAAGTTATCAAATTCATCATCCATAACAAGTTGATCCATATAACATTGATTTCTTGTTAATTCAATTCCAATATATCGCAAAGACCAATCTGTGTAATTATAATATGCAGTGGGTGATTGAAATTGCAATCTTTTCCACTCTGGCATCGACCAAAAAGTTGGTTTATTCATCATCCTAGTATCATAATTTGAATCAACACACATGTCTTCTATCAGCTGATCATCTTTTGAATAATTGCCAAATAACAATAAACATTTTTTACATTTGTTTTCTTTTACTTCAACAAAAATTCTTTTTAAATTAAATTCAATAAGATTTTCATATCTATCTAGATGGTCATTTTTATATTTATTAAATATTGTAATCACATCATTTCTATTCACATTGTTGCCTAACATACAAGTTTTCTTCAGTTCTCGAATGTCAATATCATAAATAGTTTTTACATATGGTTTTTCTTCTTCAATTGCCTTCTTGGATGATTCATTCATAGCACCTAATAATTTTACAACAGATGGTGATTTCATACTGAACTGTATTTTTCTACCACCTCCTGCCAAAGTACGAATTGAACACACAATATTATTCCTTTCTAATATTTTCATCATCAAATCTTCATTTACGCAAAGTGGAATTGCATGTCTCAAATAATAATCCAAATTTATATTCCATTTTTCTCCAAAAAAATTATAAAATTCTTCATCAGTTGTCATATTATCAATTAAATAATTATTTGTTGATACTTTTGTATGTCCATAGTGTAAACTGTGATCCACAATAGTGTCATAATTAGAATTTTTTAATAGTAACTCTAATTCATCAGATTTTTTATTCCATAAATCTTTCCCTCCAGATAAAAATATACAGTTTAAACAATTAGTCATATTGTAATAATAAATCAATCGTTTTATTGATAGGTTCACAAGACTTTCATATTGTGCTGGATTTTCCTTAATCAAGTCATTAAATAGTTTTATACACTTTTCTTTGTCTGATGACCTACTTGTTATAAATTTGCTATTACATATTCTTTTTCTAATTTCTTTGATGATGTCCTCCATCTTATAATATAATTACAAATCATAATCTTATGTTATTTTTATAAATTTTTTATAAACTACACATATATAATATGTCTAAAGATAATAATATAAATAAATATTATGACATGTTATGTCAAAAAGTAAAATTTATTCCAACAACAAACACATATGAACGATATTGTGTCTACAGTGCAATAGAAAAATATTCTAAAACACAAGGTGACATTTGGACACAACGTAAAAATGACTGGATAGAACAAACAGCTAAATACAACATGTGCAAAAAACACATGTGTCCTTTGGCATATAATGATGAATATGAAGGTGACTATGGATGTGAAGAATGTGGAAACTGTTATACAAATGGAAATTTTTGCAGGTTCTATGGAGATCAATGTGAATATCTTGTTTATAAAGATGATGTTCTGTGGAAAACTAAAACAACTGTTGGATTGAATATATTTTATGAAGATCCAAAAATAAAAGTTAGATATTGGCCTAAAAAATAATTTATGCTTGACTTTTTTTAACTTGAATGTACACATTTTCGGAACCATCATAGTTTAGATCTTTAATATATGCCTTTTCATGACTGTAAGTAAAATCGACATCATGTCTCATAATAACTCTTAATACTTTGAGTGAATCAAACATGTCGTTTAAACATATTTTTGCATTAAAATGCATAGTTTCAGATAAAAATTTATTTCTTTCCATAAACAAGTGAATTGCGATTTTTATATTGATTGGAGTTTGTTTATCATTATACATCTCTAATAATTTTGTTTTTTTCACTTCTATCCATATTCTATCTGCGGAAACAAGATTGTTTGAATTGTCCATCTTATAAAACTTATAGTAAATTCCATTTTCATATCTACTTACATTTATTTCATTAATAATATTTTCCAACGCTCTATTGAAAAATCCAGCTTTTTGAAAACATTCGGACAGTGAACATTCATACTCTTTTGCTAAAAACTTTTTTAACGTTTTTTGTCTAATATATTCATCAATTATTAGATTGAACTCTGGTGCTGGAATATCGGTCATTTTGCTAATATTAAATAAAGAAATATGTATATTCATTTGGCGTTTCAATTTTTACTTATGCTTCTTTTGTTTTTTTGACTCATTAAATATATCTATACAAATAGTTTCATGTCCAATTGTAGTGTCAAATTTGTTGGATAATTCATCTTTATCTTTATAAGTGAATTTTATATCTTTATCTCTATAAGTGAATTTTATATCTTTATTTTCTTTAATATCATCTAACACATTTGTAAAATCTTCTATGCATATTTTTGCATTTACATCTGCAATATCTTCTTTGAATTTAATTTGTTGTAAAAATAGATATATTGCTATTTTTTCAGGATTTGTCAAAGCTTCTTTAAAATAATTTACCATGTCTTTTTTTGATACCCTAATAGAAATAGTATCTATTGACACTGAAAATTCGTAAGGTATGCTTTTGCTATATTCAAAAGTATAACTTATTGTGCATGCGCCAAAATTGGAGTTTTTTTTGGCATATTTGTCTCTAATGATATTTTCCAGCGCTGTGTGAAAGTATTTTAGATATGTAAAAATTTTGGATAACATAAATACATAAGTGTCAGATTTACAGAAATCGTCTAATGCTTTTTTCCTAATGTGATTATCAATGACTGGAACAATATCTTCATCTGTTATGTCATCCATTTTTAAACAGGACAACATTTAGTATATTATGCATAAGTTTTATAATTCAATTTTTTATATTCACTATTTTGCCTAAAGGCAACATAGTGAATATAAAAAATGATAAAATTTCCACTAGGGATATTTCACAATTTTTACCAGTTGTCTGCTGGATCAATAAATAAATTTATTCAGCACATATCAATAAAAATTGTGAAGAACACCAACAACCAAAAATATTAAAATGTATTTTTCTTTTAATAAGATAATCCATAACACTAGAAATATCAATGTACAAAAAATGTTCTGATAACAACATACTTTTACAATATGAGTCAAAATATTGTTTTATAAACTGATGCCGAATTGTATTCATAGAATTACTTTCAATAAAATGTCCAATAAGTTCAATATCCATCAAAGACACATAAAATCGCGCAAAGCGTTTTGTTTTCATTCCAAAATCTCTTTTAATTATGTCGGCCGGTATAAACTTAACATTTTTGTTTTTTGCAATTCCAATCCATCCATTTAATAATTCTTCAAAACACATTGTCATTACAAAATCATGAAAATGACCATAGTGTAATTTGTGTTGTCTACTTACATTATAATCTGTTTCTTCACTAAGTTTATTGAAAGACATTTTGTTCTTTTATTGTTATTTAAATTTAGTATTATTCAATATAATTATCAATTTTTTATGGCAAAATAATAAATGATAAATAAAAATATTACTCAATCACACAAAATATGGCATCTGCATAGGATGAAGGGGGAATGATAATTGATTCATCCCCCATCATGACACAAACTTTCCCATCATCAATACTTCTCCCATAAGTCATAAAGTTGACTTTTGATGGATAGATCAATGGCTTAAAACCAAAAAGTTCGACGTCATTATCTTTCACATAAACATGCGCGATTTCGCCATCTTTGACAATTCTGTAGTTATCCATATTTACTATTTCAATGTCATACATCTGAAATTCCTTCGTAAATCCCTTTTGATAACGAAACCCTCCATTAAAATTGCGATGAAAATGACAAAGGGATCCGATAGTATATGTGTCGCCATCTTTCTTCGCAAATAGCGTACGGGGTTTTTCTTTGGTCTGCAACCACAAATGCATTTCATATGGGATAAATTTTTCACCATATAAACCAATCAAAAAAGATCCATTATATGGAATGGCGGTGTTCTTTACCATGACTCTTTCGTCAAATCCAATTGTTCCAAATGTGTCATCCAATATGTCCAGCAAGATTGTATTAGTATGATGCAAATTTATTTCGCCTGTCATCAAATCTTCTGACTCATCAGTATTGAATGTAAAAAGGTATCCTGCGTCATATGCATCGCGAAACTGTTGTAGGCTGTTAGTAATGAAACGGAAATTACGCTTTGTTGTTCCAACTTCTGCAAGAATCTCATCAAGCATTGGAACTATGTTAATTTCATTAACAGGTGTTCCAATTTTTCCTTGCGGTGTTCCCTTTATTCCATCAAATAGATCGCGCAGAGTTCCGTCATTCCAAGGAATGGTTTGCAGATATCTGTCAACTTGGTCTTGAACAGCATTAGTTGCAATGTAAAGTTTTAAGCCATTTTTCTTCACAGATTCAAGTCTGTCACAAAATAGTCTAAAAATGTTATACCAAGATGTCTTAAATTCAGCTGAATAATGTTCATGATAAGCTGCAAAAACCTTCTCAAAAATTGCATTTTGTGTTTCTGTATCAATATTGTCACATCGTTTTGGTATAGACTTAAAATCAAAGGGCACTAGAAGTCCTTTCAGACGGCAAGTCAGATGAAGTTCTCCAGTTGACGCACTGTCAGTCCTATTTATGTATGGATCAAGTGGTACACCATACGAATTCCCCCAAGTAAATGTGTTGAAGTCAATCACAACAACACTTTTGGTGGTATCGACGGCAGCCATTTTAACAGAGTGTAGAAATGACAAAACAATACAAAAAGCCCAACAGAGCAGAATAATATATCATGAAATTATTAGACATATCAGATAATCGTGGATTTCAATTTTTTATTATTGAATTCATATGACAATATGAATTCAATAATAAAAAATAAATGAATTGTTGTTACTCAGTAAAAAAAAATAAATAAAATGTTGTTACTCAACAACAACAAAGATGGCATTTGGGTGATTCTCAGGGGGGATGATGAATGCATACCCTTGATACATGATGCAGATGTTCCCATCGATGCTTCTCTGGTAGGTCTTGAATTTGACATCTTTGGGAATAAGATATTCAAATGAGAAAATCTCATTTTCAACACCATCGTCCTTGACAAAGACCCTTGCTTCTTCTCCCTCTCTGACAATTCTGTAGTTGCCTGTGTCAATCTCAGCTAGGTCATACCTGCGAAAATCTTTAGTGAAACCAACACAGTCCTCTCTTCCAACATGACGATCAAAATTGGTGAGTGAACCAATATAGTACATGTTGCCTTCCTTCTTAGTGAAAAGAGTGAATAGCTTCTCACTATCCTGCAACCAGACATGCATGTCTTGGGGAATAAGTCGATCGTCCCACCTATTATATTGTATAATATTGTATACTTTTATAGAAAATCGTATACGCAATACAATCCTTTGCCATTGGTGGTTCGGCAGTCTGACCACTGTCAGATCTCTTTTATTCCTATTATACTTTTTAACAATATGTTTCGTGAACCATTCACGTCTCTGTCTATTTCCATTTTGCATTTTATACATTTTTTTATTCTGTGGTCATATTTGTCACTTATATGACCACATCCACTACATGTTTTTGATGTATAACTTTCATTTACCTCATACACTACAGTTCTATACCTCTTGGCGACAGCTTTTAGGTACTCCTTGAACTTGTAATGACTTTGCATCTGTAATATAAATTTTACTTCATTACTCAGTCGTGATTTTCTCATTAATTTTTTAGTTTCCTTCTCTGCCTCTATTCTGTTTTCAATTTTATTTATTCTTTCTACTTCTTTTTGTTTTTTTCCTTTACTTAACATCGGTTTCGTTTCGAATGTCGGAATAAATATGTTCTCATAATTTTCACATAAATATTTTGCTGATTTCTTGTGAACTTCATTTACATATCCTTTTATCTTATTATATAGCTGTTGTATTCTTTTCTTTATCCTTCTTTTATTTCTTATTATTTTTCCATATCTTCTCCTTTTTATTTTTTTATTTTTCTTTATTATTTTATTTTCCTTTGTTTTATTTTTTTTTCTATCTAAAATTGATTGCAACTTTTTTATCTTCTTTTGTATTTTTGATATTCTTACTCTCATATTATCACCAATCTTTCCGTATTCATTATCAGAAAAATATGTCTGAAAAATTTTCTCCCCTGGATCTAATGCGACAACTTCATTTCTATTTTTAATTATTCTTTCTTCATCTTCCAAAATTAAATGAAAATAATAATTATTTAATGTTTTATCAAATGTTAACCTTGAATCATATTTGTTTGGATGATTTTTATACATATTTTTATAACTATTGCAGTTTATATCACCTAAACTATTTACGAATATTCCATTTTTCTTTATTGCTCTTTTAGCAACATAAATTGTTTGCCTTTTTGAAACATCTTTATATTTTAATTCAAAATCTGTATTATTATCATATTTTTGATTTCGTGCATTCGATAAATTTTTACAAAAATCAATTATTTCAAATTTTAGGGTATCATCTGGTGCCGGTTTTTTTACTACTTTACCTTTTTTCTTTCTTTCTTTTTTGGGCAATT
>Ga0214923_10006059_pt1 | contig 13755 bp, 16 predicted proteins | sample LL1510_MetaG_FD_177993 | JGI IMG/M metagenome (GOLD analysis project Ga0214923, IMG submission 177993) | Freshwater microbial communities from Lake Lanier, Atlanta, Georgia, United States - LL-1510 | ecosystem: Environmental > Aquatic > Freshwater > Lake | place: USA: Georgia | collected... | reverse complement strand
AAAATTTTTCAAATGATGAAGTATTAGATGCATTGGGGGGTGCTGAAAACTGGAAAGCCAATATGCCACACAAAATCCATTGCAGCGTTTTAGCCGAATCTGCAATTGAAGAAGCTTTAAAAGATTATAAACTAAGAAAAAATATTTTGTAGTTTTACTGGCGGTAATACTATTTATTTATATATGGGAGAAAAACGATTAAAAATTAGTATTACTAAAAAATGTGAAATATGTTGTAAACCGTTTGAATCTTGGTATAAAAACACAAGAAGTTGTTCAAAAGAATGTAAAAATGAATTAGCTAGAAAAATAACACAAAAACAATTTTCTACTTTGGAATCTAGAAAAACTCATTCTTTAATAACAAAAAAATCAATGGAAGATCCTGTTGTTAAAAATAACTTTAAAACAGGAATGTCTACTAGAAGATCTTACAAAAAAGAAAATCATCCTAGATGGGGAATCAAACTGGACGATAGTACTAAACTAAAAATTTCCAATGGCAATAAAGGAAAAGCTAAAGGTAAAACTTGGGAAGAAAGATATGGTGTAAAAGAAGCTAATAAAAGAAGAAAAAATACGGCTGATAGAATGGCTAAAACAAATAGTATTCTTCTCAAAAAAAGAACCTCAAAGTTAGAAAAACAATTTTTAATTGAACTAAAACAAAAGGGGTACAAATCAAACAAACAAATATCAAAGTATACGGTTGATTATGTAAATGAAAAAACGAAACACATTATAGAAATAAACGGAGATTATTGGCATTGTAATCCACAATTATTTAAACCGGATTATTATAATAGTTCTATAGGAATGACAGCTTCAGAAAAATGGAAATATGACGATGAAAGAAAAAAATATCTTGAAAATTTAGGATACCGTGTTACAATACTATGGGAAACCGATTTAAAAAATCAAAAAAGAAAAGGAATATAAATTATGTTTAACAATAAAATACAAGGGATGAATCAAACGCCAAATGTTAACTTTGGACTAAAAGAAACACAATCAGTACAATGCGCTGAATGTCAAGGTGCCGTTTTTCAAAATGGCGTTATGTTTAGAAAAGTAAGTAAAATACTTGCTGGCACAGATAAAGATGCTTTGGTACCAATTAACATACCATATTGTGTTAACTGTCTTGAACCACTAAACGAATTATTACCATCAGAATTAAAACAAGCGAAGATTAGTCTTTAAAACCAAACCCCCGAAAGGGGGTTTTTTCATTTATAATTGTATTTTTGTTTAATTGTTTTTGGATAATATTTTAACACATCCAAAACATCCTTATCGTTAAACACTGCCCATTTTTGTCTATCGTCGTTGTACCAGTTATGATATACCTCCATATTAAAAGGAGACGCTAATGTATAATCGATTAATGAATCAGTAATAGATAAAAATTCTTTCTCCGCTCCAAATTTACCGCATATAATTTTGTTACCAATCTTTTTAGCTGTGTATGTACATAAGCCAAATCCCTCACCTCTATTTAGAGTAAAATAAACATCTCCAAATTCGTGAATTAAAGTTACTTCATCGTCATTTAAACTATCAAAACAAAATATAATTGGAGGGATATTTTCATACGTATTAAGAAGTTCTGCAAATTTATACTTCAACATTTCTCGTTGAGGTGTTGTAAATTCTTTAAAATATGTTTTGATAAACAAACAAACATTATCATCACTTGTAAACTTCTTGCAAAATGTTGATATAACTTGATTTAAATTTTTACGTTCGTTATATTGACTAATATTATAATAGACTGTATTATTATCTAATATTGTTTTAATAACCTCATTTGACTGTGTGTATTTATTGTCTTTATATAAATAAAACTTATTTAAAACATCGGATACTTTTAAATTTTTATTCTTAACAAAGCTAAATACATCGTGCGCCCACACATTCACATTCTTATTAACACCACTATCTATAAATGTTTTTTTATTAAAACGAGACGGAACAATTACTTCGTGTACAACACTTAAATTAATATAATCTGTCCACTCAGCGTGTAAGTGTGTGGTTTCCCACGTGGTTAATCCGTATATTTTTTTTGCGTTTTTAAAATATTTCCGAGCATCATTCCAACCATCTGGCACATGATGTATGATTACAGAATCATAAACAACTGTGGGATCGTATTTGTTTTCACATTTAAAAACTTGCAACTCCTCTTCATTACAAGGTTTATATATAGAAGAACCAAATGCATTGTTTATCCAATGTACTTTAAAATTGTTTTGTAACAGTTGAAATATATAATTTCTAGCCGAATAGCTATATCCGCTATAATTGTTCTGTGATATGTAAAGAATATTTTTCCCATTTATAAAATTAAAATTCTTAAAAACATATGAAAATATAACTTTGTATGTATCAAGTCTAATTATTTTAAACAGAACATCATTTTTAAAAAAATCTACATTTTTATTTAAACCAGAAAAATATCCGGTATTTGCATGCAATTTTATAAGTTCACTGTGGAATGGTACTTTTGTAACATTATCCTCCCACAAAAACATTGCGTCTACACCATTAATGTTGGGTCCAACCAAAACTTCAATATTAAGAGGTGAATTTTTAGCATTAATTAGTTTTACCATAACAAAAATAACTATCTTAAACTAGTCAAATAATATTTTTTTATTATTTACTTTTTCATCAACAATGCCCATCTTTCCTTTAAGCATTCGCAATGCTGATTTGGGATTCATCTTACCAAAGTTAAATCCCATTATACCATACTGTTGACAAAACTCTTCCAATGCTTGAATATCTTTAACATCGTATTGTTCCACATCCGCATTAATATAACCACTCTCATCAGATACACTTGATTGTTTACGTCTCAACATAGCTTGATATGGATCAAAACCATTAATAGATGGCGTAGGCGCACTCTGTTGACGCATTACCATCATAGCTTGTAAGTTGCCCATAGGCACAGTTGGCCATTCATTCATAATTTATCCAATTACGTAATCACTCTGCGTTATATATTCGTTCTTATTTTTTGCGTATTGAGCAAATGCTAATGCATTTGTCTTCATTCTTCGTTGAATTTGAGATGGGCCACTCTTTGCATTTTTATGATTCAAATATTCTTTTGTCGCATTGGCCCAATCGCCACTATTCATCAATCCAATTGTTTTTGGTCCAATGTCTCCTCTATACAAAGCATTTATAACTGCATTTTTAACATATATTGGTAAACTCGTAAAATTACTAATTTTCTTAGATGCAAGTTTCTCTTTAATCTTAACATCCATATTAAATAACTTTTCAATTTGATCATCTGTGAGCTTTTGTTGACCATTTAATACTTTATCATAATTTACAGTATCTCCAAATAAAGCTTTAAATAATTGACGGTCTTCTTGACTATTATTTAGATAGTGACCAATTCCAATTGTAGGCAAACCAGCACTATCTTTATAAACAGTATCTTTTTTACCTTCCCAATGACCTACATAGTCACTTGTTTTTTTGTTTAAAAAAGAAGGGTCAGAATCTTTTGTAGCAGTTTGTACAATTGGATTAGATGGTTGTTTCACTTTATCGGCATCTACTTTACCAGTAGTTGCTGCTAATCCAATAGCCCCAGCAGTAAGCCAGTCTTTCCAACCTTCTTCAATATCGTTTGCAACTTTTACTTCGTCAAACTTTCTACCTTCTGGACCAAAGTGATCTAGGTGGTGATATACATCATCCAAATACTCACCGGCCAAGTTTAACTTAGCTTTAACCCAATCCTCCAACTCAGATTTTGGTTGCAACATTTGCTCTAATTCTTTAGCATCACTGTTAAGTTGTTTCAAAGCACCTATAGCCATGCTGCTATCAAATTCTTTTAACATATGACGCACAACAGCTTCATATATTTCTCTTACAGGTTTACTCTTTGTCTTTTTACCCATCTGTCTAAGTCTTCTAGCTTTACAATGTGCCTTTTGACTAAAACCTTTTGGGTTACTACAATTAATACTCTTCTTATATGTATTTGTCCACTTTTCATCTATTTGATCATCAGTAGTACCAGAATCTTTTTCATCACGGTAAAACTTCAAATAATCACGTACTGTAGCTACATAATCACAAGCGTGATTCAACTTAGCTTTAACCCAATCTTCCAAGTTATCATTTACATCAAACATTGATTGTAACTTTTCACTATAATCAATAATCTTCGTAATATCACTTTGCGACATTTCCGCATTTTCAGCTTTCAACTTACCAACGTAATGTTTGACATTTGAATTAATTGGATGTTCTGGATCGCCGAGTCCAGTAGACATAGAGTTCATCCATTGTTTTTTATTCAATTCACTCAACGAAGAATCTTCCCAGCTATTGAGATCCATTTTACCTGTTTGGTGTAACTTAACGAGATCGCTATGATTGAAAGAATACGTCAACAAATTTTTCAATTTAGTTGTTAATTCTGGGAATCTATCGCCCATCCCAATAAGGATAGAAGATACAGAACTTTGTGTCACAATGTCACTAACAGTCACTTTACTTTTTCCAGTTGCTTTTATTTTTTCAAGCTTTGAAATCATTTTTAAAGCATAACCTTTATATTTTTGATATGCTTTATAATTTGCTAGTGATGAATTGTCTGTTTCTTTCATAGATCGTAATTTGGATATTATCTCAAACTTTCTTTTAACTTACGAAGTGTTCTAGCCAATCGTGCTCTTTGACCAAGTTTACCACTCTTCTTAGCAGCGTCAGATAATTTACCAGATGCTATTTTTTTACCGGCAGCTACACCCATTTGTTTTTTCAAAGCACCTGGTTTAGTAATAGCTTTTTGTATCCATTTCTTTTTAGCTTCATCCATTGAATCTGATTCATCGGATGTAACGTCATCAACAGATTCACCACTTTCTGCCCCAGCTTTAATTGGCAATTGATCAGCACTCATATTAACTGCGGAAGACTCTGTATCGTCTTCAGCTGGTACCACAGCATTTGCATCTTCGGGTCCAGCTGGTGTTTGTTCAGCATCTTCACCGGCCGGAGCCAATTGTGTCATTAATAAATCGTGAAGTTTTTGAGCAAGTTCACGGTCTAATGTGATAGTCACAGATTCTTTTTCAGCATCTACACTTACATCGTCTTGTTCAATTTCACGAATCATTCGTTTAATAGCTTCTTTTAATTGTTGTTTATTCATAATTTTTTTACTTTCTGCATATCCGACAAAATCATATCCACTACCATTTGTACCAGATCCAGTACCAGAGCCAGTCATCATTCCGTCTTCTGGAAATGGACTTTCCATAGCTTGAGCTGGATAAGCTTCACTCATTCTCCAACCACCACCTTTACTCTTATACCATTTAGCGGCCCATCCATTAGCATAAGCGCTGGGATAAACATCAAATTTAGATCTGGCTGCGGATTTGGCTCTAGCCCATAAAGCAGGATTTGTTGGTTTTGGTTTTCTTTTACCTTTACCAGATTTTCTTCTTTTCTTTTCGTCTAACATAGCTTCTTCTAAGCTACTAAAAGTTTGATTTTCCAATTCAATATCAATTGTTTTATTGACAATTGGTTCGCTATTTCTACCATCTACTTGTCCATTTGATGTACCGCCGATAGACCCACCCATATTACCTTTTTGTAAACCTTTATTACCAACTCTAGATGCATCATTAATACTTTGATTTATATCGCCTAATCCAGAACCAGTGGAAGGTTTAAATTCACTAGCTAATCCAGCAGCAACCAATTTACTGTAATATTTAGGATCTTCCGTAAGATGATCCATTGCGATAGATCGCGCGATTTCAGTATCGTTTGTATGTTCCATTTCTATCTGAATTCCAGTAGAGAGTTGTATAGGATCTACTTCGGTTGTAGGAGTATTATCACCTACGCCGCCTGACAATTTATCTAAATTATTAATCATTTTTAAGACCTTGTTGAAATTTTGAAAAGCTTTTACCGCTACCAGCGCCAGGATCGATCATCCATCTACGACCCCGCATTGCATCACTTCCCAACGTGGGATCGTGAAATTTACCATCACCAATATAATGCCATCCTTTATGAAGTGGATCTGGTTTACGATATTTAGGATCACCATCTTTAGCAAAGTTTCGCATATTTAATTCCAATTTCTACGTTGTTTTTTCGCTTCGTGCAAATCTCGTATTATTTCAGCTATAGCTTTTTCTTGTGGGGTACGATAATCTGGCTCCTCTGACTTTTCTGGTTCATCTGTTATATCCAACATATGAAGTTTGCTATAGTACTGATGATCATTCTTTAGATTATTCACTACGTTTTGTTTGGCTACTTGTTTATCTTTTAATACAAGTTTTTTCATTTCATAGTCAATACCCATAATAATTTCATCAGGAGTAACTTTATATTTGATTTTTTCAACGTCTCCTACATAGTCTTTTGGATTTTGACCTGTATACGGACCAAATGGAGAGATTTTTGACATTGAATCTTTCGCATCAGCTGTGATCTTACTTTTATCAGTTAGTGTGCCAAAATTACTGGGATCTTGAGACACATCTGGACTATCAAAGGTAGACACATCAGAAGCGCCAGAAATAGCTCCTCCTTGACCATATGGCAATCCCTGCATCATTCTATCGCCGAGATCACCCAATTCTTTTAACTTCCTCATATACTTATAAATATATAAATTATGGTTTTAAACCCCATATTTATAACCGTTCCCAATTTTCCCAAACAAAATCATAATTATATGTTAACTTGTGTGTTTTTTGAGATTATAATTTATCCTTAAAGTAGTATCTCCGCTGTCTTCAAACCAATCAATCATAGTTATATATATGGTGAATGATATTAATGTTTTACTTGATTTCGATGTAAGATCATCGTTTTTCAAAACCGCAATTCGTTTTATAGATTACGAACTTATAGAAGGAGACATATTTGAATTTGGTGTATATACAGGCCGAAGTTTAGCTTTACTATCATATTTTCACGAAAAGAGCAAAGAAAGCATACACAAACTTAATTTTAATAGAAAAATAGTGGGATTTGATTCGTTTGAAGGATTGCCTGATTCTGACGATCATCCCAGATGGAAAAAGAATATGTTTGGTGTTAATCATTCATATCATCCAATGTGTAAAATAGGCGATAAAGTAACAACTGATACAATATATGGTTTATTTGAAAACTATAATTTACCAAAACCAAATATTGAAGTAGGGGATTTTTTGACTACAATTAACAATTCAATACCTATTAAATATCAGAAAGCAGCATTGATTCACATAGATTGTGATTTGTATATGTCTACAAAAATGGTATTGGATGGTATAACTCCAGTATTACAAGAGGGAACTTTATTAATATTTGACGATTGGTTTAATTTTAAAGGGAATAAGAACAAAGGAGAACAAAAGGCTTTTTATGAATATTTTGGTAGTCAAAATGTATGGGACTACGTTGAATATCAAACATATGCTACGTTTGGCAAATCATTTGTTGTAACTAATAAAATATCTTGATCGACAAATCCATCTATTCTTCTAAATTTATAATTGTTATTTATTTTTAATAATTCTTCGGTCAATATATCCAATGAATACTTAGTTTTGTAATTTAGTTTTTCCTGTTCTTCAAATGATGGGAAACATCTTAAATCGTCAATCAAAATAATATGATCTTTTATATGATGTTTATCAATTTGTTGTATTTCATATATCAACGGAAATTCGTATAATTGAGTAACATTAGACTGTGACGTGCCGTCGCCACTATAATGACCGTCTAACCAAAATAACATTCTTTTATTTATATTTTTGATAACATCATATAGTATTATAGAACTATCACCGTGGTACAGATTTACATTTGGGTTATGTTTAAATCTTTCTATATTATCTTTATACAACTGTTCATCTAATTCTATAGAATGAATTTCATCAAATTCCGAATCGATAGCATTGATAACTCCTTGCCCACGCCAAGTGCCAGTTTCAATAAAAACAGTTGCATTATCCTTATATTTAAAAAATTTATCGTATATCATATTTTAATCCAGTCGGTTGGAACTATATCACATTCTTGTGACTGTAATATATAGTTTTTTGCAAACCATTGCGAAGGTGCTATTACTTTTTTGTTTTTATTTTTATTGAGATATGCACCCCACCAACTAAATGTACTATTAGCAATAATATTGTTATCACATAAACTCATACAAGTCATATTCAACACTTCATCGTCACTATCAAATACAACCATATTTGGTTTATTAAACTTTTGCTTTGCCAAATTTAAATCGTCAGAAAATATAACAAGCGTTGTGTCTTTAAAATAATGTGTTGCTGGAGTATAATATTCTTCATCTAATAAACATACAACAGATTGATATGAAGTATAATCTCCTCTGCGAAAGTGTAAAGATGTTTTTGTACCCTCAATATTACGCAAAAAATTTAAAGCTTTATCTTTATAATCATCAAAGCAAAACATATCAATCAAAGAATCTTTGTGTTTTTTAAAATATTTTTCGCTTTGAAAATATCCATTTAACAATAAATTTGGTTTATATTGTATTTCATTATAATTGTGTGATGATTCTTGATAATAATTTTCCGCAATAAAATCATCAACGTGTGTAAAATTTTTAAAAATTGTATTTCTATATTTAATTATTTTATTGCCTTGCAGCGGTGTCCAACAATTATTAAAATTAAAGACGGCATTATCATTATTAGATAGTGCTAATGAATAAGTGGCAGACACTTGAAATAATTGGTTTCCCAATCCGCCCATACAATTAACACCGATCATATTATTAAATTTTTATGTTTATAAACTTGATCAAGCGAATATAAAGTTACTTCTTCATTAATATCTCCTTTTTGATAAAACATAGGTTTGGCTACACCATAAACATTAAATTTGATTTGTTCTTGACACATTAAATAATCAAATGGAACGGTTGATTCCATATTATACGATTCGCCAATTTTATTTATATGTCCTAAGAAGTTATTATTCAAAAATAAAACAGCGTGAGTAGAACACATACCTTCTATTTTATAAAATTTATCACTATGCTTTTTTATAGTAAAATTTCTCCAATCAGTTTGACCATTTGTAACACCCCAAACAGAAGTGCCTAGATATATAGCATCCGCGTCATCTGGTATCTCTAATTCATCATTATAATTTTCTGTTAACCCACAATCATCTTCAAGACATAAAACGGGTGGCGATACGGATTTATACATATTTACGGTTGATATCGCACATCCGAGATGACCTGGGATAGTTTTTCCATAAAAAACATTAATTTTTAATTTATCTTCTAAACAATTTAGTTCATTTTTAAGACGATCATATCTTCCGAAGTTGTTTTCTATAGTCAAAATATATGTTTCGATGCAAGATAATTTTATTTTCATATATATTAAGGATTATACGGAACCATTCCATTTATCGACTGATGAATTATAACGTGTTTTAATGAACCATATAATGTAAATCCAGCTAATTTAGCTCTATGAGAAAAATGGGGCCCTTCCTGAAAAAAATGGTCAGTGATCCCATCATTTCCTTTTAAAATTCCACTATCATATCGCAGTCCATAATCAAATACTTTGCGGGATATCAATGAAGCACATTCAACTATGACCATTGGATAAAAATCGCAATCAAATCTTTTAGCGACTTCATGAATTTTAACTGGTATCCCATCTATATCGGCACATGTCATACCATCATAATTACTGCCGTCCACTTCAACTCTAGGCATAATTATATCCTTATCGAAATTGACAGCATCAATTAAAAAGTTTGGAGGAATATATGCATAATCTGCATCTACCCACCATAAATAATCATTGTCTTTTAAATGTGTATCAACAATGTAATTGCGTATAATTTTTAAACTGTTCATACGCCCGGATGCATGTCTGAAATCATGTCTAGATTCGTGAGGCAAATGAAATCCTAGTTGTTTTCTTTCGTAAGATATAGATCTGTACGCATGCTTTTTTAACAACTTATCTACACAATATTCTAGCACATTATGAGAATAATCTTCACTATCATTTTCTATAAAAACAATTGATATGCTTTCTTTATGATAATTGAGATTAATTATCTGTCGAACAGTGGTTTCTAACCATGCGCCACAGTTCTTAACAGGTATACCAATTAATATTTTTTTAACATCGCTCATTTTATATAATTATTTTAAATCACTAATTTTATCCAATTAAATGTTTTTTTAATTCCATCTTTAAGCGATTGAGATGGCAGCCATCCCATTTTTTCAAAATACAATTTATTATCCGAATTACGACCTCTAACGCCTGTTGGACACTTAAATCCGTATTTTTTATTAAACTCATCGCCATAGATATTTTTAATAAGTATATTTTTACCAGTCAAATCAATTGCCATTTGTGTTAATTGATTAATAGAAACCATTTCTTCGGACCCTATATTAACAGGACCCAAAAATGAATCTTGTCTCATAAATCTCAAAACCGATTCTATACAATCATCTATATATAAAAAAGATCGAGTTTGCAATCCATCCCCCCAAACTTCCAATTCCCCTCCATCGACCGACTCAATTGCCTTTCTGCACATAGCAGCAGGAGCTTTTTCTTTACCACCCTTATACGTTCCATATGGACCGAATATATTGTGAAATCTAGCAATTCTAACATCTAGCTTATAATTTCTATTATAAGCTAAATATAATCTTTCACCAAACAACTTTTCCCATCCATATTCACTGTCTGGTCCAGCTGGATAAGCATCGTTTTCTGAACATTTAGGATTGTTTGGATCCATTTGATTATATTCAGGGTATATGCATGCACTAGATGAATAAAAAACCCGTTTAATATTCTTTTTTACACATTCGTTTACAACATTAAGATTAATTAATGCTGAATTTCTCATTACGTTAGCATCATTTTGTCCAGTAAATATATACAACGCTCCACCCATATCGGCAGCTAACTGATATACTTCGTCTACATTTTGTAAAATAACAGATTCAACAATAGATGGATTTGTTAAATCTCCCAATATAAACTCATCGGCATAGTTATGATATTCATTATTTTTAATGTCAACACCACGGACCCAGTAACCCTCCTCTTTTAATCGTTTAACTAAGTGTCCGCCTATAAATCCACCCGCGCCTAGTACAACTGCTGTTTTTTTATTTATATTATTCATATTTGTCATAAAATTATTTAAATTTTAAACGATGGATATAAAGAACTAAAATGTGGGTTAATTTTATAACCTTTAGTTGATTCATCTTTATATATACGATTATTTTCCAATGTGTCTACATTAGGTGAAGCTTCTATCATTACAACTTTTCTGATGAACGTAGATGTCGGATCATTTATACTTTTGATATTAACGCTTTCAATGTCATATGTATCGATCATCTTAATGTCACCAAATCCCGTTATTCTTAATAAAGAAAACAATGATTTAATCGAAAATACCCACGGAAAAAACATATGACCAACTGATACAGTTCCATTTCCTACTAAATCGTTGTTGAAGTAAATATTTTTTTTAACAACATCTGTGTTATATGATGTATCATCAAAAAAATCAGAGATAATAATTATTTTTTCCTTGCAAATAGTGTGTAATAACCTAAGTGCGCCTATGGGATTTTCCAAGTGAACTAATAAATCGGCAATAAATACTACATCGTATTTTACTTCATTATCCCAATTAATAATATCGTAAATATTACTATGAATAAATTTAGATTTAGAATTTAAAAAACTATGTACATATTGTCTGGTTTCTCTGTTGTCCATATCCAGACTAGTGACTGTTTTCGATATTTTTTCAAACAAAAATGAATAAAATCCATCTCGACATCCAATATCAATTATATCTTTGTTAGATGCAATTGTAGATAAATTTTTTAATAATTCATTTGCTATTAAATTATGATTGTAATCTCCAATCAAATGGGTTGGATTACTACTATCAAAATCCCATTTTTCAATGGATTTTTTATTCTCATTTAAATAGTACGTGTGGTAATTAATCATTCAACAATTGGTAGTTGAAAATTAAAATTATTCTTAAAAGGTCGCCAAGCGTGTTGCAACATTTGATAATCACAAGCCGAACATCTAAATGATTCCCAGCAAATTACTGGTTCTTTTTTCAATTCAAAATCTTTATCAAAAATATTTGCAATTGGTGTATAATGAGGCATTGCTGATTGATGAAATAACTTTGATCGATCAATAGCACTCATACACGTAAAGATATTTCCTTCAAAATCAACATTAATTTTTTTCCACCCAGCCGGACAAAAAATAGGCTGTCTTGATTTATCGTTGGTCTTTTCTGCAAACTTATAATCTGTAGAATAGTTAGGATACAAATCATCTGTCAACGAAGTTATATCTTTTGAGAAATTAATATTTTTAATATTCGAATCTACGAATTCATCTAAATGAGGATCAGCGAGCTTATGTTTTTTAGAAAACTCAATTATTTTATTAGGATCTACTAATTTAGTATTGTCAGGATGTAATACCATTTCAATGCCTACTTTTCGAGCATCAAATATTTCAAAAAACTTTTCCAGTTTATCAAAAAAATCGTTTGGGTTTTCCCATTGGGTAGGATGTAAACTAAAAAATATAACATTCCATTTGCTAGCATCTATATTCTTCCATTTTTTTAAATCAAATGTTTTACCAAAATTTGAAGTCATATCAATAGTGATATCGTCATTTAACATTTCAATTAAATCAGGCAACTCTTTATATAAAGTTGGCTCTCCACCTGTCAAATATAAATGAGCTGGATTTAATTTATTAATTGCATCTGCCCAGTCCCTTGCAGTTTTTAATGTTTTGTTGCTTATTGTTCTGTAGATATCACTCGCTGATTCTTGCCAACAATAGTTGCAAGCCATATTGCATTTCCAAGTTACAAACCATTGAATGGTAAGTCTATTAGACTCTATTGTTTTTTTTGTTTGTTCAAAATATTCAATGGATGAATTATCCATATGTTTTTTGAGTCCGAGAAAATCATAAAAATTTTCTCGATTTATTATGGATTTAATATCTACAACAATGTTATTTGCTTTCTTAATTTTAAATTTAAATACACCATCAACTATATCTTCTTTATCCACTTTAAAAGAAATACTACGTTGACCGCCTGTAAACATAGGAAATGTTAAAGACTTTGTTTTTGTGGTGATTTCCAAAGAAGAACGTTTATCACTGTGTAATACATACACAATATCAAACCATTCAGATTTAATATCATATATAACATTATAAAAGTCTCCATCCGCATTTTCATTAAAAGATGACATATTATTTATTAATTGATTTAATAACCTTAGCAATACAAGCCATAAACGTAATTTCTTTGTCTACAACCATACTACTCTGATATACATATTCTGCGATTTCTATAATAATTAATGTTTCTTTACCAATTGCATATTCATCAATTCTAGAATATAGTTCTGTATAAAGTTCTTCAAAATTACGTGTACCAGCGTCGTTAATTAGCTGACGAATTTCATTAAATGATTTACCATTAGTCTTAGCAGACTTTAATAAGTCAATTAACTTGTTCTTCAAATCAAAGCTAGCACCTTGACTCTGCAAGATCTTTAATTTACCATCCAATGAACTCTGTTGGATAAAATTGATAATCTTACGTACATCAGGATAAAAATCCTGTACAATTTTCTTTAAA
>Ga0214923_10006057_pt1 | contig 13760 bp, 11 predicted proteins | sample LL1510_MetaG_FD_177993 | JGI IMG/M metagenome (GOLD analysis project Ga0214923, IMG submission 177993) | Freshwater microbial communities from Lake Lanier, Atlanta, Georgia, United States - LL-1510 | ecosystem: Environmental > Aquatic > Freshwater > Lake | place: USA: Georgia | collected... | reverse complement strand
ATCGTCCGATGTACACTGTATCGATTTCGATTGGCTGACGGGAAGACTAAGTCGCCTGAGGGCCTCTAGTCGGACCAACTCTGAAGCAATTTCATCGTACTTTCGGGTAAAATCCCAATCTCGAAAAAACTTCGTAACAAGTGCGGTCCAAACATCGGTATTGTAGGCTTTACGAGTATTGGAGGCGACCTCGATGAGAGAATCATCAAATCTACTGAGCAGCGTCGGGACCCTAAGGGCCTGCTCGGTTAAATATCGGTCGAGGGGTGACGATACCCTTCCTTTTGATTTAGGGGCTACGAGTTCGCCCACGAGCGGCTCTGACCTTATTGAGCCACCCGATGCGTTGGCATCTCTAGCATCCCTACCTTGAGGTGTATTTTTCCCTCTCTGTTTCACAACACCAGATCCATTTTAATTGACCTTACAAACTTCCCTAAACCCAAATTTTTCACGAAACTCTCGAGGGATAGTTGGTGGAGTTATACAGGAAGTGACCAGCAGTGTCAGTAAAAAGCCGGACTCCATTAAGAGCAATTCAAGTCAAATCCCGCACTAAGCGAGACGATAAAGACAGGCATCCCGCTTCGCCTGTAGCGCTTAATCCCCAATTTCTCACGAAGCTCCCTATGCTCGCCGTGAAAAATATTCTGGCTATGGAATCTCCCTCAGCGTCAGAGCAACTCACTGCATGCAGGTTAGTGGAGCTATTAGCGAAAGGATAACTGCGGATGTATAGCCCGGAGACTATTCTTTATTCAACTAGAACCTCTACACCTTGCCGGGGAGTGGGTGGAGCGTTTCGCTCTGTATTCAAAGTGAGTGAAACCTTATAGTTGCAACCTGGTTCGCTACTGTATTACGACCCATCAACAGAAACTCTTCTACCGCCCCCGTTTAATCCGGCACTAGGCGATATTCAGACCACTGCGTCAGGGGGAAGCGCTCTAGTGCTCTTTCTATATCATGACGTGAGATGCCTTGGACCCGTTTGATAATAGTCGCAAGCGGAGTGCTCTCTCTTCGATACTGCCACTCCATTCCAAGTGTCATCAATCGCCCCATCGGAAGCTCGCCATCAAGAACGAGACGGGATACTACCTTGGCTTTGGCGCGGTCGAGATCCCCATCCGAGAAAGACTTAGGAGAGCCCAAAATGTCCCGCGCTATCGACACTACCTGATCGAGGGTATCAGGACTAGCGCTTACATAAGCGGTAAAACAACCAGTTCCATCCTTTTCATCGCTATCACAGCTCGCGGATTCGGCCAAGCCTCGGTCGACTAAATCCCAATACATCCGTGACCCCGTCGAATCCCCCATGATCGTAGAGAGAATCGCCATGGCGTATCGATGAGGATCTTGCGAACTTGGCCCCTCGCTTATAAGAAACGCATGGCTCTGGTTGAGGCGTGGCTTCTTGAAGTCAACACGGCGATCCGCACTTGCGTGTGGCCGAGTCACTCGCAGTACCTCTGATGATTGCCATCCTCCACACAGCCGCTCTGAATCTGCGACAAATATCTCCCAGTCGAAGTTGCCCGTTGCCACGAGCACCATATTCGAGGGCGAGTATCGCCGAGTAAAATACTCAAGCATCTGCTGGCGCGAGATCGCGGACACAGAGGCGTGAGATCCAAGCACTGAATTTCCAGCTGGGTGACTTCCAAAATAATCGCGAAGAGCGTTCTCGAATAAATAGTAGTGCGGGCGGTCTTGGTAGAGCGCGATCTCCTCAAGGATAACTTTCTTCTCGGTGTCAAATTCGGTAGCTTCAAGAGCTGGGCGCAGCATATCACTCAACAACTCCTGCATCTCCCGGAATCGTTCGGGGATCACCGCCGAGTAGTAAACCGTGTTTTCCTCAGAGGTAAACGCATTGGCTTGCGCTCCAAGATTTCCAAGTTGCAAATTTATTTCAAGCGCGGTTCGGGAGGGAGTGCCCTTGAACATCATATGCTCCAGAAAGTGAGAAACTCCCGCCTCCTCTGGGGTCTCATCGCGGGCACCAGTTTTTACAAAAAAACCGATTGTGGAGCTGCAGTTTGCCTGATTGGGCTCACCTATCAAGGTAAGTCCATTGGCTAGAGTTGTTGTACGGGACCGTTGTTCCATATCCGCTAACACCCTCCAACTACACTGGGGTCAATCGTGAGGGGCGATCTCCCCAGGGTCAGAACTGAACACGGCTTAAATGGATAGCTCCGTAAACAGCTATCGATACTATCGAGTGATACCGCGTCGATCGCCTGATGAATCTCAGCGAGGGGGCGCACTCTTCTCAATAACCACCAATCAGTTGCGTTTGAAGCGGCGCGAGCGCCCGGAGACTCCTCTCCCATCACAAGATTCGCCTTTAGATTTGTCCGACAGCGGTCGAGCTCCTCCTGAGTAATGGAGCCCCGTAACTTCTCAAACTCACCAAGAAGCACATCGAGACTCTCTTGCGCTCGCTCAGGCGTCGTTCCGACATAGGCTGAGATAGTCCCGTACAGGTTTGTGGCTCCATGCCGGGCATACACGGAGTAACACAGCCCACGCTTCTCTCGAACCTCAACGAACAGTCGGCCGAACATCGATGAACCGAGCACACTCGCGATCATCTTAGCCTCATAGTAGTACGGCTCGGAGAACTTTACTGAGGGCACCGCCATCACGATCTGCATCTGGGCTGACTGATCATCGATGTGAAAGTAATCATGGGGCGGTCGAGCGACAAACTCAGGAAGACTCTGCGCCTGCCCCTCCCACTCCTCGAAAAGCTCCGATACACACGAAAACACTCGCGCAGCCGAGACATTCCCTGCGACTGAGAGGATCGAACCTGCTGGTCGAAAAAATCTCTGATGCATCTCAACCATGAGGGCGCGATTAACAGAGAGGATTCCGTCTCGTTGCCCAAGCGATGCCCGGTTATAGGGCGCCGGATAGAAGCGTTCGGTCAATTCTACCATCGCCCGTCGTGCAGGATTGTCAGCGAGTGCCTCCAGGTCCTGCAGAAGAAGACTTTGAATCGGCTGAATATCCTCCTCGGGCAGCGCGGGCCTTAAGACCATCTGAGCTACTAATTCTAGGGCGCGTTCCAATCGTGGGGCCACAAGAGAACCGCTCAAATTGAAACGATCCATTCCTGTACCCTCTCCGTGGCGTATCCCCACCCCATCGAAGGCCTCCGACAGCCCGCGTGAATCGTAGGAACCCGCACCCTTTCCTATAAGCTCAGAGAGCGCGAGACTCGCTCCTCGACGTTCGGGAGTGTCGCACACAAAACCACCAGGTATTACAAGATCATACGAGGCAGATTCAACGTGAGACATCTCTTCAACAATTACTGTCAATCCATTCGGAAGTGTCTGATGAACTATCGTCACAGGCTCTTTTTACCTTTCAGAGATTAGATCCATGAGCGACACACTCTTCGGATCTCTCTTATCGCTAAAACATTCATACATGGCGGTAACTTCTCGACCAAGAAACATCGCTTCTCTCTTTTTGAAAATAGCATCTCGGACCTCGCTCACTGAAATAGCCTCAGGCGAACGCATCAGCAAAAGCGGCTGCTCTCTCCCCTCTCCTCTCATTATGATCCCTGACTGCTCCAGGGAGTCGAGACTCGACTTGAGAACAACACTACTACAACCGAGGGTCTCTGCGATCTCAAGCTCATTTGGAATTTTAGCTCCATCCCGAAAGGCGCGGGTGATAAGGATCAGAGTCTGCATGGCGAGTAACATCGCCCCATCTCCAACGCTCATAAACGAGCGTTTCCACAACTTCCCGGTCCTCGGAAGATGTTGCGCTTGATACGATATCTCCGCGCCAAATAAAACTATCGACCACGATACGTACAACCATATAAGAAAGATAGGAATGAGCGCCAACGACTCATACACCCGCTCGTAAGTAGCGAAACGAACGATGTAGAAGGCGAACCAATGCTTCGCCAATCCGAAGAGAAGTGAGGCTACTAAGCCTCCGAAGAGAGCGGGGACAAATCGAACCGGAGCCTTGGGGACCAGATAGTAGAGGGCTACAAACGCGATGAAATCAATCAGGAACGGCAAGGTATCCTGATACGCCACACTCACAATTCCGAAATCAGCGATAAACGGCTCCACTTTTGAGCTGGTATAGTAACCAGAGATAGCAAATACCGGAAGAAGCACTATAATTGCGCAGAAGATAGCCAATCGATCGGTAATCCGTCGGGATTCATACACCTGCCATACCTGGTTAAGGGTGTACTCTATGGAGTTCAGAAGTAGTAACGAGGTGGCGATCAAGGTAGCGATCACCACGTAGTTCAATCGAATTAATTTTTCACTCAAATCGGCGATCAGCGGCAGGAGCGCGTCGAGGGCCGTGCTCCCAGGGACAAACTGCTTAAAGAAAAATTCCCTAACCTGACTCATATGATCAGCGGCCTGCACAAACGTAGCGAGGATGCCGAAACAGAGCGCCGTGATAGGAACCAGCGACAAGAGCGATGAGTAGGCCAACGAAGCTGCTTTCGAGAAACCATTGTCCCAGTAGAATCGGTCGGCTGAGGAAACGAATACCCGCGAAAGCCAGCGCAGCTCGGACCATGAATCTCTAATCCGCGTCTTAGCGCTCCTCATCAGCTCAGCGCTATCATGGTGTGGAGCCGGTGTATTCATGCTTCGCTCTTGCATCACCCATATCATCCCCTGCGGGACTAAAAACATCAATATCTTCAAGTTGTAAGATGTGTAATAGGGTTAAATCACCCCAGCTTTCGCTGTTTTTTGGGGTATTTTTACATGATACGAGCTCGCAAACCCCAATTTTTCACCAAGCTCGATATATTCGATGTGAAAAATTGGGGTTAGCGCTTAAGCTTGCCTGTTTGTACCCACTCCCCCACTGCTGATCGACACCTACTCCAGCCGTAAAAACTTTTGTATAATCGGTGTGTGGAGATCGATGTTATCTGTTTTCATTGCAAAAAGTTGGCTGCTCACAGCATCCCGCTAACGCGGATCGGGTTCCGGGATACCTGCCCACATTGCGGCTCGGACGTACATGTGTGCTTAAACTGTGAATTGCATGATCCCGGCTCTCACCATGAGTGTAGAGAGTCCTCGGCTGAATGGGTAAGGAACAAGGAACGCGCCAACACCTGCGAGTACTTTAGATCCTCAAACAACAAGAGCAGTGACGCTTCAAAGGTATCCGCCCATGAAGCCCTCGAAGACCTCTTTAAAAAGTAGATCTGCGATGAGGAATCAGAAGTTGTATGATGCCACGATCAACAACGCATGTGCCCAGCGCTCATCGCTTCCGAATCGTTTCAGGTGCTCCCCTGCGTATCCGATCTCATATCGCGCGTTATCTATCTGCCAATACGGCCCGAAAAATATGCGATTACGATCATATCCCGCCCACGGACCGTTATTTACCCCATTTAGATTTACCATCAGCTCGTTCCAGCCAGTCATACCGACATCTTGTGCCCGCGTTAAAGCGTAGCTTCCGCGCAGCAGATACCGAGCTCTATTCGAGACCCCATCCGTTCGCATAATGAATCTCTGTTCCTCTCGCAGGCGGTGCTGCCACTGGATCCCTAACAGTTCGTGTCTGTATATCGCCTGCTGCCAGAGGCGCTGTTCATCTCTGTAATCGCGATGATACTTCGCGTCGTAGAGGCTGGGGGTCCAACCGTAGCCGATATAGAGGCCTAGGCCTTTATTTAGGTTATACACAAGCGCGGCGCGACCTTGGAATGTGGCTGCTCGCTTCCAACCATCCCCTACACGGGGCTGAGCCTCAAGATACACTTGGTACCTTTTCGTCTCCTCCAGAGAGATATGGGTAGACGTAATAAGCCATCCCTCAAAATCTGTGGGGTGGGCCAGGATCGGATGTGGCGTGAAGAGACAGCCGATCAGCGCTACAAGCGCTGTAGCTCTTTTTCCCTTCACCCCGCTCGCATAATCCACACAACCCCCTCATGCGCCGAGTAATCAACGTGATGCACCCATGTCCGGCTCCCAAAAAGCTATCTAAAAAAGCTTGCAGCGGCGGTCTCAATATTTTCACTTTCGTGCAACGTCCCGGCTAGTAGGACGGATAGGTTCGATAGTCAAGCGGACTCACGGTTCAGATACTCTAACCATAGCATGGTGTATGGTGGGGATCAGCGCCCTACTGTCGGTTGTCAGAGTCCGGTGCTACAACTTCACCGCGATCATTGATATTCAATTTATCCATCTTGTATTTCAAAATACGACGACTAATACCAAGAAGATCCGCAGCGCGGGTTTGGACGAAATTGGCTTTCTTGAGCGCCTTTACGATCATGTCGGTCTCAAATATTCGTTCGGCCTGGTCGAAGGCAAGGCCCGATGCATTCACCGAGCCCATAACGCGAGCCTCGCCGGAGTGGCAGAATTCTCGAATCTTGCACGGCAGCTCGTCTATCCCTACCTCGTCTTTGGGGGATAAAGCGAGCAGACTCTCAACTACATTCTCAAGCTCTCGCACGTTGCCTGGCCACCGATACGAATTCAACATATCCATCGCCTCGGCTGAAAACTGCATCTGACGGCCGCCATACAGCGGCCCTAGTTTCCTGACGCAATGCTCAATCAGTATTGGCAGATCACCGTGTCTATCTCGCAGGGGCGGGACGTGGAGATTTATCACGTTAATCCGATAGAGGAGATCCTGTCTAAACTGTTGTAGCCGAACCTGCTCCTCCAAATTTCTATTTGTGGCTGTTATCACACGGACGTCGACCGTTATCGGCTTGGAGCGGCCCACTCTAAAGAATTCCTGTTCCTGCAAAAAGCGGAGTAATTTGACCTGAACCGCAAGAGAGAGCTCTCCAATCTCATCAAGAAATAACGTACCGCCATCAGCAAGTTCACATTGACCGAGACGGCGCTCCACAGCGTGAGTAAACGCTCCTTTCTCATGCCCAAATAATTCGGACTCGATCAGAGTTTCGGGAATCGCCGCACAATTAATGGCAATAAATGGCTTGTTACAGCGCGGACTGCGATTGTGAATCTCTCTGGCGATTAATTCCTTTCCAGTGCCCGACTCACCGGTAACCAGGACTGTGGTCTCACGCCGTCCTATCTGGTCTATTTTTGTGAAGAGATCCTTCATGAGCGTAGATCTTCCTGCCATAGGACCACAATCGCCCTGTAGGTATTTCACCTGGCGACGAGTTGGTCGACCGTTTGCTTCTACGGCAAGCTGCCCATCACCGGAGAGAGTTGTCACAACCTCCAAGAACGCGGTGGGTGAAATCGGCCCCTCAAGCACCTCTGTTGCACCGCATTTCATCGCCTGCACCGCGATCCCAACCTGACCAGCGGGCGATACAACTATGAGTGATATGCGCCCTGACGATTTACGAAGTTTGGTTATTAAATCAGCGCTAAAGAGTTTAGGGTGTGTCGCGTCAACGACGATAATGTCAGTAGTTCCCTCGTGGGCGCGAGCCAAGGCGTTCTCTCGGTCAGTCGAATACTGAATATCGAATAGGTCCGAGAGCGAAGCATCAATATCAGCCCTCACCTTGGGGGTAGCATCAACACACAATATTCGTCGCCGAGATTGATCCATGGAGTGTTTGGGGGGTTCCGCCGTATACGTGTCGCCGTATGAGTAAGATGCCCGTTCCGCGGCGGTCGAAGCATCGGCGCCAAAAAAGGAGTCTCGTCTGGAATTCTCATCGTGGGATTGATGAGTGCTGGACGACTCTTTTGCCAACGCTCTCGGAATCTTTACCTCGTGATGTTAGGAGGTTACGTCTTATATCTACTCACTCGCCAGCCGGTCGAACCAGCATCTGTATACATCCTCCAACGAGCGTTCAAGCGGAATAACGGGGGACCAGCCACACAAAGATTGAACCTTATCAAGGGAGGTGTATACCTCGGCCACCTCGGGTCCTCGCATGCGCTCAGGGTCGGTTTCAAGCGTGACCTCAACACCTGAGATACCAATCAAAACATCCAGTAGATACTGGATGGAGTAGGCTTTACCCGAGCCTAAGTTGAAAGTCCCCCCCGAACTAGTCGACAATAAACGATACGCGCGCACAATGTCGCGCACGTCAGAGAAATCCCGTCGCGCCTCCAAGTTCCCCACTCTTATGATCGGTGCTGCCTCACCTCGCGCAATACGCGCCAGCTGCAATGCGAAATTAGATGCTACAAAGCGGGGCTCCTGGCCGGGTCCGATGTGATTGAACGGCCGCGCGATAGAACACTGCACGCGACCCTCTCGTGCATACCGCTCAACTATCAACTCCGCCATCTGTTTCGAGGCGCTATAGTTGTTTTTAGGACGCGCAGGGGCGCTTTCGGTGACCGGAAGGTCCGCAGCATTAATTGCTCCATACACCTCGGCTGAGCTCGCAAAAACAAAATTAACTCGCGCGTTTAATTCGTGACACTCACGAATGATATGCGCAGTCCCCCCCACATTAATTGAGAGCACTCTGTCGAAGTCACCCTCGGCCTCGGGCACAAAGGCTATCCCTGCAAGATGGTACACGGTGTCAGGCTCTACCTCCTGGATCACCCTGCGAACTGCTGCGGCGTCAGTTATGTCAACGGCGAACTCGTTTTCAACTGGGGTACCACTGGTCCTGATGCCAGCCAGGTACACGGTGTCTCCAGCACCTTGCAGATGCTCTGTTAGATGCTTACCAACAAACCCTGCTGCCCCAAAAACAAGCGCGCGCACGATCGTTACTTTCGAGGAGCAAGACGCTCGATATCAGCGTCTACCATCATGCGCGTCATCTCTTCAAAGGAGACCTTTGGCTTCCACCCCAGTTGCTTCTGAGCCTTTGATGGGTCACCCACGAGGAGGTCCACCTCAGCTGGCCTGAGGAAAGCGCTATCGAGCTTTACATACTTCTCCCACTCAAGCCCCGCGTGCTCAAAGGCGATTTCGACCAATTTTTTGACGGTATGGGTCTCGCCTGTCGCTACGACGTAATCATCCGGCTTATCCTGCTGCAGCATTAACCACATCGCTTCCACATAATCACCGGCAAATCCCCAATCACGGCGTGCGTCAAGGTTGCCCAGCCGCAACTCCTTGGAGAGACCAAGTTTAATTCGCGCCACTCCATCAGTCACCTTTCGAGTCACAAACTCAAGGCCCCGACGCGGCGACTCATGATTGAAAAGGATCCCTGACACCGCGAAGAGATCATAGCTCTCTCGGTAGTTCACCGTTATGTAGTGTCCATAGACCTTAGCTACTCCGTAGGGAGACCGTGGGTAAAAAGGCGTAAGCTCTGTTTGTGGTGTTTCCCGAACTTTTCCATACATCTCTGAGCTTGAAGCTTGATAGAAACGGATCGATGGATTCACCATTCGAATCGCCTCCAGAAGACGAGTAACTCCGACTGCGGTGAACTCTGCCGTTAGCACCGGCTGTGCCCAACTGGTAGGAACGAAGCTTTGCGCCGCTAAATTGTACACCTCGTGAGGTTTGGTCTGATTCAGCACAGATACCAATGACCCCTGATCGAGAAGGTCACCCTGAATCAGCTCGACGCGATCTCGAATATGCTCGATTCTCTCGAATTTCTCGACCGATGCGCGCCGAACCATGCCACAGACTTTGTAACCTTTAGTCAGTAACAACTCAGCGAGATATGAGCCATCTTGGCCCGTTATACCCGTAATTAAAGCGACTTTTTGTGCCATAAACACTCCTCCTAAAGTTTGCCTATATGAGCTCTGAACGTCCTCGTTTCTTAAGCTCTCCTACAACTTTTCTAACATCTTGAACGTGCTCGCGAGAAACCACCAAGAGAGCATCTCCGGAATCGATAATAACGATATCAGTGAGACCCACAGCCGCGATCAAACGGTTGTGCGCTCGCACAACACAGCCATGACTATCAATCGCAATCGCGTCCCCTTTTACAAGATTCCCCTCATCATCAAGGGCAAAGTTCTCAGCCCACTGATCCCACGATCCTACATCGCTCCAGCCAAACTCCTCGGCCTCTATAACCACACAATTGCGCGCATGCTCAAGTATCCCGAAATCAATCGATATAGACTCAAACTGCTTGAAGATCTCGGCTATGCGGTCGACTGGGCCCTTACTCTCAAGAATTTCTCGTATCTCTAGCAATCCGGCATACACTTCCGGCAAGTGTTCACGAAAAGCCTCAAGAATCACACTCGCTCTCCACACGAACATACCGGAGTTCCAACTATACCCCCCTTGATCGAGGTACTTCTGCGCACGTTGCGAGTTTGGTTTTTCATAAAACCGATCCACACGATAGGCCCGCCCTGATAACCCCTCTCCGCGTTTGATGTAGCCATACCCAGTATTCGGGTGCGTAGGAGGGATGCCGATGGTGACAAGTACATCGCTTTTGCGCGCGTGCTCAATCCCTTCAGCGAGCGCGGCCCTGAGCAATTCCTCACTCTTTACCGCATGGTCAGCCGGCAAAACTACCAAAACTGGATCTCCACCTGAGGAGACAGTCGCAGCAATCGCAGCAAGCCCAATACAGGCAGCAGTATTCCGAGCTTCAGGTTCCTCGATGAAGGTCACCGATGGTACATGCTCTCGGATCAGAGTTGCAAATGATGAATTGGCGATGACGCACACCTTACCTGAACCAACAAGGGGCTCCACTCGCCGCACAGTTGCCTGAATCAGACTTTCCCCGTTCTCAGAGATTGAGAGAAACTGCTTAGGCAAGCGCGCACGACTAAGTGGCCAGAACCTACTTCCCTGCCCCCCCGCCATCACCACTACCATCGCGTTTGTGCTCATGCTCATCCTATCTGCTCCCTAGCGAAACCCAATCTCACTCAGGAATATTTCAAGAGCCGTTCGCCATTCCATCGCTGGACGCCCAAGAACAGATTCGAGTCGAGTTGTATCAAAAGCTGAAAAAGCAGGTCGTGTAGCTGGCCGATTGAGCTCCGCCGCCGTTGTGGGCTCAAGCTTCGCCAGCGGGCGACCCTCAAAGCTTGGTGCCGCCAAACGTTGAATCTCTACCGCGAAATCGAACCAGGATACAAACCCCTCGCATGATGCATGAAGAGTCCCCGAGACCGGCAGCCTCACCAAATCTAGAAGCACCTCGGACAGCCACCCAGCCCACGTTGGGGAGACATACTGATCATTGACGATCTTGAGCACTTCTCTCTCGCCAAAAAGCTTCAGCATAGTATGTACGAAATTGATCCCCTTTTTTCCATACAGGGCCTGCGTTCTTACAATAACACCTCGATCTCCTACCAGCTCACGAACATACTCCTCTCCGGCTAACTTTGAACGTCCGTACACGCTCAAAGGCCTCGTCACATCGCTCTCCGCGAGGGCCCGACCAGATGCTCCATCAAATACATAATCAGTAGATATGTGAATCAAACGAGCGCCACTCTGCTGACACCCCTCAGCGATGTTCCTTGCGCCATCGGCGTTTATAGCAAACGCTCGCTCCTGTTCCTCCTCTGCCCGATCGACCGCAGTGTAGGCCGCGCTGTTGATGACCGTAGTGGGCCTCAGCGTTGTGATTAAAGAGATGACCTGGTCTCGCTCGGTAATATCCAACTCCTTGGTTACCGGAGAGACCAATTCGAAGTCTAGATCAGCCGCTCGCTTCTTCAGCTCAAAGCCCAATTGTCCACTACCACCAAAGAGAAGTATCTTCACGGCAGCTAACCTCGATTGGCGTAATTCTTTTCGTAGTACGAGAGGTAGGCGCCACTCTTAATCTCTTCCCACCAGGATCGGTTTTCGAGGTACCAATTGACCGTTCGCTCAATCCCCACCTTGAAAGGGGTCCTCGGTGACCATCCAAGCTCTCTCGATATTTTGGAGTGATCAATCGCGTATCGACGATCATGCGCTGGTCTATCACCCACCGGCTGAATGAGGTCACGCGACTTACCCAGAATATCCAAAATCGCGAATGTCACATCTCTGTTTGGCAACTCAGCATCCTGCGATCCACCGATATTGTAGACCTCTCCAGCTACACCCTTCTCCGCTACCCGCAGCAGAGCGTCGCAGTGGTCGGTTACGTAGAGCCAGCTTCGAACATTCATTCCATCTCCGTACAACGGCAACTTCTTGCCTTCCATAGCATTGGTAATGAACAGAGGAATAAGCTTCTCTGGAAAATGAAATGGGCCGTAATTGTTCGTGCACCGAGTCACCGAGGCGTTGAAATGGTGCGTTTTGCACGCAGCAAGAACCATCAGGTCAGAGGCTGCTTTTGACGCGGCGTAGGGGCTCGTAGGATCAAGCGGCGTGGTCTCCATGAATGCGCCAGTTGCCCCTAGCGATCCATAGACCTCGTCGGTGGAGATGTGAACAAACCGTGCTACGCCATGAGCTCGCGCCGCATCAAGAAGAACTTGAGTACCCAGAACATTCGTCCTCACAAACTCAAGCGACGACATGATCGATCGATCAACATGACTCTCTGCTGCCAGGTGAAAAACCAGATCAAACCGGGACTGCTCGAACAAACGCCGGACCGCTATCTCATCAGTGATATCGATCTTCACAAAATGTATACGGCTGGAGTCGAGCACACTGGCGAGGTTCTTGAGATTGCCCGCATACGTCAGAAGGTCCAGCGCTGTAATATCCCAATCAGGTCGCTCCTGTGCCAGGTAATGCACCAGATTGCTTCCGATAAACCCAGCTCCTCCTGTGACCAGAACTTTCACGCCAACTCCTGCAAATAATCACGCAATGCCATCGCTCGCATGAGACACTATCGCAGGAATGGCCGAAAGACCATAAAACGAGCTAACACAGCTACTTAAGAACCCTGCTTGGTAACCAACGGCCTCGCGAGCATGCCAAATATTGCAAGCACTATCAATGGGTTACTGCGAAATTCCCATACCTTGGCGTATTGCTCCAAGGCCGCCGAAGTTAAAACTTAATAGCACCTGCTTCCGATCGGGATTAATCCTCTCTCCCACTCCCAAATCTATGCTCCAGCATTTACATGAATTCATAAAGCGTATCAGCCCCTGAGTCTCAATAAACTCGCCCCCCTGGGCGTCATATCGCGCGTAGGCGCCCGCTCTCAATCGATCGCTCAAAGAGAGCTCAAAATTACCCTCGACCTGACTAATCTGTCCGTCCACAAAATTGTAGCGCGCGCGCAAAGCATCATCCCAATCATCACGTACCCCGAGGGAAATATTGTAACTGGAGAAATCTTGGTTCTTCTGGCTGTAATTGGAATCAAACCCCGTGGTGAGGTAGTAGGACGGCGAGAAGGTAAAGCCCACGTTAATATCGGTCAACCCATCACGCGAGGGGTCCAAGTCTTTGCGTGCCTCCACATAGTCGTACCCTTGTCGAACAAAAACCTGGCCGAGCTCTCGAATCTCACCCTCCCGAGTATCAACGAGTCTCTCGGGAGCAAGCACCATACCTCGACCAAAATCCATCAGCGACTGAGACACATCAAACATCGGAATCGTGGAACCGGTGGCCGAGAGATCCTCAACCTCCCGAGTGCGCTCATACGGCTCACGGAAACGGCCATACAGCCGGGTCGTCAACCCATATGTCACGAGACTCCGCTCGCGAAAGCGGTCGAGCTGATCGAATAACGGCAAGTCACTCTGATCAACATCGGGCACATAACTGTAACTAACCATCGGTTCGATAGTGTGTTTCAACTTGGTGAGCTCTGAACCCTCGTTACGAGATCCCATCCCGATAAATTTTGAAAACCAGTTGCCTCGCTCGAGGTCGTACAC